>Ga0172373_10001157_pt1 | contig 42882 bp, 46 predicted proteins | sample Lak10m_2_FD_114546 | JGI IMG/M metagenome (GOLD analysis project Ga0172373, IMG submission 114546) | Freshwater microbial communities from Kabuno Bay, South-Kivu, Congo - kab_092012_10m | ecosystem: Environmental > Aquatic > Freshwater > Lake | place: Democratic Republic of the Congo... | reverse complement strand
TTTGGGGCCACGCCAGATTCTAATTATCAAGGGGCTACACCAGAAATTATAGAAATATTTGATATGAATACCATGTCCAAGTATTTTTCAAAACAAGGAATTCCAACAAAAAGTTTTTATGATTTTGTTGATTATATCAATATCAATTATCCAACAAATTTAGGCTATATTCAATGGGGAGAGGCATACTGGGACTATGCTGGCCAAAAATCTGAAGGCGTTTCGTGCATCCCGCAAATCACAGATGCGGCCACCCCAAGTTCTTATATTGATATTTTTCAGCCCGGGGTTGGGGATTTTGAAGACGCTAAAATAAAATTAGAAAAAATTAATAAAGACATAGCCCAATACTCATTTGGTATCAAAGTTCATGGAATTAAATACGATGATTATCAAAACGCTTATGAACCAATTAAAATTCAACATGATAGCTATTTGTCATATTTGGAAGAATATGTAGACAATTCTGCTGCAACGGTAAATTATGATGTATTTCTAAAATTAGGTTTGCATGGAAACGTATTAAACAATACCGTTTATAAAGCTCAATACAAAGATGTAATAAAAAATTTGCACGCACTAGGGTCATCCGAAGAATACATTGTCAAACCGATATTCAATCCTTCGGGATTTACAACAGGAGAATCAATTTATTATAACAGCGGCGGCACTCCGTATACCAATACCTTTGATGTGTCCGCAACTGAATCATATTCTTTTAGCGAAATACCGCTTTACGCCGTGAATGAAGCCACAATTAGTTTTGTTGATAGCACTAACTATCTTGGTTCAACTGGCGACTATGGGTTTATTGGTTTTGCTGACGCAACTCCAACTCAAAAAATTGATTCAATCAATAAAACTATTGTAAAAACAGCAGCTCAAATTAACGATTCTCCATACGCAACGCGTTTAAAAATTGGTTCAAAAATATACGATCCCTTAAAAACAAGAATTTTAAATACTCCGAAAGTAAGATCAGATAGATTTGGTCTTGTCATTAATAAAAACAGCAAAATAGATTCTACCAGCCCTATAGTATTTACGCCTCAAGACATTCTTAAAAATATTATTATTCCCCAAAACGCTACTCCTTTATATGTTCATATAGATAATGTTGTAGAAGATTCATACGACGTAGATCATTCTTCGGGATATTATTCCGGATACGGCGGCGTGTCTTTGAATAGGGATACTAACGAATATCATCTTTTGTCTGCAAGTCCAAATATTATTTTTAGTTTTGTTAATCCCAATTTTGCAACACCGGAACAAATGCCGAACTATTATGACACCCAGGTTGTTTCTGGGTCCGGTTCGACTCCATTGTATTATTTTAGGGATATAAAATTTCCATACAACGCCACTCCAGATTATTTGAAAATATCTTCAAGTGACAGTTCTGATTATCCTTTTAATTCTTTCGAATGGGAACCATTTACGGCTGATTATCAATCAAATATTAATTTTTATATTGGCAGCAACGGTGTAGTGCAAGAATATTCAGAGACAAATTATGACCTTCTCAATACGAAATACAATCAAGTGATTGGACCATTTGATTTTGAAAGATCAAATTTTGCTCTTGGCGCCTACGCATCGAGCGACCATTTAATTATTAATAATATCGAAGTGTTGAACGAGAATGACGAAGTTGTTGTGGAATATTCGCCACAAATTGATACGTCTCTAAATTATCTAGATGAATCATCTAATCAATATATTATTAAAGACGCCTATTTTACGGCAAACCTAAACCCAAAAACTGAATATTATATAAGCCCGTCAATAAATACTGGATGGTATTTCCAAAACGGAAAAGTTAAATATATATATTCCAATCCTAAATTCAAGAAAGCCCTCAATACTAATTCAATTGTGTTGGATTCAATCGCCAGACAAGGCGCTCCAATTATAGTTACTATTGCAAACGCTGTTACTGGAAGCACAGTAAATTACACCCAGGTGGCTTTTGCAGACGAAGCCACCCCAACGGTTTATAGCCCTTATAATGTCGAATATATAAACCCGACTTTTAAAAATTATTTATCGCTTGCTTATTCAGATGTATTCGACCTAAAAGTTGTAGATCAATTTACTGGGCAGACAATTTTGGATTCAAAACAATATGACACCAATATTATTGACCACACAAACTCCTCTACTCCTGTCTTTGATGTTGGCAAAGAATACAAAGTGTCTTATAGGGTCAAAAATACTTTCAACGTAGACAATGAATATTATAATTCATTGGACAATTCCTATAGATCTGTTGTAAAACTTTTGACTACACCAAACTATAGTTACGAAACTAAAGTATATTATGAGGGTAACGTTTTTGACGAAGACTACTCGATTGAGGATATGCATCTTAATCCGATGATTTCTCCTTTAGACGAAGGATTCGTTTATCTATCCCATTTGTCGTATCCGTTTGCAAAAATAGAAGCGCAAATTTCTCCAAATCAAGTCATTCAAGGGAATAAAAATTTTATGGCCTTAAACATTTGGACAAAAGACGTGAACGAAAACCCCAAACCCTCTGTGCGAATAAACATCAACGCACCAGACGCCCAAGCTACTCCTTCCTCTGTGCTAACAAATTCAGACGGATATTCAAAAGCGTATATTAAGTACACAAATGCCGCAATTGAAAAACCAATTTTAAATCATGTTTATCTATCGGATAATGAAGACAAAGAATCAGCAACTGTTTCGTATTTAGTCGTGCCAAAAATAGACAACACTAAGAAACTTTCTGCAGAAGTCGCCAAAAAAGTCATAAATGCAGACGGAGAAGAGAAGCAAAATATTTACGGAAACGCAACACCCAATTCAATAGTTTATTGGAGAAAAGCTCGTTCGCTTTATGAGGCTTTAAACCTTCCGTACAGTATTTCTTCAGCCACTCCAGGTCAGTATTTAAAATCTGGTCAAGTCAAAGCAGACAGTAGTGGTAACTTTAAAATTGGACCGTATATAGCTCAAAACGACGCCACTCCTGGATATTGGTTTACAGTTGTAGACAGTAGCTTTAATAGCGCTCCTCAGGCAAATCCCGTTACTATAGTTGGGGATATAGTTTACTGGTATGAAAGATACGACGTCAATCAATCAAACTCTTCTGAGCCGGTTTTAAATTCAATTCAAACCGATGTTGAGGCACATAATCACTACCTTACAGACCCAGTATTTAAAAAGGATCAACATACAAATCAAATATATTACGAACCAACACAAGAAACTTCGTGGAATTTGCCGCTATGGTACCCAATTAGTAGATATTCTCAATATCAAATGGGACTACTGGGTTCGACCCCGTATGTTGTGGACACGTATAATAATTTAAGACCAGATTACGAAGAGGAATAATGTGGAACAGTTTGTTAATTTAACTGACGATCAAAAAGAATTTGCAATTAAAAAAGGAAAAACGCTACCTTCTGACGCCGTAAATCTTCGGATGGTATTCAACAAATGGGGTCAGTCCACAGGATCATTTATCCGTCATAGATACGTCAAATTTAATAAGAGAAAACTTTAATGCCACGACGGCAACAAAAGACTATGTCGCAATGTACGCAGACGAGTTTGGCGTGCTCAGATACGCCAAAACAAACTCAGAAACTTTTCAAAGCAAACATTCTCCAATAGTCAAAAATTCAGAAGTTTCAATTACAAATCATATAATCACTACTTACTTTGAAAGTTTTGAGGAAGTTACTAGAAATTATTCAAACAAAATTAATGATTTTGAAACTAATCGTTTTGCGCACAGTTTTTATGTAAGTAGATATTTTACGATACTTCCCACAAACGCAGCAACCTATAATGGAATAGGAAACTCTTTAAAAATTATAGATCCAGAAAAATATAATATTAGAGTAATAAATTCGTCTGGCGATCAACACATAGACGAATATGGTATAAATAAATATGAAATTTACATTGAGAGATATGAAAATGAATTGTCTGCAGTTTCTTTTAAAAATTACTACAGAATAATAGTTGCCCTAGATCAACCAGATCCAGTCGGTTTTCAATTGGTTTACGACAAGTTCGAAAGGACTTCGGACGGAATTCCTCACAGCCAATTTTTAAATTATCGAGAATACATTAACACAATGCCACTCTACTCATACGTGGTTGAAGAATCGGAGGTAATTGATCCTTCTTCTGTTGATAAAAAAGTTTATTCAACACAACTGTTTTCCCACAAAGAAAACAAACTGCTTAAGCAGGCACCAAATGATGAGGGGTGGAAAATAGTTACCCCAACAAAAGCCATACAAGATCCAAGAACGTTCCAAAATTTTAACTGGAGATTGGTGGCTAAAATAAAATATGATTTTAGCACCATAAAAGATATTCATCAAAATACAGAAAGAGCTGTTCTCAATGTCGCCGTGCTATATTCCGGCCTGATTGAAAACATGCACAATGCATATATTTTTGCAAACCTAGAAGAGTCAGTAATAAACCAACAAAATTTCTTGTTTGAAAATCCGTTAAACCCAACGGGATCAAATAAAACGCAACGTCAATATTGGGCTCTTAACATTGACGAATTTATTAGCACCACCATAACAAACGTTAACGTAGATCCGTTTGTATACGACTTCGTTGTTTGGACACCAAACCAAACAATAACCAGTTCTCAAAAAAGGGCGTTAGACATGTTTTTGGAAAATGGTGTTTCGGTATTTATTGACTGTTCAATGCTTGATCAGACTTCTCTTTCCTCTTCTGGTTTATCAAGTTTTGATTATTCTTTAAATTCTATATCCAAAACTACTGGATATATCAACATAATTGAAGAATATGAAGAGGGAGACGATTATCTCAATGGTTGGGATTTAACGGAATACCAAGAAGAAAACTTATATAAAAATCATAATGTTTTTGGTAGCAGAACAAATTTGCTAAATAACAAAAGTGTTAATCCAATTAGGGTTTTTGATAAATATGTTGAATCATCAGACGGTTCAGCGCAATCGATAGTTTCTATTGTTGATGGCTCCAACAAATATACCGCAATGCTTAGAGACAAATACAATATTTCTTCTGAGTTTTCCTCATTTTCAATCCTATGCCTTAATCCATTTTTGAGCTACATTAATGACAACTATGGGACTAGTGGCTTGGGAGTGTCGGGGTCCAACAATGGAAGTGTGAACACATTTCCGGTTGGTGTGGTTGGAGATCAAACAACATTTTTAAGCGCAGCCGTGCTTGGCCCAAATAAATTATTTTACAATATATTGACCGAGGCAAATAAAAATAAAATTAACAGCAGAACTAAATTTTCTAATAATTCAACTATTGTTTGGCACGTTTCGCCGTGGAGAAACAGTTGGACAATTAATGGTTTGAGAAAAGATGGACAAGTTACCGTTTTGTTTGATGATGAAAAAAAAGAATTCAAATTTAGCGATAAACAAAAAAGAACTACCGGCATTCAGCTTACGGTATATGACCCAAAATTCTGCAGAGAATTAGTTCCGTCAATTGGAGAACTTTTGATTAACGACTTTGAGGCGACCTCGATCGAGCAAGACGCGGCATCTATAATCAACGCCGACTACAGCAATGTTGATTTCTATATAGAATGTACCAATGATAACGTGGCATTTTTGGATTTTTATCGAATTGAAAACAAAGATTATTTGTTTGGGGAAACAAAAACAACTTATAATATATTCAAATTAGATGATTTAACTAAACCACTTCTTGCCGACGGAGCGCTTACGCTAGACGCGCACTCAACCGTAATATCAAGACAATTTGATATAGAATCAATTTTCTATCCGTATATCGTACTTGACTACAACGACACTTCTGTTGGATATCAAAGTTTGGGTAAATCTGTTATAAAGACGCCGAAAGAGTATCTGCCGGGTAGTCAATTCGTAAAAGACTATGATTTTGATTTTAAAACTCAAATATTTGTAACCCAAACAAAAACTAACCGAAATACTTTCAAGGTCCACTGGACCACTCCTTTCAGCACTCCTTTGAATGCAACGGTGGGAAACATAAGTTACATCAGCAAAAGAGGTAGCGAAGCTATTCCTGATGGCGTTACTTCTATATCCGTTCAACAGGCGAGGGATGAAAATCCAATTGTAATATCTAATACAAATTCTCCTTTTCATAAATATCGATATCCAACAAACATTTATTCTTTGACGGATATTCAATCTCTAAAACCGGTTGATAGAGCAAGTCCAAGAAATAGTTTCCACTACACTTTCGACATCCCAAGATCTAAAAGATGGGATGAATACATGGTCGGAAAAAATACGTCATCAACATCCACAACATCGGCCGTTTCGTATCAAGACATTGGGCCTATAATTCCAGGTCAATGGAATTTTAGCAATGGAGCGGAACCAACTCGGTGGTGAAAAAAATAGAATCAATAATTATTTAAAACAACTTAACTGGGAAGACTTTGCAAAAAACAAGAATACTCTTTACTGGTTTCGTTTAAAAGATTCAAACTTAAGCTCTAATTTACCCACATTGTCAAGGGGCATTATAACGCCGAATGAAGTAATAACACTTGGAGCGAAGTGGGAATCTTTTGAATTTTATCAGATTCCAGAAGTTGATACTATCCAGTTCCGTAGTGCTGTATTAGAAGGAGTAGGGTTAATTTCTTCATTTACTGGTCCAATACGCCAATCAACAAAAGAAGAAAGAATAGAAATAATGCGTAGCATTTATCAAGATTCTTCAAAAATAAAAGATATAATATCATCAAAGCTTGCACAAAAGGGAATTGTTCTTGAAACAATTTTTAAGAATTTTGATAAAGAAAAAACTGGAAAAGATTTTTTTCAACAACAATTAAATCATTTTCTTAATCTTTGGTTTGTATGGGAACCTGTTGCACAACGAGAACCGTCCACTAAAACAACAAACACTGTACAAAATAATTACGTATATTATATACAGTATACTCTTAAATTAAATAATTATTCTGTTAACGTTGATGGAAATTATGGAAACCAAACCGCAAATGCCGTAACAAAATATCAAGCCGACAAAAAATTGAACCCTTATAGAAACGAAGGAATTGTTGATTCTGAAACCAAAGCATGCATGGCGACATATTGGCTTGATTTGTATAAAAACAACAAAGCAAAATTTGAAAAACTTCAAAAAGAAGCCCCAGAACAAGCCAAACCGTATATCCAAAATGCGCTCAAGTATTCGGATATTGCCGCGGTTTGCAACGGATCATCTTCAGATGAATATAGAAGAATAAGTTATACAGGAATTCCCGGACCAACCACAATTCAAGATTTTATAGTCGTTGAAGTTCCGCAACTTAAACAACAATCGGGACAATCTTTTGCATGGCAAGAACTATTAGCTGTTGAAATTAAAGCAGGGGGATGGCCTTTGGGCGTACAGCAAATATTTTTGTACGAGCAAGATTTAGCAGTTTCTGCACATAGTATTCCGCAATTTGCCGGATCTACAATCGTTCGTGATCCTAATTGGAATGGTCCGGGGCCTGGACCGTCTGCGGGCAAAGCTGGTCCGTCAAACTTAGTACCAGTATTGAAATCTTTGTCGCCCAATACTTCCACTTCAGTGCCAATCGCGGACAGAAGAAATATTAAATATATTATGATTGAGGTTGTTGGAAAATCTATCAACGACGGAGTTCACGGTCCTAATGCAGAAGGTTTTTCCATACAAGATATTTCATTCAAAATAAGAACGCCTGGTACGCCAATAGCTGCAGTCCCAAGAGAAACTACAGTTATTGACGGATTAAGCGCAGAAGCAACGGCTACCGGGGTTATATCTGGTGAAACCTTTTTAGATTCTGGAGATTATGGGGTTTTTAGTTTGGGAACTATCGCAAAAGCAATTTCTTCCGCCTCTCGAAGCCAGGTGACCCAGATAAAAATTAACGAAATATCGATGAAAGTAGTGCCCATAGTTGATGATAAACCGTTAATCGACGATGATGGTAACCCGGTAGAAAAAAAATTCTCTAAATCTTTTAACAAAATTGTTTATTCAAGTAGCATCAATGATATAAATGATGAATATAATTGGGAGGAAGATGAGTCAACAATTGTTGTTTCCCCCCTTTCAGGAGGGGCTTCTATTGAAGGTGTTAATCTGAGCATATCTCAAGTTGAAAAAATTTCTCCTACCGAAAGCAAAAATCTTACCAGTTCCGAAATCGCTTCACAATTTACAATTTTAACAAACAGAGCGCCGCAATATTTAATTGTAACAACAAATGGAGTAGAGGTAATATCTGATGAATTCTCGGAAGAATATTCAGTTGATAATTTTTATCTTGCAGACGCGGATATAACCGACTTAAAGTCAAAACAAAACGTTAAATTGTCGGTCAATGCAAAAGACGGTATTGTGGTATTAACAGATTCTTTGGGCAATCCAGCGGGAATGCCAGATTTTTCTAAATTTATTATGCCCAACGTAGAAACGTCTTTTGGCAACACAATAGTTAAGTGGGATCTCAAAGACAAAAACGGTACGTTGACAGCTCCGCCCGACGGATTACAATGGGGTTTTTATAACATTAGAACAAAACAATTTTTAGGGATTAAACTATCTTATCAATATTATCTAAGAAATAAACGAGACGTTTACATCGCCGTCCACGCGTATGATGCCGACAGAGACGCCTCAACTCTGGAAAATATTATCGGTTTAGAAAATCGTGTTGGGACACTTTCTGAATTTTCTTTTCCAGCAAAAAACATTTGCCCACTTTACCTAGTGCGCGTAAGTAGTAGGCCAAAGATTTATTTATCGACTCCTCCAAAAGATTTGTCAAAATTTGATCAATGGTTTGTTAATTTAAGCAGAGGTAGATTCTACAAAAAGATAGAAATACCCATAAATTATCCTTTTTATGATTGGAAAAAAAATTATAAAGGCAAAGAACTGCGTTGTTTTTACGATACCACAAGAATAGAAATACCATCTTCTCCAATATTTGGGTCTGGTTATTACGACATTATAGAAGAAAATCCAATTGTATTGTCAGAGAATGAAATTCAAGTTAGACATGGATCTTTTCACGTTAGCCAAGTTCAAACAAACGTCACAGCAATTAATAAAAAATACACTGATGCAAGTCCAATAAAACCGTGGATTGATATTTACATACAAAATTCAAAAAAACAGTTTGAACTGATTGACGACGATATGATTAAAAATTTTGATAAACATACCGGAAGAATTTTCTTTGAAAAAGAAATAGTACCATCAGATCCTCAAAAAATTAAAGTAAATTACGTTGTTAAAAATCCGAATATTATGCTTTACAACATACAAGGCAATGAAATACCCCTAAACCCTTACTCTAACTTTTCTGGATTAGGTTGCTTTACTGTCACCAACGTAGGCGGAGACCAAGTAATTTTACAATCGTTTAAAAATGTTAATGCAAACCTGGCGCCAATGAAGGTTGCGGGGTTGTCAAAAATGTATTTCTATATTCTTCCAACTACCGTAGAAGAGCTTGTGGATGGAGAATATGTCAATGTATCCGATTATCAAGAGCCCAACAGCATTGTTGACTACTCGTTTAATACAGATATCTTCAACAACACAAATTTATTTAATCCCTTTGCTCTTTATATCGGCGCCGTTCTTGTTAATAATCTGTACAATATTAACAATGTACAGATAAACGATCTTAGAGTGAAGGGCGGTGGCATAGCGCCTGATGTTTCGATGCGCGAAGAATCAGAAGCTGATGTAAGCATACTTTCATTTAACGATATTCAATCCGGAAGAGGAAAAATATACCCAAATGGCGGATATGTCATAGTGCAAATACCCGATAAAGTTAGGAGTAACTTTCAAAACGTTAACGATATTTACGATATAGTGAGATCTAACTTAACTGCAGGAGTAGCTTTTGACATTCAGGATATGAATGGAAATGATTGGAGAACTCTCTAATGTTGATGGAACTAAGCGATCATATTTCGTCTTTTACGAGACAAACCACAAGAACAATACAATCAGTATTGTCAGAATCTAAACTAGAAAAAATTGAAATAGGCAGGTTGATAGACAAAATATCCAGCTTCGCTGGACCGTCCGACTATATCCCAAGTCTGGTTTCAAACATGAACATCATGCAGAGGCAGCCAATTGTTGATTTGTTTAGGGATATGGATCTTAGGATTAAGACAAACTATGATATATCGCAATCTTTGGCGATGTTAAAATATTCAATGTCAACTATTTTTTCTGGAGAAATACAAAAAATCGAAAAAGATATTTTGTACTTAGAATCATATATTAATAATTGGTCATTTTTGTCTGGAGAAGATGATTTGTATAATTATAATTTTGTAGAAAATTTTAATAATACATTAAATTCTAATTTGTTTGATTCAAATCAATTTCAATATCCCGACAGAACAGGAGTGCCATTTAGCGCGATTGAAAATGCAATAGTCGATCCTATGACCGGTAGTTTGCAGTTTTCTTCGGGCCAATCTGAAACGACAATAGACAATTTTAAAGATAATATTAAAGAAATAAAATACTATACAAATTTTTCGTCCGAATATATTTCAAGCAGTACTAACATTGAAAATATTTTTGATAATTTTTCTAACAAAACATGGAATTTAACAATAAAATCTCCGTTCAGGATTAAAGAATCTATTTTTGATAGAGCAGATTTTAGGCAGTATAGAAAACCTTCACAATTCGATGATTCCGCACAAGTCGCTGTTGAAATTATATTAAATAATGAAATTAATGTATCTAAAATTAACATAAATCCAAACGTAACAAAAGGCCTATACCTTATGCAGGCAGCTGTTGATTCTGGGCCAAGCAATAACCCAAACCCATTGGCGCAAAACAGTTCTCAAAAAAATATTATTTTAGATAAACCAGTTTACATTGACAAAAGTTTCGATTTGACTCTTTCAGGCAACACCTTAATCAAATCTATTATGTTGTTTTTTGCGCAAAAAGAATATGTTAGAACAAAAATAACCCCTATTCAATCAGAGGCCAATGCAAAAATGATTAATGAATTTGCAAAACAAATTCGTCAAGATAGAAAAAAAAGACATGATACTCTTCAGGATATGGTTATAAAATTTTTTATTAAGGATTACGCAAAAGATTATATTTTAAAAAATAAAAGATTATACGATTACGATTATACGTATTATTATCCAACAGATTTATCTAAAAAAAGTGTTGGAGTTTTAAAACAGATTAAAAATAATCAATATTATTCCGATCTAGATTCTTACAATAAATTTAAAAATACTACAATATTATCTAACTTAATATTTTCAATAGTATCTTATTCTATTGGGGCGAATATAAGAGCCTCTGTAAAAAACACATATATAGAATCAAACCTAAGAGACCTTAACAAACCAATGTCGACATTTGCATCTGGCGGAATTGCACCATTGGCGGATTCGAACAATGTTTCAAAGAATATTCATTTTATCGAAGAGTCTTTTAGCTCTATAGATAAAACAAATGTAGTAGATGTTTTAAATAACATCGAGATACAAAATCAATATGAGTATATGTTTTCATTAAAAAATATAACAATATTTGAGAATACAACAAGTGTCGCTGTTATCCCAAGAAGATCAGTTTACGTAAGCAAGCGCATCTCCGTGCCAGGAACACCACTCAATGTAAAAATGATGGCAAATTATTTTTCTGAATTATCAAGAACTGATTCTAGCACAACTCTCAATCAAACATCAGCTGAATTTAGCGTTTCCATAAAAGACAATCCGATATTGGAGAATGATTGGATTCCGATCATGCCGTTTAATGATTCAACTATAAAAACAGAAATACTTTTCCCTAATCTCAAAGGAGAAGCTGCGTTAAGATTTGTTCCAAATTTAGAGTCAATTAACCTTTATGAATTTGGCGTTAGAAGAGATCCTCATACGTTTATAGTCAATGGTAAAAACATAACAATCTTAAACTACAAATCAGTACTCGATGCCTACACGGTATCTTATGTGCCGAACAATGAAAAGGCGTGCAAGGAAATATCGCTTTTTTCAAGATCTTTGGCAAATCCAATACTAACCGCCGCAAGCACCAATGGTTTTAACGGAGAAATATTTGAGAAAACAGATTTTGGCAATAGAGTTCAGCTGTTACATAACCCCCACGTAGACTATGGAAAATTTGCAAACGCTAGATATTCGCCCATAAACGGCACGATCACCACGTCCAATAGTTCTTTTGGCAACTTCGACTACTCATCTTATTCCCCTGTCAAAGTCGTGCTAGATGATGGGAGTGTGGCTATCAATCTCACGAATTATATTCTTGATAGCTCCAAAAAAGAGTCTTTTTATAAGACGGATTTACTATTGTTCACACACAATGGCCAAAGCCTTTTGTTTAATAAATCAATAGATTTGCCATTCAGAGTGCTGTATCATCATATCGCCGAAATATTCAGATACAGAGTAGTGCTTAGAAATCTAGATTCTTCTTTAAGCAACTATTCTATAGATAGACTGTTGTTTAAATTTTCTATAGAATCTCAGGACAGCATTGCAAACACATTCATTAAATACGATAATAAATACAAAACTCAAATAGAATAGGCATTATATGGCTCAACTATCAACAGACACATTGGTATATTCGCAAATAATTATGCGCGTTCAAAATTTTATCACCGAATATTTAATTAAAAAAAATGTAGAACCAGATAAATTTAATCAAGAATATCAAAAATTATTGTTAGAAATACATAAAAAAGTTGGTGGTACTTCTTTTGATATTAATCTATTCGAAAAAGGAAGCATTCCTAATTCGGCAATTTTTAATGAAATGATATCCTTAATGTCAAAAGATTTAAATATTATGACCAATCAATTAGAGGCGATGTCGGCAAGTCACATCAATACTTTCAATATGATTTCAAATCAATTAGAGTCAGAAAAAAATTTCATATCCAGAATAAAATCAAAAATAAACGTTCTTGAAATGTATTCTGAAAATTTTTCGCCAGATATTTCATATTTTGGAGATTCTTTTAATGATTTATCAAAAGTTGACGCCAAAAAAATAAAAGCCGGATTGATACCAGAAATATCAGACGGTTATGCGACTCTACCTAAAATTACTAGCAAAAAAAGCAACGGTACAATTAATATTGTAAATCAAAACTATAATGAAAATACCTCAACAGAGGTACCGTTTGCTGGAACATCAAATGGTTTGAAGGGAAATCATTTCCTATTCTATAAAGATGCAAATCAAAGTCAATTTCTTTACGAAAAAGACTCCAGTATTTTGCGATCAACATTATCGGCAGCAGTAGACAACAGTCCAGCTACGTATTTTGAATACGAGGCTATAAATGTATTGGCGGCAAATTATACCAGCAGGCCAGAGTACGAATTTCAATACTTTAATGGGTCTCAATACATTAATTGGGGCAAATTTGATACGTCAAAACCATTAAAATTAACATTAGAGTTTTCAACACAAAGTAAATCTGGAGAAAAAATTAACCATATCTCCATAGTGCCGTTTTTTGGCTACGATATTCAAGGGGCAAACGCCCTCATTGAGAACGTCAAAGTAACTTCCATCAAACTTTATGATGAGAAAAAAAATGTAACCAAAGAACTTATTAATAAAGGCCCTGTTTTTATAGCCTCTGATTTGTCTAAGAAAAATCTTAAAAATTATCAAAATTTTTTCTATAAAAAAGGTGTCTTCAGATTTGAAGAACAACATGTAAACAAAGTTTACATTACTTTTGAGCAGGATGAATTCAAGGATACTGTCATAAAACACGCATACTGGACTCCATACGAGTTAAACTCAACAGCAAAATGGAATAATCAGGTTCATTTTCAGCCAGAGGCCGCATTGAGCGCAAAAGCAAAAAATATTGTTTGGGACAAAACGACTTTGGTCCCGAACATTAATCGACCAACAGAATTAAAATCATCAAGCGTTGATACAAAACAAGTTTCGATCACATACAACAACCAGGTGGCCGGAGAAACAAAATACCAGTTGAAAATAACCGCCAACAAAAAAGATTTTTTTTGGTATAAAAAAGATTTAGATTTAAATATAGATTTATTCACAACCAAAGAGAACTCAATCGGTTTTGTTTCCCAAGAATTGTTGATTGCAAACAGGGATCGAATCACTAACACAAATTATCCGTCGGCGTGTGTTTTAATTGATCCGTCGTTGACTAATTCAATAAATAATTTAAAAATAAAAATGAACTCTATTTCAATCGCATCAAATTTAGCAACCCTGACTACGCAAAATCTTCATGAATTGAATGTTGGCGACAAGATATACATTAGGGATAGATGGACTTCGTTGGATATTCTTGGGGTTTTTACAATCACAGAAGTCGTAAATGCGACTAATGTAAAATTTACAGTCGGATCATCCTCTATTTCAACACTTGCATCGACAGACATATCGAAAAATTTTGGCCTCTGTTTCAAGGTCATAGATTCTGCAACTTCTAATAATACTTCTGTGGAAAAATATAATGATACTATTAATAAAACTACAAAAGTTCAATTAGTTTTAAAAAGAAATTTTGAAGAATTGAAAGCTCAACGAGCAAGCATAGGCATAAGAGATATTTCTTTTGGCAAGGAGACTTTTCAAGAGTCCGCAGAAATAATTTCTAAACCATTTTTTGTAACTGGAAACCTTAATATGGTTACACTTTATGCAGCGGATTTTATTGAAAATCAAAAAAACGCTGGGTCAAACATATTGTATTCTATTAGCGTTGATGGTGGGGTTAACTTTTATCCAATACAGCCAGTAGAAAGAAATTACACGGGAATTCATGAGGTTTTATCGTTTAATCAAAATCTTTCTGATGATATAGAAATACCTCAAATTAGGTATTTAAATCAAGGCACTGATCCTGGAATTCCAAATCCGATTAATTCTATTATAATTAAAATTCAAATGAGAAAAGACAGGACAACAAATAACACGCCAATACTATATTACTATAAAATTGGAGCTAGGTTTAGATAATTATGTCAATAGAAAACATACAAAAAAGAAGATTTCTTGAAACCATATACAAGATATACTACTCCTTGGGCAGTGAACCGTCTACGCAGGAAATTTCTTCAATATATGGCAGATATTTTTCAAGGTTCAAACCCGGTCAACCGATCCCGGTGCCATTTTCTGATTTAAATTCAAGCCTAGAAATAGACATAGAAAAACTTAATAGAGTCATTTTGCACAGTGGATTTAATTTAGATGTTTTGTATGAAAATTATTATGAAGAAACAGAAGAATTATATAGTTTGATATCTGCATTTAAATTTAAGATAGAAGATCTTAAATCCAGAAGAGCTGAATTAGAAAAAACAGTTGATGATTTTTTGTTTAGCATTAACAATACTGGTGGATATTATTTTTCTTTTACGGAAGCTTTTAACAATACAAATAATACCGATTTGAATAACACAACGGCAATCGTGGATACTTCCGCAAGAAAGGCAACTTTGCCAAAAGAAACTTCGGGGCTATTCAATTATGTGGGCAATGTTCTCAACAAGGTCTCTAATGCAACAGCTGATGTTTATTTTGATGGCGTAACAAAAATATCTGGAAAATCAATAGATATTTCCAACGCATTTAATGGATTAAACAACAGCGAATGGTCAATGCAATATGAGTCTAATTCGATTGGCGTATGCACATTGAAGATTTCTATTCCTGTTACATTGTATAATTCGGAAACTCCTGGAATTTCTGTTGTAGAAGGTAAAATTAATTCAAAAAAACCAGTTGAAACAAGTCTTTTGGTTATTGATCCAGTCGATAAAAATAAATCATTGTTTTTTACAAAAGATAGTTCAAGCGATTATGACAATTTTTCTTTTAATTTTACAACAAAAAAAAGTTCTATGATTGAACTTTATTTAACAAAAATTGAACCAGATTTCTTTTCGACAAAAAACAATCAGGCAGTATATGTATATGATTTTAGAATTGATGAGTTAATTATCACCGCGCCATATTACAGTTCTTCCGGAATCTATGTAAGCAAGTCTTTCGGCCCGCCCAACAATCAAAATCCCAATCTCGCTATAGACAAAATTGTTTTTGACGTAGATCAGCAGATTCCTTCCGGAACATCGATCAGTTATTACATTGCCGCAGACAACAATTTTGGAACAGACATTAATCAATTCAATTGGATTTCTATATCCCCGGCTTCGGAAAAAAATGCAAGTTACCCAAGCACGGTAGACTTCAGGGGAACAAAACTGGTTAAGTCCAATTTGGTAAAAACCGAAACAAGTTCTATTGAATCTACTTTTAGTTCTGTTGTACAAATTCCTAGAACGAGTGTCTACAACAATCCAATTGAAGATTATTTTTATCAAAACGATTTTTTGTCAAGAAATTTTAATGTGTATAGATTGTGTAGGTTCCCAAAAAATTCAGAACCATACGAACCATACATATTAGAAAGCGTAAAAAGTGATCAACTCCAGGTATCACATGTTACCGGCACCGCCCTAGACATAGCCACCTGGCACAGCGTTTTATATGGCGAAAGAAGAGATATTGTTATCACCACATCGTTTGCTACGGTTAATTCAACACAGGAATTTTATTCAGCCCAAAATGTTCCGTTTGGAAGCCTGTATATTACTACCAATGTTTTCATGGAAGAATCTTTAACTTTAACAAAAAATTTCTTAAAATCACTTTCAGCGCAGTATTGGGATGTTAACGTATATTTGAACGGCGTTGAACTTTCCACTTCTGGTATTTTGGCCGCCGGAGTTTTATCAGCTTCACTTACTTGGAATTTTGTTAAGGGTCAAAATAAAATAGTTATTGTTGTTAACAAATCTACAAATAATACAAATGGCGTACAAACGCCATTTAACGGCACAATCGCACTGATGGAAGATCAAGCGCTATCGCAAGTGCCAAACGCTACGATATACAGAAATTATTTGTCTTTGGTTAAAATAGAAGATTTAAGAAATAAACATTCAAATTATGACAATGTATTTTCTGTTATCGACTATGAAAACAATAAGGAAATTGTGTATAGAAGAAGTCAGGAAATAAGAGACGGAAGTAATGTATACTATTATGCAAATAATCAAAACAAAGTTAACTTTGTTAAAATAAGAGCAGATTTTTTTAGGGGTGCAGACTCCTATTCTGCTCCAGCTTTAAATTCTTATACAGTTAAATTCAATCATTAGGTATCATATGACCATTTCTTATTCCGATAAAAACAAAAGAGAAACAATTTTTGAACCTTTATTAAATAGACAAAGACTAATTTATAAGGGGCCAGTGCCCTCTTTTGTTTTAAATTTGGCCAATGATCAGATACTCATGGATATTCACAGACTTCATAAAAAGATGAATGACCTTCAATCCTTGATTGATAATGCCGGAAAAATGTCAGGGGATAATCTAAATTCGGCCACTCCAGACTACTATGTAAACCAAGACCTGTTAATGACCATATATTCTCAAAGCGTTTCATACGATAGAGAAGAAGAAGAATATAACGTTGAAGCTAGTACCCCGTATTTGAACGATATATTACAATTTAATAAACCTCAATTTAATTCATCCACTATTGCACACCTGCTAAGAAAGCTTGATTTAATTGAAGCCAAAATGAGAGAAGAAACTTAGGAGATTAAATGTCTGATTATATTTATACGCAGAAAAAACCAGTTAAGTATCACGGCCCACTTTCCAGCACGGATTTTAACCAGCGCATAGAAGAAAACTACGCAGATTTGGTTTACCTGTATAACAAATATGGCGTTTTGGATAAAAAAATTAATGAAATTATTGAAAGAATAGTAAAAGAAAATATTTTTTTGACTTCCGCTATTCAAGAATTGCAAGATAGAATTAGGAACATAGAAAGTATAAATACAAATCAAGTATCCATCCATTCTAAAAATCAGATAGATCTATCGCCCTTTGTTTCAACAAGCTATGCGATATCCGCATCTAATGCGTTAGAGTTTAACGACTATTGTAACCATTTAACCTTACCGGTAGCTTCAGGATCTTCTCATTCCAAAATTAAATTTGTTAATTCAATCAAAGGTCAGGTTATACCCAATTTTCTTGAAACCAGATTAGACACCAATCTGTCTGGCGGAGACGGAACCGGAGCCCTTATAGACTCCACTCCTGTCGAAAACGCATTTTTGAATCAACCGGATAAAGTTTGGAGAAGAAATGTTATTTTGACCGAACCTAATCCACTTGGTGTCAGCATGTATTTGTATGTGAAAATACCGATAGGTTCGATTGGAAGTTCTTTGACAAACTCGTTGTCTATTTTTCCTTACCCGTCCAACGGTATAGATGTGGTCAAAATAGAATATACAACAAAAAATAATCCAACCATGACCGACAAAGACGATTACAAAAGTTTAAACAACGGATTGTATGACGGGGAATACGACGCTCTTGGCAAGGTTCCGCCAGGTGGTTGGTCGATTGTTGGTTCGGATACCATTGTCAATTCAGGGCCTCTTAAGTTCTATTTTGCCGAAACTTCAATAACCGCAGTCAGAATTTTGTTAAGACAAAGAAATTATATTAAGGAAAACAATTCCTACGTTTATACTTATGGTCTTTCCGATTTTGATATTAGATACGATAAGTTCCTGCCCAACGGTAAAACCTTCGTTAAATTTAACGCTCCGCCGGGAAGCACTATAAACAAAGTTATAAACGTTTCGCCAAAAATTTACAACGTTAATCAGTCATTGCTTTCAGACATCTTTGAATACAGGGTATTTTACCCGAGTGTAAGCGGCTATTCTTTGACCAACCCGAATACGTGCAACCACGTTTATATAGAGATTACTTTAAAAATGCTAGAAGATAAAATACCACCAGTTTTGTCGGATATTATTGTTGAAATGGATTATAATTTATAATTTTGGGTGAAAATCCTAATTTGTTTTTACTATATAAGCATATTTTTTTAATAAGGAGACAAGTAAATGACTACCTTTTACGTAGGCCGTAGACCAGTTTTAAAGGGCCGTAATTCTAATGATATGGTCAATACATTCAAGGGCACGGCTGGCACATACTCATTTTATCCGCTTTTTGCTAAAGGTCTTTTGGACGGCGCTCCGGATAATCATCATGTTCCTGGCACTGGCGATCATCCTGGCAACAGGTTTCTTTCGCAGATATTCAATGGATCAACACTTTACGTGCATCCACTTTCTGGGGCATTTCCAGACGGCAAAGCCACGTACGACGGTGCACGCTTTAGGCCGCAAGAGTACAAAGGTTTAGCTGGAGCTCAGGCATTTTCTTCTGGATACGGTCACGCTGCGGATAGGGTTAACTCCTATGCGCTATACAGCAATTACTTTTTTGATGGTGTAGCTTCAGCAGAAATATTTAAGAGCGGATATGGCCACGGACCAAGAACAGATGCGCAAGGCTCAGCAGCCTCATTTGGTTTGTTCAGACCAGATGATTTTGGTGGTGTTGCGAGCGCTCAAGTATTCAAGAGTGGCTACGGTCAACCAAATACAGAATCCGCTTATGGTAGAAACAAAGTGCTGGAGTACAAGGGTCTGACGGCCACAAAAGCATTGTAATTTTTTCTGCGCTATCGAAATAATCTAATCAAACACCTGCTATAATTAGCAGGGCAAAGAATTCAATTCCCGCCCAATGGGCGGGAATTTTCTTTATAATACTAATTATATAATTTTTAATACCATTAACAAGGATTGAATATGTCTACACAGCTATTGGAGGAGTTCGTTCACAGTGGCACTCTTACGGTTGAGTTGGCAAATAAATATCTTACAATATATTTGGGTGAATCAGATTGGCCAGAAAAGTTAGCACAACTTTGGTCAGTACAAAAGAAAAAATTAGGTGACGATAAAGCAAAAGAGTTTATTAAAAAATCGATAGCATGCGCATGCCTATCACCGATCATTAATAAATCCCCAATACCAACAGAAAATCATGTTTTATTATTTTGGGTAAGTGGATGGCCACAGTTTAATGAAAGAGATTGGTTTGTTTTATTTAGAGAAACAATTAAAGAAGATATACGAATAGAAAAAAATAGAATTTTAATACTTCAAGAAGGCATTTTTGATCACATAGATATACCGCCTCTTACTAGACAAGCTTTTAATTGGTTGTATGAAAAATTAGATAAAGAATCTTTTTCTAACCATGACAAAAAAGAAGAAGCGGTATTAAAAATGAGCAATTTAATCAAAATTTATGGCGGTGCGGTTATTTGCAATATCTTTACTAATTATAGTCAGAATGTAGAAAAAGTTCTTAATTGGAGAAGTGGATATTTTATAGAAAAAGAGATTCATAAAATTTATTCTACAGATCAAATTATTAAAATTAAAAAAGCAGAAATACAAAAAACAAATTCAAATTATATTAAATTAATTAAATAAGTGGGAGAAATAAATGTCAGAAGAAATTGAAAACGGTAATCCAGACTTGGCGCCAATTACGAGTAAATTATCATCTATGTTTTCTTTTAAGCTAACAGATGAGTTTGTCGCATCCTATAGGCAAAAGTTAGCTCCATTTGGCTACAGAGATGCAGGGGGAAATTCTGTAGGAGAAATTACATTTCTTCGTACATACTCTCGTTTAAAAGAAAATGGTACCAAAGAGTCTTGGTCAGATGTTTGTGAACGAGTAATCAATGGAATGTATTCTTTGCAAAAAGACCATTGCAAAAAGAATCGCTTGCCATGGAACGATGCAAAAGCGCAAGCTTCAGCCAAGGAAGCCTTTGATCGTTTATTTAATTTAAAGTGGACACCTCCAGGTCGTGGCTTATGGGCTATGGGTACCAACATTGTTAACATACAGAAAAATTCTGCAGCGCTACAAAACTGCGCATTTGTATCTACATCGGAAATGACGAAACTTAATCCTTCAAAACCGTTTGCATTCTTAATGGAGGCTTCCATGCTCGGTGTTGGTGTTGGGTTTGATGACAAGGGCGCAGATAAAGATTTTTCAATCTATTCTCCATCCCCAACAAGTCCAGATACTGCTACCTACGTGGTGCCCGACACAAGAGAGGGATGGTATATTTCGACGGCGATGTTGTTAGATTCATACCTTAAGCCTGGACAAAATGAGGTGTATTTTGACTATTCCTTGATCAGACCAGCAGGTGCTCCCATTAAGACATTTGGCGGGATAGCGGCTGGTCATGAACCATTAGAAAAACTTCATAAACATATCAAAAAAATGTTTGATAACAGAACTGGACAAAAACTTATCAGAAAAGATATAGCTGATATCGGAAATCTTATTGGAGTATGCGTAGTATCTGGCAACGTGCGTCGTTCAGCCGAACTTTTAATTGGTCGTATTGATGATCAAGATTTTTTAAATCTTAAGAATGTAGAAGTTTTTCCCGAAAGAAATTCTTACAGCCCGGATGCTCCAGGTTGGGGTTGGATGTCAAATAATTCTGTGGAAACAAGAGTGGGCATGGATCTTGGTCCAATTGTCGAAGGCATTGCGCGCAATGGAGAACCTGGCGTTCTTTGGATGGACATGAGTCGCGAATATGGACGACTTGCTGATCCACCAAACAATAAAGATCATCGTGTAGCTGGCTATAATCCGTGCGCAGAACAGTCTTTAGAGTCGTTTGAGTGTTGCACTCTAGTTGAAACATATCTAAATAGACACGAAAGTTTAGAGGACTATAAGCGCACATTAAAGTTTGCCTATCTCTACGCCAAAACAGTTACATTACTCCCCACTCACTGGGAGGAAACAAACGCAATCATGCAAAGAAATAGAAGAATAGGAACATCTATGTCTGGTGTGGCGAATTTTGCTGATCGTGTCGGAGTGCCGGCTCTTCGTGAATGGATGGATGAAGGATATAAAACCATTCAAAGATATGATAATGTATATTCAGAATGGCTTGGAATTCGTGAATCAATTAAAATGACAACAATAAAACCATCAGGTACTGTTTCTATTCTTGCTGGTGAGTCGCCTGGCGTTCATTGGACTCCGGGTGGAAAATTTTTTAATAGAACTATTAGATTTTCAAACGATGATCCAATGTTGCCGTTATTTAAAATGGCAAATTATACAGTTGAGCCAGCATCCGAATCTCCAGATACTACATCTGTAGTTTATTTTCCAATTAAATCAGAGGCAGCAAGAGCAGAGCGTGATGTAACAATTTTTGAAAAAATGTCTTTAGCCGCAATGGCTCAAAGATATTGGTCAGATAATTCTGTTTCTGTCACGATATCATTCGATAAAGAGAAAGAGGCTCAACACGTGGGTACGGTACTGCATATGTACGACGGTCAGCTAAAGACTGTGTCGTTCCTTCCAAGTGGAAACGATACATATCCGCAAATGCCCTACACCCAAATAACCGAAGAAGAATACGATAGTCTCAAAAAAACTCTTTTTCCAATAGATTTTGTGGGAGTATATGCCGGAATGGCAATTGACGCAATAGGGGAAAAATACTGCGCTACCGATTCTTGCGAAATTAAACTCATAAAAAACCACGTCACGCAGGATTAAATGCTATAATTTATTGTTATGTCAACAGAAAACAAAATAACAGTTCTTGATAAAGGGTACGTAAGACTAATTGATCACATGGGCAGCGATCTTTCAATCGTAAATGCCGCTAGAGCCTCCTTTGCCAAGGAGTCAATTGATTTTTCGCAGAACGACGGTAGGCTGATTAATTTTTTGTGTCAAGAAAATCACATGTCTCCATTCAGACATGCGTTCCTTACATTTGAGTTTTATGCGCCGCTCATGGTTGCTCGACAGCATTGGAAGTATGTCGTTGGCTCAGATCACACGATGGATTCTTGGAACGAGTCCTCTAGAAGATATATCACTCAAGATCCAGAATTTTATTTGCCAGATGCAGACAAGTGGAGACTAGCTGCCGAAAACAAAAAACAAGGTTCGTCCGGTATTGCTGGGCCTTGGGTGGGATCTATTTTGACCACTGAACTAAAAGATTTGATTGAAAAATGTGAGTCATTGTACAATATGGCTATCGATAATGGAATAGCGCCTGAACAGGCGCGTTTGTTCTTGCCCGCCTATGGAATGTATGTCTCCTATAGATGGTCATGCAGTTTGCAATCCATGTCTTTGTTCTTGAATCAAAGACTGTCAGAAGATTCTCAATTTGAGATACAAAAATACGCAGAAGCGGTTTATGAATTGGCAAAACCCCTGTACCCAGTCTGTCTTTACGCGTTGCTGGGGAAGTAATGGCTGCAGGAAAATTAAATTATCTTGTTTTATATAAAAACTCTAGTCAAGTTTATGGATCGGCGTCAAAAAAAATCGCTTTGGAATCTGCCCCACCAGAAGGCTGCAAACTAGAGGACAAAAGAATCCTGTTTGTTACCTATGAACCGGACAAAGAAGAAATATCCGTTTATCAAATACCTCAAGAAGAGGTGTTAAAAGCGGAAATAAAAGAAAAGAAAGCAAATGAGTAAGAAAACAAATCAAAAGAAAAAAGTAAACATTAAGTTAGAGAACAATCAGTCGTTTTTGATTGAGGATCTGAATATAATTTTACATATACAAAAAACGTACGTATCGATGATGCGAGGGCAGTTATCGGAACAAGATAAAGCCCTGTACAATAGGGTCATTGCGGCAACTAACATCGCAATGGAAAATGTATACTTGACATCAAGCGATGGTTACAGTGAAGAGTGGTAAAACGGTAGGATATTTGGCTGTCTTATTTTCAATTGGATTTGTCTTAGGTAAACTAAATAACAGATCTATTGACTCAATTAAAAAGTTGAATCAAACCGCTCCAAATACACAGCAATATTTGAATAGGTTAATAGAATTTTTTGATACAGATTTACCCGACGCTCAGAAAGAATATTTTGAATATTTAGAAATGGGATTTAACCCATCTGATGCGTTTGAAATCCTAAAGGCAAAGGCAAGAATATGATAGATCTTTGTATAGTCAATCATAATACCAACCAAATGCTTGAACGTCTTTTGGATCATCTGCACAAAAATATTTCGATAGCAAATAAATTTTGGAAACTTTATCTTGCAGACAATGGTTCGACAGACAATACAATTGAATGGTTAAAAAATAAAAGTTCCCAATATCAGATAGACGGACTCTCCCTAAATCAAAACATAGGCTATTCTGCTGCCTGTAACCAATTGGCTACAAAAGGATCTAGCGAAATTATTGGTTTTTTAAACGCAGATGTTTGGTTAACCAACAATGATGTAAGTAATATAAAAAATATTTTTGACAATGATCCGACTATACACATATTAGGACCCAAGCAAAGAGACGAATATGGCCTCATAAGGCACGCTGGGATTATTGGAACTAACACGGCCCCAAAACATAGGGGCTGGATGGAGCCAGATATGAGCGACCGCCTCTACAGGGATAGGGTAAACTGCGTTACAGTTTCTGGATCCGCATATTTTATTAGAAGATACGTCTGGAATAATCTTACTTACAATCAACAGTACAGGGAGTTAGTACCAGATGCAGTAGGCGCCTTTTTGCCAACTCCACATTACTACGAAGAAACTTGGTGCTCATATTTTGCAAGACATTTAGGCTATAATGTAGTGTATGATGGTTCTGTATCAATTGGTCATAGCTGGCATGCCTCTTCTCCTAAGCCTGGAGAAGGCTACAGTCATGCCGACGCACAATTTAAAGTAAGTCAATCAATATTTCGCAAAGCATGTGATACTATAGGAATAGAAAGAGATTAAAATGTCAGATAAATTTAATGTTTACCTTTACAATGCAGAAGTAGTTAAAGTGGTAGATGGCGATACATTCAAAATCAATATAGATTTGGGTTTTGAAGTTCACTTAGGACCAAAATCTGTAAGACTTTACGGCGTTAATGCGCCAGAAAGTCGCACTAAAAATCTTGAAGAAAAAAAGATGGGACTTGCAGCAAAAGAATTTACTGATCAGTGGATTAAAAAAGCTAATAACAAAGTAAAGATTGAAACTATCTTAGACAAGAACGAAAAATATGGCAGAATTTTAGCTAGAGTATGGAACGAAGCTGGCGAATGCCTTAACACAGAAATTGTTAAAGCTGGATTAGCTAGAGAATATTTTGGTGTAGGTGACAAAACATTTAATGAATTTAAAAAATAATTAGAATTGTAAAATAAACTAATGCAAACTTTTTTGCCCTACGCTGATTTTCAAAAATCAGTTTCTGTTCTAGATTCAAAACGTTTAGGAAAACAAAGAGTAGAAACTTTTCAAGTTTTAAACATACTACTTGAACGTACCCAAACAAAAGGTTGGCGAAATCATCCAGTTACCAGAATGTGGAGAGGCTACGAGGCCGCTCTGCAAACCTACCAGAATTTTACTCTGACAGAATGGATAAAAAGAGGATACAAAAATAATATGTCTTTTGAAACAATATTAATTGAGGCAAAAATGCCGCCTTGGCTGGGTGACGAACGCGTACATAAATCCCACAGATCTAATCTATTGAAAAAAAATTGGGAACATTATTGCAAGTACTTTGCAGACGAATCTGACATAGAGTATTATAAAGAGTTCTATCCAGATAGTTACTTTTGGCCAATACAAAAGAGCACAAATGCAGACTAGAGTTTTTTTATCTGGGGCAATAGAAGATGTTCAATCAGATTTTAAATATAGTTGGAGAGATGAGGCCACAAGTCTGTTAAAAAACAGAGGATTTAAAGCCGTTAACCCTATGGACTATGCCCTAGAAGAACAAGGGTGTGAGCCAAAAGAAATTGTAGATAAAAATTTATTCTTACAAAAAAGCTGTGATCTTTTATTGGTAGAGTATCAATTATTGGAAAGAGCTTACATAGGAACTGATTTCGAAATGACTTGGGCCTACTTGAACAATCAACCAATTGTTGTTTGGGCTCATAAAAACATCCAACATAGAAAATATCTAAAATTTCTTGCCACAAAACTTGCAAACAGCCTAGAAGAAGCTGTAGAATATATATCTCATACATATCCATCAATTAGATAAGAGAAACAACATGCCAGAAAATAAATTTAATTATTTTGCAGTAGTTACAACAACACTTGTAAAATCAAAAAACAAAAAAGAAGCTGAAAAAGTTAGTTTTGGTTTTCGTAAATCGGAAGGTGAAATTCTGTTTAAATCAACAGATATTGAACGCATTTCATCACTAGAGGCTCACAAACAAGCCAATCAATTATCAGAATAAATATTCATTAGTCTTAAGTACAGTTAATCTTAAAAAATATTTAATTGGAGAGAATATGATTTTTGCACAAATGGTTGGCAAAAATGAATCATCTAGATTTTTGCAACCAGTTCTTGAAAGAGTTAAAAACCAGGTAGATAAAATCATTTTTACCGATGATTGCTCTACGGACAATACGGCGGAAATAGCCGCACAGTATGCGGAAGTTTACGTGAACAAAGAGTCACTTTTTGCTACAAACGAAGGCCTACTTAGGGCAAATGCGTGGAAGAATCTTGAACAACACGCCTCTGAAGGGGATTGGGTGATAGCAATCGATTGTGACGAGATGTTGTATAACATTAACAATTTAAGCAGTGATGATATAAGAGTTGTTTTAGATCAATCCCCCTTTGATGTTGTCAATGTTCGTTTTTATCACATGTGGAATCGCAGTCAGTATAGGGTTGATAAGCTTTGGGCACCAAACAATAGCTCTAGAATTTTTAGATTTAAAACTGATGGACAATTTTTAGACCGCAAATTAGCCTGCGGTTCAGAACCAACCTATGTTACTGAGGATATAAAAAGAAGAAATTATTGGCTGAACTCAGGCTTGATCATGCAGCACTTGGGTTATGTTAATGATGATGATAAACAAAATAAGTATATGAGATATATGAACTTAGATAAAGGGGAGTTTCATAACATTAAACACATTGAATCAATTATTGACACTAATCCAATTTTGATTAATTGGGGAAATTTTGGAATATGAAAACTCATAACGCAGAAGACACAATCAAAAAAGTTTCTTCTCTTTTTGAAAAGAAAGAACAGTTCGCTTTTGTTACATATACAAAATCTGCAATTGCATCTGTGCTTAATGAAATTAGTGAAGAAAAAAAACCGCCTAAATTATTCACTAAATTAATTTTAGATGGACTAAAAAATCAATCACACAATTTCATCTGTGCTATTCAACCAGAAATAATTAACTCATCTAATAAGGGTTTATCAAATCTCAATGTTGATATAAAACACATTTATGATCCAAATTTTCTTGAGTATTATATTCATAGCAACTATGACGTGTTCAAAATTTTTAGATCATGGTATGTAAAAAACACTAAAGCAATTGTTGTAACATTTCAAAATCAATTTTACATAAGTAAATATTTTTCAGCAGACTCCATATTTATAGAGGTTCCTTACAACGACTACTACTCTAAGGTAAATGAAATCACCGCAAACATTATTGCAAAATCTGATGGTATCGACCTAGTCATATTAGACTGCCCGATGTTAAGCGCGGCCATTGCTCCAAAAATCTGGACAGAAACCAATATGTCTATTTTGGATTTTGGAAGAGCACTAAATTCGCTTAAAAGTCTCAATAGATACAATGATTCAAAGAAATAAAAAAAACGAGTTAACTGACAAAGAATATCTTGTTCACCTGTTGTTCGAGACTGATCAGTCATTTTCGGCGATAGCGAAAAGCATGGACATCAAATTTAACGAGCTTAACACAATGCTTAAAAAGCTTGGTCTGTATTGGATAAAAGATCATAGAAAAAAAATGTCAAAAGGTCAAAGTATTTTGACAAGCATTGTTAAAAAACTTTTGCCAGGACAAAAAATCATAAATGAATATCATTTAGGCGACAGGTTAAAATTAGATGTCTATTGTCCATCATATAGCTTGGCTTGTGAATTTCATGGAATTCAACATTTTAAATACAGTTCATTATTTTTTGATTCTAAAGAAGAATTTATTGAGGCCCAAAAAAGAGACAGTAAAAAAGCGGAGATGTGTGCGGAACACGGTATCCAATTAGTTGTTTTTAGGTATAACGATAATATTTCAGAAGACAATGTCTATGATAGAATATTGGACGCCTTAAGAAGCGGTGCCAATGATAAATCAACTGTTAAAAAAATTAAAAAACCTAGCATTAAAACTAATCATATGTATCAAAAAGCTAAAAAACTAAGATCAGAAAACAATAAAAAGTATTATAAAAAAATGAAAGAAAACAAAAAAAGTGGAAGAAAATCAAGCAGAACTACCTGAATACCCAATTGAGTATCAGGTATTCGCACTTTCTCTAAAAAATCCTGGATCAATTGCGTACTTTGATGCACAATTACCAGAAGACATGGTTGGAATTGTTAACAATCAAATTGGAATCAATGAATTTTATAAAGCTTTACTATCATATTATCGCACAACTAAACTGGATTTAGTAGATCCGATAGCTTTTAAAGCCTGGCTTGAATCTGAAACGAATATACATTCTGGATTGGGTGGTGCAGTTGGCGTAAACGCAATGATCGATATATTGCTCAGCTTGCAAACATCTGATCACGAATCAATAGCTAAAGTAATTAAACATAGAGCCAATAAACAAAAACAACTTAATATCCTTCAAGAACTTGAACTTATTTTAATTCAAAAAGGCGAAAAAACAACACAAGAAATAATCAGAATATCCGAGATAACAACAGAGATTAAAAATTTAGAGAATGAATTAAATTTTAACCCTTTGAATAGTGTAACAACAGCAGAAGATATTTTTAAAAGAGCAGAGTCCCTATTGGATATACCCAGTTTTCTTCCAACGCAATACAAATCCCTTAACAGAGCAATGGGGTATACTGACGAGGGTGGATTTTTTAGAGGCGCTGTACACGCAATTATTGCTCCATCCGGTAAAGGTAAGAGCACTTTCGCTAAATGCTTGGTCAACAATTGGGCCGACTGCGGATATAGGGTTTTGTACGTGAATTTTGAAGAAGCGATTTCGCATTGGGAGAGAGTTTTAATGACTCAAATTATTGAAAAAAATGTTTACGCAGAGTCTTCAAATTGGACCGCAAAAGAAAGACAGGAAAATTTAATTAAATTTAAAGAAAAATTAATTCAATGGGGCAATAAGTTTATGGTTAGGCATGATCCGGATACCCCATACTTTGAGGATTTAGAAAAATGGTTGAGAAGTATTATGGGCCATTCTGAACTCGTGCCAGACGTGATTGTAATCGACACTATTCAATCTATGTTTACAAGATCATCTGGTAAAGGTAAACCTCGATGGGGGGAATTCGAAGAAATGATGGTGAAATTAGAAAAATTAGCAAGAGACATGAGCTGTGTACTGATTATAACCGCCCAAGAAAACGCCAATAGAATGAAAGAGAGAAGAGAAGTTGTCCAGCAGTCAGATACCGGAGGGTCGCTTTCTATCCAACAAAAATGCGCAGTTACAATATTTATTACAGAGAAAAAACTTATTAGCGGAGATGACTCAGAAGATGAAACAATTATGCAACTCCAAATACCCAAAAACAGAATCACTGGTTCTACATATTTGTACAATTCACCATTGGTTAAATATGTAGACGAACATAAAAAGTATGTAGAATACGAACCTGTAGTCGCAGAGTCTTACGCTAAAACAGCTGACTCAAAAGACATTCAAGAAATCATGTCCAGAATAAATATATTGTGAGATCCGCATGCTGCAGATAACATTAAAAGAATTAAAAGACTTTCAAATATGTGAAAGACTTTATGACTTTAAATACAAACAGCTTTTGCCAGAAAAGATTGGCGGAAGACAGTTATTGCTATCAAAATTTGAATCAAATATCAAAAGTGTAGTTGGTTATTTTTTTTACAAAAAACAACAAGGAAATCCGCCGTCAAAAGAATCTTTGAAGAATAGATGGGAAAAACTTTGGTTTCCAAAAACATCTTCTTTTGATATTATTTATGAACAACACGAAATTTTCCACGCGAATAAGGCTAGTTTAACAACTAAGGCAGATATCATTTTTGAGGATTTAATAGAAAATTTTGGGGCAAAAGATATAATTCCAATCGGCATTAATGAAGAGTACAGTGTTCCAATCACAAGCAACGTTGCAATAGTAGATAAGTTTGATCTAATTTATTCAAAAAATAAAAAAATATATATTATTAAGTGGGTATTTAATCATAGATCCAAGTATGAAAGCGGTTATGTTTTTGATTTTGCATTTATGAGCGCCGCTTTTAATCATAAATTTGAAAATAAAAAGAATAATCCAATCTTTGGTTATTTTGATTTGATGAATCCAAAATCAGGCTTAACTGAATTCATTACCGAAAAAGCAGATATAAACGCATTGGAGTACTGGTGCACTGCGTTGCATGAAGAAAAAGTTTTTCCCTCTAGAAGAGGGTTGACTTTTTATTGTAAGTCATGCCCATTCGACAAACCATGCTCCAAATGGGTTGCATGGAAAAAGGAAGATAAATAAATGTCAAAAGATAAATCAAATAATATTCTTGATGAGATTTTATCCGACAAAGGACAAAAAACAAACTTTAAACAAGAAGATAAAGTTCTCAAACCATTATTAGATGAGATTAATCTAATTTCAGAAGAAAGCATTCGATTATTCGTTAGGTCTATTTTGTATAGGGCAGAAGATTTTTGGAAAGCTCCTTCCAATTTTTTGACTGATCATCACGCCGCAGATGAACAGGGAGAGGGTGGGAGCGTTCTGCACACCAAAATAACAGTTCAAATAGCGTTGCTAATGTGCCAATCGTATTCGCTTGAACAAGAGGATATAGACATTATTGTATCGGCTTGTCTTCTGCATGACATCACTAAGGCCATAAAAAATCCAGAATCAAAAAACTATGTATACGATCCGATGCATCCATATACTGTAGGTTTATTTGTTCAAAAATGTCAGGAGTACGATAAAAAATACGCGTCCGAAGCGCATTCTTCAACTCTTTTTATTTCAGAAAATTCTATTCAAGCAATACTGAGATTGGTAAGATGTCATTTGGGCCCGTGGTCCCCAATTCCGGAGACAACCCCAATTACTTTTGTAGACATGATTGCGCATATGGCTGATCATATTGCGTCCAAAATTCATACTTTGGCCAACATTAGTGATGTGGTAAAATCTTAATAAAAATATTATGAACAATTCAAATATTATTCTTAAACGATTTACTTTCTTAAAAAAAATGGATTATTTTATACAAGAGTCTATTTATTACAGAACTCATTCAGAATCTTTTATTTATCCAAAGAATAAGTTGACTAATATTAATGAAGTTAATCGGTAAAGTAAAAGTGCTATGAAAATTAATTCAGACAGCAAATTTCTTTATGAGTGGAAGTATTATGAAGTGGCTAGATATGTGCCATCTCTTGAGAGAGTTATAAGAGACAAAAATAAAATTTTAGAGATAGAAGATATTATTAAATACTCTAACAAACATAACAATACCGGCATATATACTTCAGTATTCGCTTATAACTCTAAAGATTTAGAAAAAGCTACACGTCTTCGGACCATTGTATTTTGATTTAGATCACGTAGAATTCGAGGTTGCGCATAATGAGTGCATTAAGGTATATGAGTATTTAATTCAATACGTGCCCAAGGAATCTGTATTGGTTTATTTTACTGGAAAAAAGGGTTTCCACATAGAATGCGAACCCATAGCTTTGGGGATCAACCCCGGCAACACCCTCCCAAAAACATTTCGATATATTGCAACCAAGTTGAAAGACGTTTTTCATCTAGCTAGTCTCGATTTTAGCGTTTATGATCTAAGAAGAATGTGGCGCTTGCCGGGCTCAAAACATCAAAGCACTGGGTTGTATAAAACGCTTCTGAATCCGAACGGGGATAGCAGAATTCTGTATTTGCAACAAAAATCAATCCTTGAGTATGCGTCAGAAGCTAGAGGGCTTGATGTTGCAAATCAAGTATTCTCCTACACTGCAAACGAGTGGTACAGAGAAAATATTTATGAGATGGAAGAACAAGATAAAGTAAAAGATAACCCTTTGGATTATTTTAACAAATATGGATCAAAAGCTTTTAAAAATTTAAAAGAAACTTATAAACTTTTTGATAAAGATAAACTCCTTAAAGGGTGTCCAGCAGTAGCTAGATTAAAAAAACAAGCCGAAGAACAACACTTTCTTGAGCATGAGGCTCGTTTATTTTTGTGTTCAATTTTAAGTTATACTGAAGATTCAATTAAATTTCTTCATGAAATTTTAAGTTATTGTTCAGACTATTCATTTGATAAATCATCTGCCCATATTAATGATTGGGTAAAAAGAAGACAAATGGGAACTGGTGGAAGACCGTTTACCTGCGATAGGGCTAATGCGGTAGGGGTGGGTTGTGGTGATTGTAACTTGGAAAGAAAAAATAAATGGACTCAAGTAGGTAATAAATATGTTGAAACAATGGAAAAATCTTCGCCGTCACCAATAAGATACGCATATAAAAATATTAAAAAGGAAAAAAAGAATGGTTATCAAAAATCCAGATGACGTTATCGGAGTATGTTCCGAATGCAAATCCGACCAACCAATGTCCTACATGGAGAAAAACCTATTTGCACAAAAAGGACTTCCTGTCCCGTGCAGATATTGTGGAGGAATTGTCATTATAACTTATAGAGAAGCTAGAGATAACTCTCTTGACAATTCTGATAGAGGAAGAGGAATTGAATGAAGAATTGGACGAATCTACATAATCATACTGTTTTTTCAATATTGGATGGACATGGAAAAATAGAACAATATTTATCAAGAGCAAAAAAATTGGGGATGAACGGTCTGGCCACAACCGATCATGGGAATATACACTCATGGTTAGATTTTTATGATGCAGGTGTAGCAATGGGTGTTAAACCAATATTGGGTTCAGAATTTTATCAAGCCAGAAAAACTAGATTTGACAAAGACGAGGAAGAAAGATCAGGCCCTGCAAAAAATGAATGGGAACAAAGAGGCCCCTATCATATAACTATATTGGCCAAAAACAATGTTGGCTATCATAACATAATCAAAATGTCATCTAGAGCTTTTACTGAAGGATATTATGTAAAGCCTAGGGTTGACCACGATTTAATACAGCAATATTCAGAGGGTATTATTGTGCTGTCGGGCTGTCTCAACGGAGAAGTTTCTCAAGCCCTGCTTAGAAATGATTTTAATGCAGCTTTGAATAAAGCCGTAACCATGCAGTCGATTGTTGGTAAAGAAAATTATTTTATTGAAATACAAAATCATGGCATAGAAGAACAGCTTAAAATTATTCCAGATTTGATTAAAATAGCGGGTTTAATTGGAGCCAAAGTTGTTGCATCGGGAGATTCGCACTACGTGCACAAAGAGGACGCTCACGCGCACGACATCATGCTTTGCGTGGCAACCAACTCCAACGTTCATACGCCGGATAGGTTTTCTTTTTCTGAGAATAAATTTTATTTACAATCCTATGATGAAATGGCTTCTGTTTTTCCAGAAGAATATTTAAAAAATACAATGCATGTAAATGATATGGTAGAACTTAATTTAAATTTTGGAGAAATATATTTTCCCAATTTTCCTATACCAACAAAAGAAAGTTCAATAGATTTTTTTGAAAGACTTGCTTGGGATGGATTAAAAATTAGATATGGAAATCCTCTTCCTTCAGAAATTTTATCTCGCGCTACGCACGAGATCAAAGTTGTTAAAGAAATGGGCTTTACAGAATACTTTCTTGTCGTCTCCGACCTTGTCAGATGGGCAAAAGCAAATGACATTAGAGTTGGTTGGGGTCGAGGTTCTGCGGCTGGAAGTATTTTGTCCTATGCTTTTGATATTACCAATCTTGATCCAATTAAATTTGGGTTGATGTTTGATAGATTTTTGGTTGAAGGCAGAAAATCCATGCCAGATATAGATTTGGATTTTGACGATAGGCACAGAGAAAAGGTTATCAATTATGCTAAAGAGAAGTACGGTCACGATAGAGTTGCCCATATATGCACGTTCAACAAAACCGGAGCTCGTCAATCAATTAGAGATGCGGCTCGCGCATTAGCTTATGATTTTAGTTCTGGGGACAAAGTGGCCAAGTTGGTTCCAGCCCCAGTTCTTGGAGTGCCCAAAACCCTTAATGAGTGCATGCAGTCAAAAGATTTTTCAAATCTTTATTCAAAAGATCAAGATGCAAAAACAATCATTGATGCCGCCTTTGGTCTAGAGGGGCTTGTGAGGCAGACGGGAATGCATGCCGCTGGCGTTGTAATTTCTCGAGACCCTTTGATTGAGTATATGCCGATTATGCAAAAGGGGGCCGATACCCCAATTATTAGTCAGTGGGACATGGGTAGGGTTGAGCAGTGTGGACTATTGAAAATAGATTTTCTCGGCCTAAGAAACCTGGGCGTTATCGATTATTGTATTAAACTTATTGAAAAAACAAGGGGTATACATATAGATGTCAATAAAATTGAATTGGATGACTATAAAACATATAATGAACTTTGCAAAGGTAATGCTATAGGCGTTTTCCAATTGGAATCTGGCGGTATGCGCGAGCTCATGGTTCAATTGCAGCCTCAAAATCTTGAAGATATAATGGCACTTATATCTCTTTATAGGCCAGGTCCAATGGGGTCAGGCATGGACAAGCTTTATATATCCCGAAAACGTTTAGGGGCAACTATAGAATACGAACATCCAAGTCTAGAAAAAGTATTACAATTATCCCTAGGGATCATGCTTTACCAAGAAGACGTTTTGGGTGTTGCCAGAGAGCTTGCCGGCTTTTCTTCAGCCGAAGCAGATGATTTGCGTAAGGTTATCGGGAAAAAATTGATGGATAAAATAGCTTTATTCAGAGATAAATTTGTGCAAGGCTGTTTGAGTAAGTCAGGAATTTCTGAAGAAAAAGCGAATAAAATATATTCAGAAATTGAATATTTTGGCGGTTACGGATTCAATAGGTCGCACGCTGCAAGTTACGCTATGATTTCCTACATTACCGCATATTTAAAAACGAATTACACAGCAGAGTACATGGCTGCACTGCTGTCGTCTGTTGCTGGCAACAAGGAAAAATTAGCGCTTTATTTAGCCGATTGCAGAAGACTTGATCTAAAAGTTTTGGGCCCATCAATAAATAAATCCGTTGAAGACTTTGCGGTTATAGATGACAGTACAATTATTTTTGGACTTTCAGCAATAAATGGAATTGGCTCTGCTGTTTGCGAAGCTATACTATCTTCTAGGGACTCTAAAAAACCTTATATTTCTATTCATGATTTTTTTCGTAGAGTTAATTCCGCCGTTCTTAAAAAATCAACAATCGAATACTTAGCGGATGCTGGAGCATTTGACGAGCTTCTTGAAGAGGCTATGGATGAAGATTTTGGTAGGCAAACAGAATTAAGAATTTTAGAAAAAGAAAAAGAAGCGCTTGGTATTTATGTTTCTAAGAATCCAGTAGACGGAGTTTGGGACCTCTTAAGTAAAGAGATTAATCAAGAAATTGTAAATGTTTTTGATTTGCCAGCAGGATCTAGAGTAACGGTAGGAGGAATTGTCTCCGGGGCAAAGAAAATTATTACGAAAAAAGGTGCAAAAATGTTTAAATTTTTCTTACAGGACATATCATCTGATATAGAAATTATAGTTTTTCCACGTGAAGCTAAAGAATACCAGGATGATTTTTTTCAAAATGGTGATGTTATTACGCTAACTGGTTCAATCTCCAAAGAGGGTGATGAAGAAAATGTAATTTCTAAAATTTTATTAAACTCTTGCAATAAACTTGACTTGTCAAATTTTTCTGGTGGAACTCCAATTTATTTAAATGTTGATTCCCAAATCAACCAAACAACTTTGAATAAATTATATGATATAATTAAATCGAAAGATGGTGGTTCATATGTTTTTTTATCGTACAAAGATGGAAGTAAGATAATGACTTTTAAATTTAATAAAAAGACATCTGTAGTCATCAAAGAAAAACTAGAAAAAATTTTATTGGATTCATAATGGCAGCCGGAAACTTATATACCAATCCTACAAACAAATCTTGCTGGGTTTTTTGTTCTTCGTGCAATCGATGTCAGGACAAGGGGCGATACACAAAATGCAATAGCTGCAGCGGCAGATACGATCCAAACGGATGTATTGATCCTCATCCGGACGATTTTTGCGACTGCAAAAACGGAGTATTGCGTTGGAGAACTCAACAGGGCAAGGTTGTTATGGTTAGATTTAAATCAAACCCTTTTGCAGGTAAGGTAAAGTACATCAAAAAAAGCGAAGACGAAAGAGATTGGGACTCCTATGTTAAAGATATGAGAGAAAAAATGGATGATCCCAATTGGAACCCAATTACGATTGTAAACGAGGACTAAAATGCCTAAATCAGAGATAGGAAGAATGTCAATTGAAAATGTTAAATTAATTGAATATGAAAATTATGATAAAACCAGCAGTTTTTTCGTTCAATCTGGTGTTGCTGGTTTTTATTTAACAGAGTCTGAATTGCGTGACTTATATGGCTTATTGAGCTACTATTATAATATTGATATTATAAATGACACAGTTGTGTTTGTTAATTAGGGGACTATATGGATTGGCCAAAATTAGAAAATGATTTTATGGAGTATGGATCAACCGGATGGATTGCTATTGGTGATGGCAAATATCAGAACATTCATAATGGTTTTATTATGGACGAAAATGGAACAGTAGTTGATCAACAAGGAAATATAGTTTCAAAAATAAAAGAAAATTAAAAATGATATTAAAAAATTTAAATGAATTAGATGCGTTTCAAAAAATAACATTATCAGAATTTAGTTATTCAAGAATAGACACATATGAAATGTGTCCTTCAAAATATTTTTTATCCTACATCAAGAAGGAGCCGAGGAGTTTTTCGGCGCCAGCGGCACTGCGGTAATATCGTTCATGGGGTTCTGGAAGACCATGTTTCCTCAAGTGAAACTCTAGATTTGGAAAAGATGAAAATTTCTTTTGTTGAATATAAAAAGACAATAGATCCAAAATCTGAGATATCAACAGAATTAAATGAAGCTGGTATTCAAATACTGGAAGACTTCTATGATATATATAGCGGTCGCATTTTTGATGTATACGGTAAAGAGATGGGTTTTAATTTTGTTTTGGGAAGCTATTTAATAATCGGATACATAGATAGAGTAGATGTGATAAATGACATCGTAGAAATAGTCGATTATAAAACCGGAAAAAGAGAAGTAGCCCAAAAAGACATAGCCACCAACTTGCAACTTGGCATCTATGCTCTCGCAACATCTTTGGCTTTTCCTGGAAAACAAATTAAAGGATCGTTGCACTATTTGAGATCGGGCAGAATCAAGAGTCACGATTATAGTCAAGAAGATCTTGAGCAAGTAAAACAAAGGGTTGTTGAAAAAATTAATTTAATAGTCAATGATTTTAATTTTACACCGACAAAAAACGAAAGAATTTGTTACTTTTGTGATCATGCAAAGTCCGGAGCATGCCCGACCGGTGTGGCTAGATTAAAACGAGCAAATAAAGGATAATAAAAAACCCCCAGGAAAACCTGGGGGTTCGTATATGGGGTATGTATTATCTAATTAAAATTGAGCTACTGGATTTTCCAGTCCAGAAGCAACGATATCAAAATCGTCAGAATCAATAACTACTTTAGTAGCGTCTTCGTGCGCAAGGCCAAGCGTGGTCGTTAAGTCATTAATAACCGACTCATTGATGCTCTGGCGCATGCTATTAAAAATGCTTGCTGAGGTTGTCATATATTTCTCCTTAGTTTTTGGTTTGATATTTGTATTTTTTCTGAATATAAAGTATAATATATCAAGTTAGCGAATAAAGGATACCAGGTTTATGGCAGCAGATGCAAATCCAAAAGAATTTTTTTTGGAAAGATCAACGAAAAAAAAGTTGACTCTCAAGAAAAAAAATCAATCAAGTATATCATTAGAAGAATCTTCACCGCAAAAACGCGGTAACGCCTATAGGCATACAAAGTCTGGTTATAGAAAAGACCTTGACATGAATATGCGATCGAACTGGGAAGCCAATTTTGCCAGAATATTAAATCGGTTATTCTATTAAGTTTGAGTTTGAACCAAGGGTTTTTGTTTTTCCAATCAAAAGAGGAACTAAGGGTTACACTCCAGATTTTTATTTAAGTAAAACAAAAGAATGGTTAGAAATAAAAGGTTACTTAGATGACAAAAGTAAAATAAAAATAAAAAGGTTTAAAAAATATTATCCACTTGAATTTGAAAAATTAATTTTTGTTATCAGCAAATATTCGGCAGAGGCCGTCAGGTTTGCGATTGAATTAGAAATACCAAAGGTAATTTTTTACGAAGATATTCGCAAAGAGTACGCTACGCTAATAACGAATTGGGAAGGCAAATAATGGCTGCATATAAAGAACAGTATTATTCTCTTAAAGAAGAGGAAATGCAGGCGCTCATAGCAAAAGCTAAAACTGGCTCGAGCAAAGCCCAAGAAGAACTTTTAAAAGTTTTTAGTAATTTTTTAACCAAATATTCAACAATGCTGTACGTCGGCAAGTACAGTTATTCGGATTACGACATAAGAAGATTTATATCCTTGTTCGTCAAAGATCCTTTTGTTCGTTTTTCGTTGATGAAAAACAAACTAAATCAAGCCGGCTACAAGCACGTCAACGAGTGCATAAGCGGAATTTTATATATGGTAAAGAGATATTGTTCCGAAGAAGACGTGCAACAAACTATAAAACTTACTTTCCTGCAATGCATTGCAAGGTATGAAAAAAAAGAATCAGACAAAGGACCAATTCCATTTAGCGCATTTTTGTACAGTTATTTTTTGTATCTTTTGAAAAAAAATGTAGACACACTATTAATTGATCAATTAGGGAGAAAATCATTTCCGTTAATAACGCAAGACGACATAAGCGGCAGCTCGGAAAACGAAGAAATGAATAAGGGTATAGCATACGTAGACACCATCGAGTATGCTAAGATAGATCAAACATTCAATAATAATGTTGATGAGTTTTGGGTTTTGGGAGATGAAATTAATGATCTTTTTGATCGCCTGACTCTTCAGGAAAGGCAGCTTTTAAAATGGAGGTATGTAGATGGTCAAAGGTCATCAGAAATAGCTGCAAAAATTACAGAACATCCCAATACCGTCAGAGAACATTTGATAAAAATAAAAAATAAAATAGAGGAAATACTAGAAGAACCACGGCATGGAAGATTACAAAATGTTATTAAGGTCATACTTTGAAAAAAAGAAAGAACAATTAAAAGAAGAAGATGATGATGAATGAAAATTTTGTTAATACAGTAGATTTTATTGACGCAGTACATTCAATTGTGGGTCCACAACTTCAACAATTAATGAAGACGATAGCTTCTCAAGATCAACTTAATCAATACTACATAGAAATACCAGACCCCAACTATGTAGATTTGAGTATTAGTGACATAGCTTCCCTGGTTGCTAGATCGTCCAACGTCTATGGTAGAGCCGCCCGATTCGCCGGAATTGCTAGAGCTCAACACAAACTTCTTGAGGCTAGATATAAAAGAATTTACAAAGCCAATAGGGTTGGAAAGAATGAGGCAGAAAGAGAGGCTGCTGCCGCTGTGGCCGCAGATTCTGAATTTACCGCTCTTTCGGCCGTTGAAGCCATAGTTCAATTAGCTGAATCAATGGAGCTTGCGGCAAGAATTTCATCTGAGTCTGCAAGAAAACTAATGGACAAAATGCAATCTATGCAGATAGCTTCTTCTCGAGAGGAAAAAGGATTCTTTTCCGAAAAAGATTTTACATCCTATTAGGTCGTTTATGTATATAGCTCATTATAAAGCCGTAAATTCATCAGATGAATTTTTTTCCTCAAAAAGACAAGAGTTAAATTTTCCAACCCAAATAGAATATAACGGCCAAAGATATTCCTTGAACGCAACACATATTGTTGCAACCCCGAGACAGGAGTTGAGCATTGCAAATAGGGCAAAAACTTTAAATATTCCGTTTGGTGTTGGGATAGCTTGATTTGAACGTAGAAGTTTTTTGCGATGGAGCCTCAAGGGGGCAAGGACAAAAAAAATTTGGTGATGCTGCTTGCGCTGTTGTTGTTTATAAAAATAAAAAAAAAGTAGTGGAATTTGCCAGGGGTCTTGGAGCAAGGACAAATAACGAAGCCGAATATGAGGCCGTAATAACCGCATTGCTTATTTGTACAATGTCCGATTTTGTTGATCCAATCCTTTACACGGATTCTTCTGTTGTGGCCAACCATGTTAATCAAAAATGGGCTTGCAAAAATTCTTCATTGTTGCCACTTCTAATGACAATAGAAGAAATAAAATCCGTATATAGATTTAGGCTTGTTCAAGTTCAGAGGAACAACGTTGCAGAAGCAGATAGTTTAGCTAATAAATTTTTGGACAATTTTCAGGTTAGGCAGAAGAATATCTAGATGAAGTGGTATAATGTTAAGACATGATTAAGTATCAAAGTGGTCACCCAATTATTATTGGATTAGCTGGTAAAGCTGGATCCGGAAAGACAAGTGTAGCCGAATACCTTGTGCCCAAGGGCTGTATTCAGGCAACTACGGGCAATATAAAATGGGATCATATCTTCTACGCACTGCCATTATACGAAATGGCTTCAATTAAAAAAAATATAAAAGGTGAAAAAGAACAGTCAAGAAAACTTTTTGCATTACACGAAGTAGTATACGACATTTACGGCAATTCCTCTTTGGGAAACGTTCCGAATTACGACAAATTTATTCAATTAGTTCACGATATTAATAACCTTCCTATTGAAACAGAGGGTATTAAGCCCAGAACTTTTTTGCAGAAAGCCGGAGACATGTGTAGAAGTTTTGATGTCAATTGTTTCACTTCTTGGGCTATCAACAGAGCAAAAAAAATATATCGAAATACTACAATGAATTCTGAAAACTTAACTGATGTTATAGACGATAATGTTGTAGCTATTTTAATATCGGATGTTAGATATCTCATTGAAGCCAATAGCATTCTTCAACAACCAAATGGATTTGTTGTATATTTCGATGCTACACAAGAAACTTTAAACGAAAGATTGATCAAACGAGATGGTAAACTGATGGCAGAAGATGAAATGATTCACTCATCCGAAAGACAGGTAGAGCAAATTAAAGATGTTGCTTCTGCTATCATAGATACCAACAATCTAGATTTAGATCAACAAATATTACAAACTGTTCAAATTATCAACAAAATAAAAGAAGGAACCAATGCCTAAAATAGTACCCAATGCCCAAGAGCAAACCACGAGCTCATCGATAGATCAGATCGTTTCCAATATGACTGCAGAGATATCTTTGTCTAGTTCTCCAATTTTTATTTGTGGAGTTAATAGAAAAATTAATATTGGCAACTTTGAAAACGTTGACGTATATGCTGGAATTACCATACCCCTTGAAAATGTAAGCCTTTCTGACAAAACAGCTCTTTCGGAGGCTGTTAAAAACGCAGCTGCATACGGGTTTTCTCTCGTTTCAAAAGAAACCGGCGAAAGATATACTGTAATTAAAGAATCTCAAAGTTCTGGTAGGTAGTTTTTGGAGTGTAAAGTTACTATATATAAAGTATGTTTAGTTTAATTTAAGATGGAGATAAAAATGTTCAAAAAATTAGTAAATCAAATAAAAAAAGCCTTGTTTAAGGCGCAAAAAATAGATGCAAATAGCGCTATTGCAAAAGCCCAATCTAAAGTAATTGATGATTTGGCTGCCCAAGCAGAAGTGGTTGCAGAAGTCGCCAGCGGTGCTGCTAGCAACATTGTTGCTTCTGCAAAAAAGGAAGTAGATAAAGCCGTTAAAGAAGTCAAAGCAAAAAAAACAACCGCTAATAAAAAAACTAAAAAAACGTCTAAATAATCTTTAATGAAATCAAAAATCATTAATTTTTTTTGGATTATTTGGTTTAAGGTATTCGATTTATTGAATCATTTTGAATTAAAAAACAAAAAAAATGACATTTAAAACTAAAGTATATGTTAGTGGCCCAAGAATGGGTACTAATAATTCTATGTACGGCGTAAAATCATATACAAAATCTAAAAAAAGAAAAAGGAAAAAATAATGCCAAAGACAGCTGCGTGGCAACGTAAAGAGGGTAAGGATCCCAAAGGACGGCTTGAATCGAAAAGGTGTTGCATCTTATCGCAAACAAAATCCTGGATCCAAGTTAAAGATGGCCGTTACAACAAAACCAAGTAAGCTTAAGTCAGGATCAAAAGCCGCTAAGCGCCGTAAGTCATTCTGTGCTAGAATGGGCGGCATGCCCGGTCCAATGAAGGACAAAAATGGCAAGCCAACTCGTAAAGCATTGGCTCTTAGAAAATGGAATTGTTAATTAAAATATAAGGAGAACCCGAATGCCTAAAGTAGGAAATAAAATGTTTGCATATACAAAAGCTGGCGAAAAGAAGGCTAAAACATATGCAAAAAAGACAGGTAAAAAAATGACAAAGAAATCATCCAAGAAAAAGATAGGATACTAATCATGACAATGAAAAAGAAAATGCCAGCAAAGAAAGCTGGAGCAAAAAAGGGTGAAGCTGGTTTGTCCGCTGGACAAAAGAAACTGCCTTCGTTTATCAAGGCAGCTCTTATGAAGAAGAAAAAGAAAAAGTAATTTGTAAC
>Ga0172373_10001155_pt1 | contig 42898 bp, 32 predicted proteins | sample Lak10m_2_FD_114546 | JGI IMG/M metagenome (GOLD analysis project Ga0172373, IMG submission 114546) | Freshwater microbial communities from Kabuno Bay, South-Kivu, Congo - kab_092012_10m | ecosystem: Environmental > Aquatic > Freshwater > Lake | place: Democratic Republic of the Congo... | reverse complement strand
CCAAAGCTAATTACTAACTCCCGCGCTGATCGAGCGATGAATTTAGCGTGTCGAGCATTACCCTCGCTATAGGCGCGTAAACTAGAGTAAGGTCCGAAGAGCTCGTCGTCTTTGACCGTCAACATATCGACGATCGCTTTAAATTTATCCGGCAGAATGAAAGTAAAGAAAGAATATTTTTTTAAATTGGTCGGTATTTTTAAGCGGCTTAAGAAATTTTTTATGGCCTGAGCTTTTTCGCCGGTCGCGCCCAAAAGTAAGCCGACATAAGTCGAGAAATTATAAGAATATGGTTCTGGTATTTTTTGCGAAACAATTAATTTATCGGCTAGTTTAGCACCTGTCGACTGGCCGTTACAAGTTAAGAGCCAAGTTTGCAGACCAGCCGCTTGAGCCGCTTTAATTTCCCAAATAGAATCTTTTTCGCCGGAAGCCGAAATGACAATCGCTTCCTTAATAGTTTTATTTTTAATTAAGGGGCGATAAATTTTTAAAATTTCTCGAAAATTTCCTTCGTCCGCGAAGATTGCTGCCTGCCGACCAAATAACATCCGGCCAGTATTATAAGCATTAACACTGCCGACGATCAAACGAGGACAATTCTTAAATTTAAGGCGCGGCGGTTTATTTTTTATAAAAAAATCTAAACCCGCCAGGACGGTTTCGTTGAGATTAGGCAAATTATTATAATTCATATTTTTAGGTTATTTTTCCGCTATTTTCATTATAATTCATCTTGATTTTTATTTCAATTTAGGGTAGGATTAAAATGATAATTAAGAGAATTAAACTAGTTTATTTTTTATGTCTGGACACTCCAAATGGGCGACAACGCATCGTCAAAAAGAACTCGTCGACGCTAAGCGCGGCGCAATTTTTACAAAACTCGGCAACATTATTACGATCGCCGCTAGAAAAGGCGGCGATCCGAATGCTAACCCCTCGCTGCGGGCAGCGATTGATCGGGCGCGCGAAGCGAGTATGCCGAAAGATAATATTGACCGAGCGATTAAAAAGGGCACCGGCGAACTGGCCGGTGAAATTGTTGAAGAATTATATTATGAAGGAATCGTGCCTCCGGGCGTACAAATAGTCGTTAAGTGTTTAACGGACAACAAAAATCGCAGCGGCTCGACGGTTCGTCATTTGTTTACTAAAAATGGCGGTAGTTTCAGCGCCGTCTTATGGAATTTCTCTCAGCTCGGCGTCATCCGCGTAGCTAGTGAAGAAATTAAAGAAAAACATTTAAGTAATGAAGAATTAGAATTAGAATTAATTGATCAAGGAATTCTTGATTTTCAAAAAGAAGCCGAAGGTATCACTGTTTTTACGGAAATTAAAGATTTGTTGAGAATTAAAGATTTTTTAGAAAGAAAAGGTCTACCGGTGGCGAGCGCGGAAATCGAGTACACGGCCAAAGAAAAAATATCCTTAGCCGAAACAGAAAAAATAAAATTTGAAAAATTTTTTGAAGAATTGGATGGCAATGAAGATGTGAATGATTATTATACTAATTTATTTGATTAGCCATTATTTATGGCCAAAATTATTTTAGGAATTGATCCGGGTATCGCGGATACCGGCTATGGTGTCATTAAATCGGAAGGTAGTAAGTTGACCTGCTTAACTTATGGAACTATTAAAACTAGTCCGCAGGCCGATCTAATCACTCGCTTAGAAGTTTTGCATGCCGAATTAGATAAAATAATAAAGAAGTATCAGCCGGATTTAGCCGCTATTGAACAATTGTTTTTCAATAAGAATGTGCGCACCGCCTTAATCGTCGGCCAGGCGCGCGGCGTGGTTCTGCTCACTCTAAAACAAAATAAATTAATGATTACTGATTATACGCCGAGCCAAGTTAAACAGGCAGTGTCCGCTTATGGCCAAGCGTCCAAAAAGCAAGTCCAAAAAATGGTTAAACTTATTTTGCAGCTCAAAGAACTGCCTCAACCAGATGATGCCGCCGATGCTTTAGCAATCGCCATTTGCGCTTTAAATTGTCGTTTATGTCCAAAAAATTAAAAATTGTTCATATTGCCTCAGAAGTCGCGCCGTTTTCTAAAACCGGCGGGCTAGGTGATGTGACGCGCAGTTTACCAAAAGCTTTAAAACGTTTAGGGCATAACGTTATCATTATTACGCCTCTTTATGGTCGAGTCATCGCTAAACAAGAAAATAATTTAAAATTGGTTTTTTCTAATGTTAGTTTGCGTCTGAATAGCCAAGAAAAAATTAAAGTTAATTATTGGCGAACTTATTTAATGAAAGGCTTGCCCATTTATTTCGTCGAGTATAAAAAGTTTTTTTCTAAACATCAGCATCTTTATGGTTCGACTCGAGAAAACGCCCGTTTCTTAGTTTTTAATGTCGCTTCTTTAAAACTTTTATCACTGCTTAAATTTTCGGCCGATATTATTCATTGTCACGATTGGCAAACCGGCCTGACCCCTTATTATTTAAAAACTGATTTCCGTTATTCAAAAACTTTAAAAAAAGCCAAAACAATTTTCACCATTCATAATTTGATTTTTCAGCTGGGGCATAATTGGTGGGAGATACCAGTCGAGCAAAAAGATTATGGCCGCAGCAAAATTCCGCACTTAAGCGACCCGCGTTTGGAGACGATTAATTTTGCTAAGCGGGCGATTTTGTCCGCTGATTTGATTAATACCGTCAGCGAGCAATATCGCGAAGAAATCATCACTAAGAAATTCGGTCAGGACTTGAATCGGATTTTAAAAAATCGGGTCGATAAATTATATGGGATTATTAATGGGATTGATTATAATACTTATAACCCTGAGAAGGATCGCTCTTTACAAAAACGCTATTCGTTTCATAAATTAGCGCTCAAAGAAGAAAATAAAGTTTATCTCCAAAAAAAGATCGGTCTAGCAGTTAATCGGGCTATTCCGATTTTATGCACGACCTCCCGCGTGACTTTTCAGAAAGGCTTTGATTTGATTTTAAAAATCATAACTTCTTTATTGAAGTTAGATTTGCAATTGGTTTTTATGGGCGACGGCAGTAAAGAGTATATTCAACCAATTAAAAAACTCCAAAAAAAATATCCCCAGAAATTAGTTTGGCTGCCCTTTGATCAGAAATTAGAAAATCTGCTTTATGCGGCGAGCGATTTTTTTCTCTTGCCGTCAGTTCACGAACCTTGCGGCATTAATCAATTAATCGCCATGCGCTATGGCTGTATTCCAATCGTTCGGGAAATTGGTGGCTTATATGACACGGTTGAAGACTTTAATCCGACTACTGGCCGGGGGACCGGATTCACTTTTAAAACCGAAGACGAAACTTTGTTTTACGCGACGATTATTCGCGCTTTAGAAAATTATCGACACAAAAGGGTTTGGACTAATTTAGTCAAAAGAGCAATGCGGCAATCAACCAGCTGGGAAATTCCGGCCAAGAAATATTTAGAACTCTATCGGCGCGTTTTAAAAAATTAATTATTTTTAATTATGCTTTGGCTTAATTTTTTTCATTTTTATCAGCCGGCCAATGCCGAGTCTTATAACATTAGAAAGGCTCTAGATAAAAGTTATTGGCGTTTATTGCGTCTCTTAGAGGAGCATCCGGATCTGAAAATGACTTTTAATGTCAGCGGCTGCTTATTGGACCGCTTGGCGGACGAGAAAGAAAACGCTTTTTTAGAGCGCTTGAAGTTTCTGGTAAAAAAAGGCCGTGTCGAATTAACTGGTTCGGCTTATTATCACGGTTTCTTGCCGTTTCTGCCGGAGCGAGAAATAGTTCGCCAGATTAAAACTAATGAAAAAACTTTGCAGAAATTTTTCGGGAAGAATTTTAAACCGGCGGGATTCTTTTTGCCGGAAATGGCTTATACGCCGTCGGTGGCTAAAATTATTAAGCGTTTAGGCTATGATTGGTTAATTTTAGATGAATTGGCTTTTAGCGCCGGCTTACCGGGCGCGGGGGCTCGACCGGATTTTGAACGCTTATATCTTGACGAGGCTAGCGGCTTAAAAATAATCTTTCGCAACCGGGAACTATCCAGCGCCTATCCGCCGGATAAACTTTTAGCTTTGAATAAAAGTAAGTTGGCTACGGGTGTAATTATCACGGCGACTGACGCCGAACTTTATGGTTTGCGCCACGAAGATCCGACCGGAGAATTAGAAAAAATTGTAAAGATTAAAGAATTAAAAACCTTAACTTTCTCGCGGTTTATAAAAATAATTTCTAAAAAGAAGACCCTGAAAATAAAAATTTGGCCCTCCTCTTGGGAGTCGACTCGCGCGGAAATAAAAACCAAGCAACCCTTTAGTTTATGGGCTGATCGCCGCAATAAAATCCAGGTTTATCTTTGGAAGTTAGCGCGGCTCTCTTTAGAATTGAATGAGAAATTTAAAAAAGATAAAAATTATTATTGGCACTACTGGCATCTGGGACGCGGTTTGGCGAGTTGTACTTTTTGGTGGGCGAGCGCTCGTGATTTTAAACCGGTTTTCGGTCCTTATGCCTGGAGTCCGGACGATATTGAAAGAGGCTTAGAGGATTTAATTCGCTCCGTGCGTTCTTTCGCCGACTTTAAGACTAAGAAGAAAAAACTAGAAGCGGAGAAATATTATTTAAAAATAAAAAAAATGATTTGGGAAAAACACTGGCAGAAACATTGGCAGAAACAATATGAATAAAATTTTACCCTTATTTGAAGAACAATTTGTTTTAGAATTATTTCGTCGGGAAATTTTACCACAATACCCGAGCTTTAGCGCGATCAGTCGAGTGGAAATCAAGCCCTATAAAAAATTAATTTGGGAAACTACTTATCATGTCGTTATTGGTTACCGTGTTTATTTCAGAGACGCGCGTGGCCTCGAAATAAAATTGCCGATTGTTTGTTCGGCGCATAGTAGTGAACCGCGCGCCAATGTTTTTGCGGCTTTGAAATCGCTCTGGAATTTAGGCTTAGGGAAAGAAGGAATCGATTTACCACGCCCTTTATTTTATTCTGAAGAATTCAACGGTACCTTTTATCGCGGTCTGAGCGGTGAAAACTTATTGTATTATATTAAAAAACAGCAAACCGCGGAGATTGAAAAAATCGTCGCGGCCACGGCTGTTTTATTCGCTCGCCTCCATAGTTTGACGGTCGGCCGCGAAGCCAATTTTAATCCCATTAATTCACGAATCAAAACAGTTGTTCCGGGAATTAATACCATCCTCACAGAGATGTCCGGGCGTTATAATAATAAATATACGGCTGATTTGAAAAAAATTTATGATTATTTTATTAAGAACGAAGAAAGTTTTTTTTCCTCAGCAACGCGCTTGGCTTTGATTCATGGCGATGCTCATCCGGAAAATATTATTAAAACCGGCGCCGCGCGTATTGGTTTGATTGATTTTACGGATTTCTGTTTAGGGGATTTCGCTCGCGATTTAGGTTCTTTCATACAGCAATTAGAATATAAGATCATCAGGAATATGAATGATCCCGACTATGCCGCTAAAGTAAAAAATTTGTTTTTGCATGAATATTTAATGGCTACTGGACTTAAACTCGACGCGGATTTACAGGTGCGGATTGATTTATATTATAACTGGACAGCCATTCGTACGGCGATTTTTTGGTTTTTAAAATTTGGCCACAACGAAGCGCGAGCCGAAGCTTTGTTAAACCAAGTTAAGAAAAATTTAGATTTTTAAGATAAAGAAATGAAAAATATTCGTTGTCAGCCAATCAAAAAAATTGCTCATCTCCATGTCTGGGATCAGCAGAACAAAGGCGACGCGGCGATTGTTTTAGCGGTTCAAGAATTATTAAGAAAAAATTTTCCCGCTAGCCGGATTATTGATTTTCCGGTTGATTTTTTAAAAAAGGATTTGAGCCATGAACGGTCGGGTGAAAAAGCAGCGATACTCAAAAAAATAAATCAGGCGGATTTGGTCATTATCGGTGGCGGCGGAATTTTTTATTCTTATTTTTTGCCCTATGATTTGGACGTGATCAGAGCGATTACTAAACCGGTTATAATTTTTGGCGGCGGTTATATCAAAGAGGTTGATGCGGCTGATTTAAATCAGGAAGCGATTAAAAGCGTCAGCACTTTAGTCAAGCAAGCGTGCGCCGTCGGTGTGCGCGATTTTAAAACTAAAGAATTTCTCGTTAAGAATGGCGCATGTCCCGGAAAGATAAAAGTAATTGGTGATCCCGCGGCTTTATTAGTCGAAAAAAAACCGCCGCGCGCCGTGCTTAAAAAACTAGGTTTGATAAACTCTAGCTTAAAATCAAAACCTAAAATAAAAATCGGTTTTAACTTGAATTATTCCGGCTGGCTCGGTTTCGGGAAGTGGCATGACGATATTTTACGTGCTTATTGGGAAGTCGCCGATTATTTTTTAAAAAGATACGGAAGCCCGGGCGGGCCGGGAGTGGAATTTTATTATTTAAAACATCATCCCGGAGAGAAACAGATTTATCCAGAACTAAAAATTAAAAATTTACGCGTGGTTGATTTAGAGCCAGCCGATCAAAAATACGTTTATGGCCAATTAGATTTAGTCATCGGTATGATGCTTCATGCTGGAGTCATGGCTTTTGGTGCCGGAACGCCGGAAATAAGTGTCGCTTATGATTTAAGGAATTATAGCTTTGCCGAGTTTATTGGTCAGCCGGAGCTGGTAATTGATTTAGATAAGTTAAAGAAAGAGGAATTATTAAAAAGAGTAAAACTGGTTTTTAAAGATAGGCGGTTGTATCGGAAGAAGTTTGCTAAAATTAAAGAAAAAATTAATAGAGAAGAAACTAGATTTTTGAGACAGTTAATTTAATATTTAGACATGTTTTTGTTAGGAGTAGCGTTGAATTTAACGTTGCCTCTTTTTTTATTTAACCTCGCTTGTGTTATAATAAAAACGGTAAAAGCAATAGCCCTAATTTTCATTTATCTATTATTTCTTCTATGTCACGCAAGAAAAAAGCTACTAACCCCATGGATTATGTTACTTTGCCAGATTTTGACTTAGACGAACGGGCGAAACGTAGCATTACGATCGTCTTATTAATTGTCCTGGGCTTGATTAGCCTGCTCGGCCTTTTTAATTTATCCGGTCATTTCGGAGAATTCATTTCTGAATGGATAACGCTCATCTTTGGTTTCGGCAAATGGCTCGTCCCCCTGATTATTTTATACTGGGCGTTGATTTTAATCCGGCAGAAAAAGAATCCTTTAAAATTTACTGATTATTTAGGCTTTGGGCTTCTTTTTATTTCCTATCAAACTCTATTCCATTTCTTCTTGGCTCCGGAAAAATGGGCGAGCGCAGTTCTCGTCGGTACCGGTGGTGGCTACATTGGGTTGTATCTTAGTCAGATGTTTTTTTATATCTTTGGTTTCTGGGGAAGTGTTTTAGTTTTAATTGCTTGTTTGTTAATTGCTCTCGTTTTAGTTTTTAATACCTCTTTAGCGCGATTGATTGGCCGAGAAAGTTTATTCGCGAAAATTTTTAAACCATTTGGAGTATTTTTTCAGAATTTATTTAGTGGCTCAGAAACAGTTGCCAACCAGGATAGTCAAAAATTTATTGAAGAGGCGCGCGAGGAAATTTTAAGCGCTTGGCAGAAAAAGGAAGTTAAGGTTGATGATTTGGCTGACGCGCCAGTGAAAGAAGAGGAGGAAATTGTTAATCTAGCTAAAGCGCAAAAAGATAAACCGAAAGTCCAAGAAAAAATTGTTTGGCCAAAGCGCCTGATTAAGATTGATATGCCTCTAGAACTTTTAAATAATAAATTCAGCAAGGCAATCGGCGGCGATACGGATGCTAATGCCTTAAAGATAAAGAAGACTTTGGAAAAATTCGGCATTGACGTGGAAATGGGCGGAACTCAGATTGGCCCGACTGTAACGCAATATACTTTTCGGCCCGCCGAAGGGGTTAAATTATCGCGCATTACGACTTTAAATAATGATTTGTCGCTGGCCTTGGCCGCTCATCCGATTAGAATTGAAGCGCCAATTCCCGGACAATCTTTAGTTGGTGTCGAAGTACCTAATCGAGCCAAAGCGATTGTCGGCCTGAGGGAAATTTTAGAAGATAATGCTTTTAAGGGGCGAAAAAATAATTTGTTTGTGGCTTTAGGTAAAGATGTCGCCGGTACGGCTTGGCTTTATGATTTAACGCGCATGCCGCATTTATTAGTCGCCGGCGCGACTAATTCCGGTAAATCAGTTTGTTTAAACGCGATTATTGTCAGCTTGTTATATCAAAACAATCCCGAGGATTTGCGTTTTATTATGGTCGATCCTAAACGCGTGGAACTGCCGACCTATAATGGTATTCCACATTTACTGACGCCAGTAATTACCGATGTTAATAAAACCATTAATGCGCTTAAATGGTGTTTGAACGAGATGGAAAGACGTTATGATGTTTTGAATAAATCGGGTAAACGTAATATCCAATCTTATAACGCGGTCGCCAAGGAAAAATTACCCTACATCGTTTTTATTATTGATGAGCTAGCTGATTTTATGATGACCAGCGGCAAAGATATGGAAGCGGCGATTATTCGTCTGGCGCAGATGTCGCGGGCGATCGGTATTCATTTGATTTTAGCTACCCAGCGGCCGAGCGTTGATGTTATTACCGGTTTGATCAAAGCTAATGTGCCGACGCGCATCGCTTTTGCGACCGCTTCGCTCGTTGATTCGAAAACGATTCTAGATTCATCCGGTGCGGAAAAATTATTAGGGCAGGGCGATATGCTGTTTATGACCGCGGAATTTTCCAAGCCGAAAAGAATCCAAGGCGCTTATTTAAGCGACAGCGAAATCAACGACGTTGTTAATTATATTAAAGATAAGAGCGGCCCGGCCGAATATTTAGAGGGCGTGACGGATAGACAGAAAGTCGGCGGCAATGCCGGTGTCGGTTTAGATGGCAATCATGGCGATGAAGATGAATTGTTTGAAGCGGCTAAAGATATTATTATCAAAGCGGGTCGTGGTTCGACTTCAATGCTGCAGCGCCGTTTATCAATCGGCTATGGCCGCGCCGCCAAAATTTTAGACATGTTGGAAGAAGCGGGAATTATCGGTCCATCAAACGGTGCCAAGCCACGCGAAGTTTTAATTTCTCGTGAACAATATGAAGCAATGGGTGGAGCCATTAACGGCATACCGATTCATGATCGAGCTACGACAGCGGCGCCGAGCAGTTACTTAGAGGACGAGGAAGAAAATGAAGAAAGTGACGAAGGTAATGATGACAGCCTGGTTTTTAAAAGTGATACGGAGAAAACTGAAGAATTTGAAGAAGAGAAATTAGATAAGGAAGAAGAAGCGGCCGCCATCATCGAAGAAGAATTATCTCTAAGCGCCGCCGCCGAGGAAGAAGTGATTAATGACGAAGATGAAATTTTAGAAGAGATCCGAGAAAATAATTCTCCCGCTGAAGCTATTCAAAAACCAACCATAAAACCAAGGCCAAAACGTAATCCACTTGAAGATGACGATGAGATGTTTTTCTCTAAATAAAGGCAAAAAAGACTGTAACACTTTGCTTGTTAATCCGTATAATTAAAAAAAGAGCTTAATGATTTTTTCAGCACCAAGGGAGCTTTTTTGTTAAAAATTCAGCAAAAATCACTCCTCCGGAATCAGGGGTGATTTTTTTATTGACAATTCGTCTAATTTAGAGCTAACATTTGAGTATAGATAACGGAGCTATTTATTTAAAAGTTCAATCATGAAAAAGCTCGTTCTTTTAATTTTATTGGCTGTCGGACTCAGTCTGGCAACCTTCGGTCAGGATTCCTTGTTAGCCAAGTTAGCCAAGAGCAATTCCGTTGACTCCACTGACTCCACCGAGTGTGATCGTCAAGATGTTAAGGTAAGCTCCTGCTACCCAAATCCATTTGAGGGCAAACTATACATTAACTTCGATAAAGAACTTTATGGCGAAGTTGAAGTAACAGTCACTATCAGAGATCTTTTCTCTGGCAAGGTGGTTTATGAGAAGAAATTTATGAACCAGCAAACCATAGAAACAACCAATTGGGCGCGAGGGATGTATGCCATTTATATTAGTCATTACCGTGGCTGGCAGTTGAATAAAGCCTGGCACAAGTAGACAAGTAGAGTCAAGACCGTGAAAAGGAGGTGATTGTTGAAACAATCACCTTTTTTCTTTAATTTATATCTCTGCTATAATTATCATATGCTGAATTTAATTAAAAAACTTATTCCCAAAAAGATTTTTAAAGCCCTACAACCGACTTACCATTTTATTTTAAGCTGGTTCTCGGCTTTGGTTTATCGTTTCCCGAGTCGTCGATTAATCGTTATCGGTGTGACTGGTACGGCCGGGAAAACTTCAACAGTTTATTTGATCGCCAAAATGTTAGAAAAGGCTGGTTATAAAACCGGGTTTACGTCGACGACGGTTTTTTCTGATGGTCGGAAAGAATGGCTTAATAATAAGAAGATGACCATGCCCGGTCGGATGTTTATTCAAAAAATGCTCCGCCGCATGATAAAGAATAATTGTTGTTACGCTATTGTTGAAACTACTTCCGAGGGAATTAAGCAATTCCGCGAACGCTTTATTAATTACGATTTGCTTGTTTTTACCGGGCTTTATCCGGAGCATCTGGAAGCGCACGGCAGCTATGAAAATTATCGAAACACCAAGGGCAAATTATTCGCCCATTTAAAAAATTGTTCGACTAAATATATTAATGAGCAAAAAATAGTTTGTCGCCCGCGCCGGTCTATCGAAAAATTAAATTTTACTCGCGTCCGCAAAACAATTATTATTAATGGCGATGACGCTGAAGCTAATTACTTTCTTAATTTTTGGAGCGAGGCAAAATTAGTTTATTCGCTTCGACCGGAGATTAGTTCAGAAACCTTTCAGAAAAATTTAACGAGCGAAGCGCAAGTTAAGGATTTTTCGGTTGTTAAAGGGAGCGGAATCGAGATTACGGAGAAGGGAACTAAAATTATTATTGGGAAACAAGAGGTTAATCTGCAGCTCTGGGGAGATTTTAATGCCCTTAATGCTTTGGCCGCTTACGCCGTTGGAGTTGATCAGCAGTTAAAACCAGAAAAGATCAAGGCCGGCTTAGAAGCGGTTAGTAGTTTGGCGGGAAAATTAGAGATAATAAACGCCGGTCAGAATTTTATAGCAATTGTTGATTACTCTTTTGAACCGCAAGCGCTAAGCAAGCTTTATCAAATAACTAATTTAATTCCGCATCATAAGATTATTCATCTCTTAGGTTCAACTGGCGGCGGCCGTGATCAGGCGCGCCGGCCGGTTTTAGGAAGCATCGCCGCTCAGAATGCTGATTTCGTTATCGTGACCAATGAAGATCCTTACGATGAAAACCCGGAAGCGATTATTGAGCAGGTCGCTATTGGAGCTGAAGAAGCTGGTAAAAAGCCAAATAGCAATTTATTTAAAATTTTGAATCGTCGGGATGCTATAAAAAAAGCGCTAGAATTAGCCAAAGAAAATGATTTAGTCTTATTTACTGGTAAAGGTGCTGAGCAGTATATTTGTGTGGCTAATGGTAAAAAAATTCCTTGGGATGAGCGGGAAGAAGTCCGTTTAGCGATTGTGGACAAGCTGGGACAAAATAAGATTTGACAATAGTTAATATTTGTAATATTATAAGAATACTTAACACTTTTTTGTCTTAAAAAAGTGATTTATAAAAAAACGAATTAATTAAATAATTTAGAACTCAAACCAATTTGGGATTGGGATTTTTTTGTTAAAAAATATACGTCCTATGTCTAAACGCAAATCATTTTCTGAAGTTCCCGAGGTTATGCCGATGCCTGACCTCATCGAAATTCAGAAAGATTCTTATAGTTGGTTTCTAAAAGAAGGTTTAGTCGAATTATTCGACGAAATTAATCCGGTCGCCGACTTTATCGGTCGCGATTTAGAATTATATTTTGAAGATTATTATTTAGACGAACCAAAATTTTCCGAAGTAGAAAGTCGCGAGAAAAATATTACTTATGAAGCGCCGTTACGCGTTAAAACTCGCCTTGTCAATAAAAAAACTAATCGCGCCTTAAATCAAGAAGTGTTCTTGGGTGATTTTCCTTTGATGACGGAGAAAGGTACTTTTATTATTAATGGAATTGAAAGAGTCGTCGTTTCGCAGTTAATCAGATCGGCTGGAGTCATGTTTACGGCGGAGTTTGTTAAGGGGAAAAAATGCTATGGCGCGAAAATTATTCCGAATCGTGGCGCTTGGTTAGAAATTGAAACGGATTCCAATAAAGTTATTTGGGTTAGGATTGATCGTAAACGTAAAGTTGCGGTGACCTCGCTCTTAAGAGCTTTTGGTTATGCGACCGATGAAGAATTAATTAAGTTATTCGCTGATGTTGATTTAGTTAAGACTAAAGACGAACCCGGTTTTATTGAAGCCACGATTGAAAAAGACGTCGCTAAAAATGAGGCTGAGGGTTTGCAGGAAGTTTACCGGCGGATTCGCCCAGGCGATTTAGCTTCGGTTGAGAATGCCCGCCAATTAATTTATTCCATGTTTTTCCGTTTTGATCGTTACGATTTCGGTCGCGTCGGCCGTTATAAATTAAATCGTCGTTTCTCTTTAGATTTATCAGCGACTAAGAAAGAGAATCGAATTTTACGTAAAGAGGATTTAGTTTTAATTGTTAAAGAAGTTATTCGATTAAATATTACTAAAGAGCCGGAAGATGATATTGATCATCTCGGTAATCGCCGTATCCGCGCGATTGGCGGTCTGATTCAGAATCGTTTCCGAGTTGGCTTAGCGAGAATGGAAAGAATTATTAAAGATCGGATGTCGACTTCAGATATTGGCGCTTTAACGCCTTCAAAATTAGTTAATGCTCGTCCGGTCATCGGGGTGGTTCGGGAATTTTTCATGTCTTCACAATTATCTCAGTTCATGGATCAGACTAATCCGCTTGCGGAATTAGAACATAAACGTCGTTTATCAGCGATGGGACCGGGCGGTTTAACTCGCGAACGGGCTGGTTTTGATGTCCGCGATGTGCATACGACTCACTACGGCCGGATTTGCCCGATTGCCACTCCTGAAGGACCAAACATCGGTCTCGTCGGTCACTTAGCGAGTTATGCCCGTTTGAATAGTTATGGTTTCTTAGAGACGCCTTATCGAAAAGTTATTCATGATAAGCGCGGCAGCCGGGTCAGCGAGGAAGTGGTTTATTTAGACGCTTTTGAAGAAGAGAAATATATTACGGTTGATGCGACTATTCCGCTTGATAAAGACGGTTATTTTATTGTCCATCGTTTTGAAGTCAGAAAACACGGTAATCCGGGCGTAGAAGAAGTTAATAAAATTGATTTTGTTGGTTTAGCCGCTAACCAGATTATTTCGATCGCCACCAGTTTAATTCCTTTCATGGAACATAACGACGGCCAAAGATCTTTAATGGGTACGAACATGCAACGTCAGGCCGTGCCTTTGGTTAAAAGCGAAGCGCCAATTGTTGGCACTGGTATTGAAGAGCGGGCCGCGCGCGATAGCGGCCACGTGGCGATTGCCAAAGAAGAAGGGGTGATTATTAAAGCGGACGCGGCTTTAATTGAAATTCAAAATAAAAAAGGGGGAATTGATAAATATGTTTTAAATAAATTTTTACGATCTAACTCTTCAACTTGTATTAATCAGCATCCTTGCGTCGAAGTCGGTCAGAAGGTTAAGAAGGGAGAGATTTTATCTGATGGACCAGCGATTGATAATGGAGAATTGTCTTTAGGCCGAAATGTCTTAGTCGCTTTTATGACCTGGGAAGGCTTTAACTACGAAGATGCGGTTATTATTTCGGAAAGATTAGTTAAGGAAGATGTTTATTCTTCAATTCATATTGAAAATTATACTATTGATGTCCGCGATACAAAATTAGGTCCGGAAGTAATTACGAATGATATCCCGAATATTTCCGAAGAAAAATTAAAAAATTTAGATGAGGATGGAATTATTAGAATCGGCGCTGAAGTGTCAAGCGGTGATATTTTGGTTGGTAAAATTACGCCCAAAGGAGAAACCACTCTGTCGGCTGAAGAAAAATTATTGCGCGCGATTTTTGGCGAAAAGGCTAAAGATGTCCGTGACTCTTCTTTATATTTGGAACACGGTGAACATGGAAAAGTCGTAGATATTAAGGTGTTCTCCCGAGAAGAAGGCGATAAATTAGCGGCCGGAGTTTTAAAATCTATCCAAGTGGCCGTGGCTAATTTAAGAAAAATTCAGGTCGGCGACAAGATGTCCGGCCGCCATGGTAATAAGGGAGTTATTTCTAGAGTAGTACCGATTGAAGATATGCCTTATATGGCCGACGGTACCCCGATTGATGTTATTTTATCGCCGCTCGGTATTATTTCGCGTATGAACCTCGGACAATTATTAGAAACTCATCTAGGCTTTGCAGCTAAAAAATTAGGTTATCGCGTTGTCTCCCCGGCTTTAGCGGGTATTACGGAAGAGCAAATTAAGGAAGAACTTAATAAGGCTGGTCTGCCGGAAGACGGCAAAGTTACTTTATATGATGGTAAGACCGGTATTTCGTATGATCATACGATTACGGTTGGTTATAAATATATGTTAAAGCTCAACCACATGGTTGAGGATAAGATCCACCAGCGTTCCATTGGTCCTTACTCTCTAATTACGCAACAGCCTTTAGGCGGTAAAGCGCAATTCGGCGGACAAAGATTTGGGGAAATGGAAGTTTGGGCCTTAGAAGGTTATGGCGCCTCGCATACTCTGCAAGAAATGTTAACGATTAAATCCGATGACGTCCCGGGTCGCAGTAAGGCTTATGAATCGATTATTAAAGGCGAAGAAATTGAAAAATTAAACGTCCCTGAATCTTTTAATGTTTTAATCAGAGAGCTAAAAGGCTTAGGTCTTAATGTTGAACTTTTAGGCGGCCGTGGTGGCCAGCCCGCTTCCGAAGTAGTTACAGAAATTGATGAAGAATTAAAAAAAGATGAAAAATTTGCTTATGATAAGCCGGAAATAATCGCGGCCGTAGACAGCGATGAAAAAAGCGAAGAATAATTTTTAAATACATCACATATGTTAAATCCAATAAAAACTAGTGATTTTGACGCTATCCGTCTTAAACTAGCGAGTCCCGAAGAAATCTTGGGCTGGTCGCACGGCGAAGTAACTCGTCCGGAAACCATCAATTATCGCACGCAAAAGCCGGAAAAAGACGGTTTGTTTTGCGAAAAGATTTTTGGTCCGACCAAAGATTGGGAATGTGCTTGCGGCAAATATAAAAAAATCCGCTACAAAGGGATTGTTTGCGATAAGTGCGGCGTCGAGGTAACACGCAGCGTTGTCCGTCGTGAACGTTTGGGTCATATTACTTTGCAAGTGCCGACTTCGCATATTTGGTTTTTAAGAGGTTTATCATCTAAGATTGGTTTGCTTTTGAATTTAGGGATTCAATCTTTGGAAAAAGTGATTTATTACGCCAGCTTTATTGTGACGGATATTGATGAAACCTTAAAAGAGGCGACGATTGAACAAATCAAAGTGGAATATAAATCTAAAGTAAAGAGTATTGATAATGATTATAATAATCAGTTAAGAAAGATAAAAGAAGAGGGCGCGGAAAAACCGGACAATGAAGCCAAAGAAGCGGCTAAAGCCAAGGCTGATCGTTTAGCGCGTTTAGATGAAGATTTCGCGGTCACTCAAAAAGAACTGAAAGAATTAAAACCGTTATTGATTTTATCAGAACAGCAGTATCAGACTTTAAGTTTAAAATTTGGTCATATTTTTGAAGCCTCGATTGGCGCGGAAGCAATTCGGAAATTGTTAGCGAAAATTGATTTAGAAAAGAGCATTAAAAATTTAGAAGGAAAATTAACTGACGCCGTTGATTCTAAAAAAGAAAAGTTAGTCAAACGTTTAAAATTGTTAAAGAGTTTTCGTAATAATAATTTACGACCCGAGTGGATGATCATGACGACTTTACCGGTTGTTCCTCCGGATTTACGTCCGATGGTCGCTTTAGACGGCGGTCGTTTCGCTGCCTCGGATTTAAACGATTTATATCGCCGGGTGATTAACCGTAATAATCGTTTGAAACAATTGGTTGATTTAAATGCTCCGGAAGTTATCTGCCGCAATGAAAAAAGAATGCTTCAGGAAGCGGTTGACGCCCTGATTGATAATAGCGCCCGGCACACTAAAACGGTTACTGCTTCGACTGGCCAAAAAAGACAATTGAAATCTTTGGCCGATACTTTAAAAGGAAAACAAGGCCGTTTCCGCCAGAACTTGTTGGGTAAGCGCGTTGACTATTCCGGCCGCTCAGTTATCGTTGTTAATCCGAAGTTAAATTTAGATCAATGTGGTTTGCCGAAAATCATGGCTCTAGAATTATTTAAACCTTTTATTATTTCACAACTAATTAAGCGCGAAATTGTCCATAATGTTCGAAGCGCCTCCCGTTATATTGAAGCTGGCCATGATGAAGTTTGGGATATTTTGGAAGAAATTGTCCGAGGCGCTTATGTTTTATTAAATCGCGCTCCGACTCTCCATCGCTTAGGTATTCAGGCTTTTCGGCCGATTTTAATTGAAGGTAAAGCGATTCAAATTCATCCGCTCGTCTGTACGGCTTTCAACGCGGACTTTGATGGCGATCAAATGGCCGTCCATGTGCCATTAACTAAAGAAGCTAGAAATGAAGCCGAGACCTTAATGCTCTCAACGCATAACTTATTAAAACCGGCGACAGGCGATCCGATTGTTGCTCCGGCTCAAGATATTGTCTGGGGAACTTATTATATTACCTTAGTAGATAAAGATTATAATAATCGCGCGCGGGAAGACATGCGTTATTTCTACCATGAAGATGAAGTTAAATTGGCTTATGAAAGCGGCTTTATTGATCTACATGAAGCCATTCAAGTTCGCTATAATGGGGAAATGTTAAAGACAACGGCCGGACGCTTAATTTTTAATTCGCTACTTCCGGAAAAACTAAAATATATTAATGACGTTGTTGGCAAAGGGAAATTAAAAGATTTAATCAGAGAATGTTTAAGAATTTATGGCGAAGAAGAAACTGTCAAATTTATTGACGGTTTAAAAAATCGTAGTTTCGCTTTTATTACTAAATCCGGTTTGTCCTGGGGTTTTGGGGATTTGCCGACTTTACCAGAAAAAGATCGTTTAATTGATGGCGCTAACAAAAAAGTCGACTTGATTCAAGAGCAGTATGAAGAGGGTTTATTAACCGAAACTGAGCGTTACGCCAAAGTTATTGAAGAATGGACTAATACTAAAGATAAGATCGCTGACATTTGTAAAAAAGGCTTGACCGATATTTTACCAGTTTACTCGATGATTGATTCTGGCGCTCGCGGTTCTTGGGCCCAACCAGTTCAAATTTTAGGGATGAAAGGTTTAGTGACTTCACCGTCGGGAGCGATTATTGAATTACCGGTTAAAGGTAACTTTAAGGAAGGTTTTGGCGTTTTGGAATATTTTATTTCCACGCATGGCGTCCGCAAAGGTTTATCTGACACCGCTCTGAGAACGGCTAACGCTGGTTATTTAACTCGTCGTTTGGTTGATGTTTCTCAGGATGTTATTATTGCTGATGAAGATTGCGGCGATCGAGAGGGAATGACTTTGAACCGAGCGGAAATTGAGAAGAACGGGGAAGATTTCTTTAAAAGAATCACGGGCCGCTATTTAGCCAGAGACCTCAAAGATAAAAAAGAAAAAGTTGTTTTAGAGGCGGGCGAAATTTTAAATGAAGAAAATATTAAATTATTAAAGACTAAAGATATTAGCGAAATCGTTGTTCGTTCGGTTTTAAGTTGCCAAATGCATAAAGGGATTTGCGCAAAGTGTTATGGTTGGGATTTGGCTTATAATCGGCCAGTAAAGATGGGCGCTACCGTCGGCATTATCGCCGCGCAATCTATCGGCGAACCGGGCACGCAGTTAACGATGAGAACTTTCCATACGGGCGGTGTGGCTGGTCAAGATGATATTACTCAAGGTTTGCCGCGCGTGGAAGAAATTTTTGAAGCGCGCAGCCCGAAGAAAAAAGCTTTAATTTCCGATGTTGCCGGTCGAGCCAAGATTGAATTCGCTCAAAAGATCATTAAAGATCAGGATGGCCGAGAAATCTCGGTTAATAATCCGCAGGCTAAAATTTTAAGCATCTTCTATAAAGGAAAAGATCATGATAAATATTATTTTTCCGAAAAGATGAACGAAATCAAGTTAGCGAGCGGACTGACCGCGAAAGATAAGAAAAAATTAGAAGTTAAAGTTTTAGTGAAAGAAGGCGAGGAAGTATCTAAAAACTCCGAATTATTTAATATTAACGGGGAAATTGTTCGCGCTAAAGCCGCCGGCAAAGTTACGGTTAATGAAAAATACATTAGTGTTGCCAAAGAGGTTGAAAAAGTTAAAGAATTTTCTATTCTCAAAGGGACAATGTTGATGGTTAAAGACGGGGAAGCGGTTGAACGCGGCACGCAATTGACTGAAGGCAGTCTTGATTTGCGTGAATTGTATCGTTTGAAGGGACAACTCGAGACCCAGAAATATATTATTAAAGAAATTCAATATGTTTACTCTTCCCAGGGGCAACCGTTAAATGATAAACACGTCGAGATTATTGCTCGACAAATGTTTTCGCGTTATTTAGTTAAAGAAGCGGGCGATACTATTTTATTACCTGGTGAGACGATTGAAGATGAAGTTCTTGATCAGGCCAATAAGAACTTAAAGAAGCCAGCTAAAGCCGAGAAATTATTGCTCGGAATTACTAAGGCCTCTTTAACAACCGACAGCTTCTTATCGGCCGCCTCCTTCCAAGAAACTTCCCGTGTCTTAATTGATGCGGCTGTTAATGGCAAGATTGATTATCTTGAGGGTTTAAAAGAAAATGTAATTATCGGTTGCTTAATTCCGGCCGGTACCGGCTATAAAGGTAAAAAGAAGCGGACGGATTATGGAAAGTAATTAAAATTTGTTTAAGATAAGGTAAAAAATACCCTAGTTGCTTAATTTAACTGGGGTATTTTTTAGTTGTTTTTTTAAGAAAAATAGCGTAAAATAAAGATATGTTGAAACTATTTAGAGCCAGAATTATCTCTTTGGCCCTACTAATTTTTCTAGTAGTCATTTTTTTATTTTTAAAAGTTGTCCCCGGCGGCCAAATTACTTATACTCGCGACTATGATTCTTGGTTTAAATCCGGCAAAGGTTTTATTTACGGCTTTACGCCCGCCGAAAGAGTTGATCTAAAAAGCGGCCAGCGGCCGCGTCTTGTTGGTGACCCAATTTATTTTTCAGTTTTTACGCCACGAACTTTTGATCAAGCCAGCGTCACTGTTAAATATCGTGATCGTTTAAAGTCTGGGACGCCGCTCATTGAAGCGGGCGTTTTGGTCGATAAATTAGTTTGGAATTATGATTTAAAACCTTTAGAGAATAAGCTTCTCGATCAATTAAAATTTAAATGGAATCGTCTGGAGGACGGTGCGCGGGTTATTCTGCAATCGGAAAAAAATTATCATAGTTTAGCGGCGTTTGAAAATGATTTGGCTAAAGGACAATTAAAAAATTGTCCGGGCGGGCCACAAACTTGTCTGGTCGTTTATAATTATCAACTAGATTTGCAGTATCGTTTACCTAATTATCAATCCGGATTTTCTTTGAGTATTGATAAGCCGTTAAGAGGGGCGCAGCAATTTTATATTTATTTAAATAATGAGCCTTGGCGTTTAAGCCTGGAGCTTGTCGATTTAAATCAAAATAAGGATCAGGACCCGGTGGTCGTCATTTTGTCGGAGGCTAACCGGATAATTTCTAGTCAGACTATCCCAGATGATCAAGCTCAGCCGGCCAGCGGGACTTTGGAGCGGAAAAGTTTGATTTTAGAGGAAGCTAAGTTACCGGCCGGAGTTTATCGGGTAGAGATTAAAGCTAATGAAGATATTGTTATTAAAAAAATAGTTAGTTCTACTAATAAATTGGTTTTTGTAAATAAACTTTGGCCGGTCTCGACTAATCAGGATTTAACTTTTTATACAAATGAAAATTATTTGCAAGTCAAAGTTCTCAGTCCGGCTTCTTTGCAAACCATTAGATTCGGCGCTGAAGATTTTTTGGCGGCGGAAATTAATAATCAATATACTTTTAAAACTAATTCTAACGCCTTGCTGAAGGAGATAAAGTTAACGAAAGATGAAGTTATTTTGGAAAATGGCGGCGTATTTGCTTTAACACCAGACAGTTTCTTCAATCCTCAATTAACTAAGCTTGATCGTTTTTTTACGCCTAACGGCGGGACACAATATTTAATCGCTAATTACCAGACGCCGCGCGGTGATGAAAATTTAAAGACCGCTGTGGCTGACTTTAATTTACGCGGTGTTTATCGGGAAAAAGGGAAATATAGTTTTATGATTTCGGTACCGGGATTAAGAGCGGATGATGGCCAGGAAGATTACTTGGAAATTAAGGAAATCTCTATAAAATTAAAAGGGCGAACCTTATGGCAAAAGATTTTCAATTAATTGAACGAGAAATTTTTTATTTTTTTAGCTTGGCTTTATTGGTTTTTATTTGCTTAGAAATCATTTGGCCAAATATTATTCTAGCTTATCTAAATTTAAATTATTTATTTCTAATTTGGCTGGCGAGTGCTTTAGTTTTATTAATTAAAAATAAAAAATAGTTATGACTTTAAAAAATTTTTTTACGCCAGCGGCCGTCGCCATCATCGGCGCTTCTCAGAATAAGAATAAAATTGGCCGGCAAATTCTCGATAATATTATTAAAGGCGGTTTTTCGGGAAAAATCTATCCTTTAAATTTGCAAGAGAAAAAAATCGCCGGACTCAAGGCTTATGCGAGTTTAAGTTCTTTGCCGCGGCAAAATTTTTTGAAATTATTAGTAATTATTGCTATCCCGCCGCAATTAGTCGGCGCGGAAATTAAGAAATGCGGCCAATTAGGTATTAAAAATATTATTATTATCACGGCCGGCTTTAAAGAATCGAGCCCAGTCGGAGCGGAATTAGAAAAAGAAATTGCTCGGCTCGCCGCCAGATATCATTTAAATATTTTAGGACCGAATTGTTTGGGGCTCATAAATACTTGGCATAAATTAAATGCGACCTTCGCGGCCGCTGATCAAGAAACCGGTAATATCGCTTTATTATCGCAATCTGGGGCGATTGGTTCGGCCGCTCTTGATTGGTTGAAAGAAAAAGATTTCAATTTTGGTTATTTCGTTAGTTTAGGTAATAAAACGGTTTTAAATGAGCAGGCCATCATTGAATATTTAGCTAGCGATAAACGCTTGGATTTGATCGTTGCTTATTTGGAAGAAATTAAAGAGGGAACTAAGCTTATGAAATTAATTTCTCGCTTAGCGAAACGTCAGCCGGTCGCTATTTTGAAGGCTGGGATAAGCGCGGCTGGCGGACAATTGGCGCGGTCGCATACAGGCGCGCTGGCTGGTTCAACCGAAGCGATTAAGACTGGTTTGCGACGAGCGGGAGCGATTTGGTTGGAGAATCTTGAAGATTTATTCAATCTGTTGCTTTTATTTCGTAAAGAAGCTTGGCAGAATCAGGGTAATCAGGCTTTGTCGATTATCACTAATGCCGGCGGCGTGGCTGTTTTAACGGTCGATGAAATTAGTCGTCATAATTTACCCTTCGGCCGTAATTGGGATTTGCTTGGCGATGCTGATGCGGCTCGTTATCAGCAGGCTTTGCAGAAAATTTTAAAGGATGAGCAGGTTAACAATCTTTTAGTTTTATTAACGCCGCAAACCGCTACCGAACCTTTAAAAACCGCGCAAGCAATCGTTTCAGCCGCCAAAAAATATCCTCATAAATTAATTATGGTTAGTTTGGTGGGCGGCGCGGCCATTGCTAGGGCTCGTGATTATTTAGAAAAACACAATATTCCTAGTTTTGATTATCCCGAGCAAGCGATTCGCAGTTTTGAAAAATTAAGTAGTTATAAAAGCAGCCGGCGGGATTTAGCCACCTATCAAATTTTAAAACCAAAGTTCAAAAAGCCTTTAGTCAGAATTGATTATTTAAAATCGTTAAATCTTTTGAAAACCTATCAGATTCCCGTTATTAAGACTTTAAAATATTCGGCTGGAGCACAACCCGGCTTAAAATATCCCGCTGTCTTAAAAACAGTCGGTCCGAATTTTAATCATAAAACCGATCATGGCGGCGTAGTCGCTAATTTAAAGAATCTTTCGCAGCTCCGCCAGGCGGCCGCGAAATTACAAAATAAGAATAAAGTAATTTTAAAAAACCCGCTCAATTATTTAGTAGTGCAAACCCAGGCGTCAAAGTCGCAAGAAATGATTCTCGGTTTTAAGCGAGATGCTTCGTTCGGCCCGATTATGATGTTAGGTTGGGGTGGAATTTATGCCGAGATTTTTAAAGAAGTTAAATTAGAAACCAGTGACCTAAATTATCAACGCGCTTTAAAATTAATTAAAGCTTTAAAAATTTATCCCATTTTAAACGGGGCGCGCGGTCAACAAAAATTCGATTTAAAAAATTTAGCTAAAGCGCTGGTTAATTTGGCGCGTTTGAGTAATGAGCACCCGGAAATAAAAGAAATGGATATTAATCCGTTGTTTGTTAGCCCGGACGGTGTTTTAGCTGGTGACGTTAGGATTATTATTTAAAAAATGCGTGTCAGTTTCGGAATTAAGCCTTATGTATAAGCAGCAAAAAATTATCGTGGTTTTACCGGCCTATAACGCGGCGGCGACTTTAGAGATGACTGTTAAGGATATTCCGGAAATCGTCGACGAAATAATTTTAGTTGATGACGGCAGTCACGATGAGACTGTCGCGGTCGCGCGGCGCCTCGGTTTATTTATTTCCCAACATGATAAAAATCGTGGTTACGGTGCCAACCAAAAGACTTGTTATCGTCTGGCGCTCGATCATGGTGCCGATATTATCGTGATGATCCATCCCGATTATCAATATGATCCGAAACTGATTAAACATTTAGTCGATTTTATCGCTGCTGGCTATTGCGATGTTATGCTTGGTTCAAGAATACGTTCGCGCCAAGAAGCGCTGGCTGGCGGCATGCCTCGGTATAAATATTTGGCTAACCGTTTTTTAAGTTTTTGGGAAAACGTTCTGACAGGTCAGAATTTATCCGAATGGCACACCGGTATGCGGGCCTATAAAAGAGAAGTCTTGGAAAAAATAGATCTAGTTAAAAATTCCGATGATTTTGTTTTCGATAGTCAGGTTTTATTTCAAGTAATCACCGCCGGTTACCGTCTCGGCGATATTCCAGTTCCTGTCCGGTATACCGCCGCGTCTTCTTCAATAAATTTTCGGCAAAGCTTAAAATACGGTTTTCTGACTCTCTTGATTGCTTTGAAATTTTTTTTCAATAAAACTTTTACGCGTCGCCGCCAGGCTTAGCCGTCGCTTATGATTTGCCAGCACGAAAAAACTGAAATTGCTTTAGAAACCTCGGGCCATAAGTTGTACCGCTGTTTGTTTTGCGGGATTATCTTTTCGCGCGCGACTGAGCCAGCGAAAGGAACGCCCGTCGAAATTTATAACGATTATTATAAACCAGAAACAGCTAGCCGGTTTGGCTTGGTGTTAGAAACTCTGGTCAAGGCTTTTCGTTTTTGGCGCGCTCAGAAAATCGCTTCCTTAAATCCAAGCGCCAGAAGTGTCTTAGATGTAGGCTCGGGACGAGGTTGGACTCTTTTTTTCTTGAAGAAATATTTTAATTATGAAACGGCCGTCGGAACGCAGCTGGCTGTTAATGCTTATCGGTTTTCCAAAGAAAAATTAAAATTGGAAATTTATAATCAAGACTTGCTAGAAATATCTTTTGAAAAGAAATTTGACATAGTCAGTAGTCTACATGTTTTAGAACACGTCAATGAGCCGGAACGTTATCTGGAAAAGATTAGGGAGATATTAAATCAGCGCGGTTGGCTGTTCATTGAGGTCCCTAATTATCAAGCCTGGTCGCGTCGGCTAGTTAAACGACGGTGGTTGGCGCTTGATCTTAAACACCATTTATTTTTTTTCACCCCCGCCTCTTTAAGCGCCTTACTTGAGAAATATGGCTTTCAAATTAAGAAAATTCGGACATTTTCCTGGGAATACTCCGCTTTCACTTCTACGCAAAGCCTGGTGAATCTACTAACAGGCTCTGATTCCTATTTTTTTAATTGGTTGCAAAATCGATCAAGTGAGTTAAAAATAATCTGGCACGCTTTACTGTTCATTATCCTCTTCTGGCCTTGTTTGTTGATTAATCTTTGCTTATATTTTTCTAAAAGCGGGGAAGTCATAACTATTAGCGCCCAAAAAAATGACTAAAAACTTTAGGGATTGGCTAACAAGAATATTTCTGCGTACCTGGCGGCCGTTTTTTTGGTTGGCGGCTTTTATTTTCTTTGTCTATGCGGCAACGCTTTCTTCTAGCATCGTTTATCTTGACGATAATCTCATCGTGACGGGTCAATACGAATTCAACAAGAATTTGTTAAATGCTCCCCAGGTTTTTAATGAAGATGTTTTTAGATCGCTACCCGGTCAAGGAACATTTTATCGGCCACTGCTCCGTCTTTCATTGATGTTCGACGCTCAATTTGGAGAAGAAAATCTTGTCTTCCTGTCGCATCTTACTAATTTATTGCTCCATATTCTCGCGATATTTTTACTTTTTTATTTTCTACTTGAGTTGAGGATAGGTCGAGGCAGCGCTTTTTTACTGACGCTAATTGTCGGTATTCACCCTTTAACCGCCCAAACCGTCGCCTTTATCCCCGGTCGTAATGATTCGCTCCTCACTGTTTTCGTTTTGGCTGCCTTGTTTTTTTTCATAAAGTTCGCGAATAATCACAAGTTGAAATATTTTCTCTGGCATCTGGTTTTTTTTATTTTAGCTCTGCTAGCAAAAGAAACAGCCGTTGTTTTGCCATTGATTTGCATTATCTATCTTTTAGTTTTTACGGGTTGGCGGAAAATAATTGCCAATTTCGAAACGTACTTAGTATTGGGAGTTTATTGGGCCAGCTTGATAGCCATTTGGTTTTTGGTTCGCCGTTTGGTCTTAAATGACTTTATCGGTAGTGCCGATTATAATATTTTTTTATCTGTCCTCCATAATTTACCGGTGTTGATTCCGACGATCGGCAAGATATTTTTGCCGCTTAATTTAGCCGTTTTTCCGATCTTTAAAGATATGTCGCTATTTTACGGCGCTTTGTCCTTATCACTTCTAGTAATTTGGTTTTTTCTTAGTTCTAAGAGAAATTTAAAATTCATCATCTTTGGATTTTCTTGGTTTTTGGTTTTTATTATTTTGGCTCTAATAAAACCAACGGGAACAGTCCCGGAATTTTCAGAAAATCGGATCTATTTGCCTCTGTTCGGGTTTATTTTCGTGGTTTGGGGATTGGGACGAATTAAACTCCCGGCCGCTATTAATGATAAGATAGGCACTGAGGCCAGATTTCAAAAAATTGGTTTAATTATCAGTCTCTTAATAATTCTCATTTTTTCTTCAATAACCGTCTATCGCAATCGGTATTATCAAAACGGTTTAAGTTTTTGGAAAAATGCGACCGAGACATCTCCCGGTTCCTCTTTTAACTATAATAATTTGGGCGCCATATATTATCTTAATAATGATTTGGACCACGCGGCCAGAAGTTATCGCCGGGCGCTTTTTTTAAACGAAAAAGAACCGATGGCTCATAATAATTTAGGCGTCATTTATTTAAATCAAAACAGCTATGGTCAAGCCGCCAAAGAGTTCCAGCAAGAATTGGCGGTTAATCCGAATTATGACAAGGCTTTATTCAACTTGGGAGATTTAGCTTATCGCCAAAAAGACTACCTTAAGGCCGCCAGCTACTTTAAGGCCACGCTTGAGGCCAATCCCTACTATTATGAGGCTTACGAACGCTTGCTTATTTTACAAAACCGGTTAAGATAATATTATGCTAAAGGCCTTATTTAAAAGACAAATTAATAGTATTACGGTCGCCGCCGCTCTGGTCGCTTTATCGTCTCTCGCCTCGCGATTTTTAGGGATTGTCCGTGATAGAATTTTGGCCGGTCAATTCGGCGCTTCCGCGACTTTAGATATTTATTATGCGGCTTTTCGAATTCCTGATCTAGTTTTTAATTTAATTGTTTTAGGAGCTCTATCGGCTGGTTTTATCCCGATTTTTACTAGTTTGATTAAAGATTTTAAATGTGAACCAGGAGTTTGCGATTCGCGGACGCATAATCAAGAAGCTTGGAGTTTAGCTAATAATGTTTTGAATCTTTTATTAGTTGGTTTAGCCGCTTTATCGTTAATCGGGATAATTTTTGCTGATAGTTTTATTCGTTTGATAACTCCGGGTTTTAATCAAGAAGCGCAAGAATTAACTGCCGCCCTGACTAGAGTCATGTTCCTCTCACCTTTGTTTTTAGGAATTTCTGGAATTCTTGGCGGAGTTTTGCAATCCTTTAAGAGATTTTTGATTTATTCAATCGCGCCTATTTTTTATAATTTAGGAATCATTATTGGCGCCTTGTATTTCGTAAAGTTTTGGGGGATCTACGGCTTAGCCTGGGGAGTGGTTTTGGGCGCTGGTCTGCATTTCGCCGTCCAGATCCCGACGGTTTATCAATTAGGTTTTCGTTATCGTTTAAAAATTTTTTGGCGCGATGTTAATACTTGGAAAATCGGCCAGATGATGGTTCCCAGAACTTTAAGCTTAGCAATCTCGCAAATAAATTTGGTCGTGATCACCGCGCTGGCTTCCGATTTGTCGAGCGGTTCTTTGGCTGTTTTTAACTTTGCTAATAATTTGCAATCTTTCCCCATCGGCGTTTTTGGAATTTCTTTCGCGATTGCCGCTTTCCCGGCTTTATCCGAGTTTGCTTTCAATAAAGAAAAATTAACCGAGAATTTTTCGCAAACCATGCGGCAGATTTTGTTTTTTATAATTCCGGCGACCGTGTTGATTGTTGCTTTAAGAGCGCAAATTATTCGCGTCGTTTTAGGCACGGGTAATTTTGGTTGGCGCGATACGATTATGACGATGGATGCTTTAGGTTTTTTTGCGCTTAGTTTGTTCGCGCAGGCGACTATCCCGCTCTTGGTGCGGGTGTTTTATGCCCGCCATAATTCTTCCACGCCTTTTTATTTAGGCCTAATCACGGTAGTGGTTAATATTGTTTTATCATTTTTGTTCGGTCCGAAGATGGGCGTCGCTGGCCTAGCCTTAGCCTATTCCTTAGCTAATATCTTAAACTTAATTTTGCTTTGGGCCTGGTTATATGTTAAAGTAGGAGCTCTGGATTTAGCCAATATTCTAATTGCTTTATTGAAATTTACTGTTTCGGCCGTCGCGGCCGGGTTGGCCGCACAAATCACTAAGATTTTAGTTTGGCCGTTTATTGATATGACTAAATTCAGCGGTGTCTTTATTCAATTATGCACCGCCGCTTTAGCCGGTATTTTAATTTATCTTTTATTTTGTTACTTATTTAAGAGTGAAGAGCTGTTTGGCTTTTTAGCCTCTTTAAGAAGCCGTTGGCCCTTTAGGAAAGTTAAAATTGATGATCAGGGCGAGGCGCGCGGCGTTTAAAATTTATGTCGGATATTAATAAAATTAGAAATTTTTGTATTATTGCGCATATTGATCACGGGAAGTCGACTTTGGCCGATCGGATGTTAGAAATCACCAACACGGTTGAAAAAAGAAAAATGAAAGAACAGATTTTGGATGGCATGGATATTGAAAGAGAACGAGGCATCACGATCAAGTTGCAGCCGGTGACTATGGATTACCGGGGCTATCAGCTTGATTTAATTGATACGCCGGGCCATGTTGATTTTTCCTATGAAGTTTCCCGCTCTTTGGCCGCGGTTGAGACGGCTATTTTATTAGTCGATTCCACCCAGGGGATTCAGGCGCAGACTTTGGCTAATTTATATTTAGCTCTTGAGCAGAATTTAACCGTTATTCCCGTGGTTAATAAAATTGATTTGCCAGCCGCTGATGTTCAGAAAGTCAAACGGGAAATTATTAAATTATTAGGTTGTCAGACAGAAGAAATATTTTCGACCTCAGGCAAAACCGGTGCAGGCGTTACGCAAGTTTTAGATGAAGTTATCCGCCGCGGTTCAGCCCCGCAAGAACCGATTGTTAAAAGTCATCATAATTACGCGCGCGCTTTGATCTTTGATTCTAAATATGACACTTATCGCGGCGTTGTTGCCTATGTCCGGGTTTTTAACGGGACTTTAAAAAAAGGTGATAAAATTAGATTATTGTCGGCGCGCGCTGATAGTGAAGTTTTGGATTGTGGAGTTTTTAAGCCAGACTATGTTTCCACGGGCGTACTTCGACCCGGAGAAATCGGTTATGTAGTGACTAGTTTCAAGGAAGTAGCGGATTGTCGAGTCGGCGATACGCTCACCGCTGGTAGTGGCAGCAGCCAATTTTCAGAGATTGAAGCTTTACCAGGCTATAAGGAAGTAAAACCAATGGTTTTTGCTGGTATTTTTCCGCGCGAGGGGAGTGATTTTAAGGAATTGCGTGCCGCCATGGATAAATTAAAATTAAATGACGCGGCTTTGGCTTATGAACCGGAAAGATCGGACGCGCTAGGTTTTGGTTTCCGCTGTGGCTTTCTCGGTCTGCTGCATCTAGAAGTTTTTCAGGAAAGATTAAGACGAGAGTATAATTTAGATCTGATCGTTACTGTCCCGAGTGTCGCTTATAAAGTTCTAAAAAGAAACGGTGAAACTTTAATCATCCGGACCCCGCAACGTTTGCCCGATCCGACGCAGATTGAAATGATTGAAGAGCCTTGGGTTAGTTTGGATATTATTACGCCCAAAATATATCTCGGCAATATTATTAAACTGACTCAAGAGAAACGAGGCATCTATAAGAATACTGAATATATTTCCGCGGATAGCGACGAAGCGCGCGTAATTTTACATTATGAAATTCCGATGTCCGCGATTTTAACGGATTTTTATGATAAAATAAAAAGTGTTTCGGCCGGCTATGCCTCGATTAATTATGAGTATTTAGATTATCGTTTAGCGGACGTTGTTAAGATGGATATTTTAGTGGCTGAGGAACCGATTGAAGCTCTGGCCACCATTGTTTATCGCGATGATGCTTATCGCCAGGGGCGGGAAGTGGTTGATATTTTGAAAAATAATTTAGCCAAGCAAATGTTCGCGATTAAAATTCAGGCGGCTTTAAATGGTAAAGTAATTGCCGCCGAAAAATTATCGGCTCTACGTAAAGATGTCACGGCTAAGCTTTATGGCGGCGACGTGACGCGTAAACGAAAGTTGCTCGAGAAGCAGAAGAAAGGCAAAAAGAAAATGTTGAGCGCTGGTAAAGGTAGCGTTGATATTCCGCCGGATATTTTTGTTAAAATTTTAAAAAAATAATATGAAACGCAGAAAAGTGATCAAAACAATTTGGGTAATTATTTCGGTGATTGTGACGATTTCTATGGTGGCTTGGACCGTCATGATTTATTAATTCGGCCCTGGTTTATTAATTAAGATTTAAAATACTATTTTCCCATGAAACAATGGCAAGTAGCGCCTCAAGCCCCGGTTAATAGTTTTGCTCTTCAGCCGGAAATTAGTCCAGTGCTTTGGCAATTACTCTTTAATCGCGGCCTGAGAACCGCTTCCGAAATTAAAGTCTTTTTGAGCGGGGAGCTTGACTCTAGCCAAATTTTAAAAATCGGTGAAACTGATTCGCCGGTCTTTTATAATCCTTTTTTATTTAAAGATATGGCGGCGGCCGTCGAATTAATTATCGCCCATATTAAAAAAGGCGATCCGATCGTGGTTTACGGTGATTATGACGCTGATGGCGTTACGGCTTCCGTTATCTTATTAGAAACTTTGAAGATTTTGCAGGCGTCGGTCGAAGTTTATTTACCGGATCGGGTGACCGAAGGCTATGGTTTGAATAAAGCGGCGATTAAGCAAATCGTTGCCCAGGGTTTTAAATTGATTATTACGGTTGATAACGGCATTAGAAATAAAGAAGAAGTGGCTTACGCTAAAAGCCAGGGATTAGATATTATTATTACTGACCACCATGTTTTGCCGGAGAATAAGACTGATTTGCCAGATTGCTTGATTATCGATCCAATTAGCGAAGACGATAATTATCCCGGAAAACTCTTGGCCGGCGTCGGCGTTTCTTTTAAGCTGATTAGCGCCTTGTTAGCGAAAGCTAATTTACCGGCTAAACAAAAACAATTAATTCTAGATAAAAGTTTAGATTTGGTCGCCATCGGGACAATCGCCGATATGGTCAGCTTACTTGGTGAGAATCGTTTATTAGTCAAAAGCGGTTTAAAAATTTTAAATCAAAATAAACGCTTGGGTCTTAACGAATTGGTTAAGATCGCTAAAATAAATAGCGGCCGAGAACTAGAAGCTTGGAATGTCGGTTGGCAAATTGGTCCGCGGCTTAATGCGGCTAGCCGCTTAAGTCACGCTAATACCGCCTTTGCTCTATTAACCACGACTGACCCGGAGAAAGCTAAAGAACTGGCCACGGAATTAAACCAACGCAACTTAAGCCGTCAGCAAATTACCGAAGAAATAATTGCCGCTGTTGAAGAGCAGATTGATAAAGATAATTTACCGCCCTTAATTATTGGTTTGGCCGGCGAAGATCAGGTTTGGAATGAAGGTGTAATCGGCTTAGTCGCCGGCAAGATCGCGGAAAAATATTATCGCCCCACGCTAATTATTACGCGTTTAATTGAAGAAGCGGAATTTGATCCGGAAGCGAAAAAATTAATTCCCACTAAGGTTAGTTTCAAGGGATCGGGACGATCAATTGAAGAATTAAACATGATCGGCGCCGTGGAAGCTTGCGCTCAGTATTTAGATAAATACGGTGGTCACCAGATGGCTTGCGGATTTTCCATTAAAAACGAAGAGAATCTGGAGAAATTTAAAAATAAAATTTCCACCGCGGTCGCGGAGCACTTCAACGAAAAATCTTTAGTGCCGAAATTAAAAATTGAAGCGGTTTTAGATTTCTCGGAGATAAATTTAGATTTAGCCGAACAGATTGCGGCGCTCGCCCCTTATGGCCAGAATAACCCGCAACCGCGTCTAGCTAGTTATGATTTAAGGATTGATGATTTAGTGACGATGGGATTTGATAACCAACATATTAAGATCAGACTTTCTCAGTTTAATCAAAAAACTAAACAGCTTAATTCTTTTTGGGCGATTGCTTTTGGGGCGGCGGGAAATTATAAGGAATTCAAGATTGGCGATGCCGTTGACCTAGTTTATTATTTAGAAATTAACGATTTCAATGGTCGGCGCGAAGCTCAATTAAAAATTGTTGATTTGAAATTAAAATAATAATAATCCGTATGAAATTAATTATTTATACTGATGGTGGCGCCCGAGGTAATCCTGGCCCGGCCGGAATTGGCGTTATTATTTATAATGAAGCGCGGCAAGTCGTGGCGGAAATTTCAGAATTTTTAGGCGTGGCCACTAACAATCAGGCCGAATATCGAGCGATTATCGCGGGTTTGACTAGAGCGGCTCATTTAGGCGCTAGTGAGTTAGATTTTTATTTAGACAGTGAATTAGCGGTTAAGCAATTAAATCGTGAGTATAAAGTAAAAAACAAAGACTTGGCGCCTTTGTTTTTAACGGTTCATAATTTGTCTTTAAATTTTAAAAAGATTAACTATACGCACGTGACTCGTGATCGTAATCAAGAAGCTGATCGTTTAGCTAACGAGGCCATGGATCGCGGCCGGATTTAAATTCTCTAGCGAACATGCAAATGGCCGCCGGTGGTATAAGTAGTCTTTTTGCCGTTACAGGCCAAATATTCATTATAAATTTTTAGTCCGGCGTTTTGGATAATGCCAATTAATTTATCAACTTCAGCACAGTCGACTGGATTAGTCGCTGGGAATAAGGCGATATCAACACACATGCCGTTATGGTGGCAGGTGCTGTTGTGTTTACTGCTGGGTGGATAAGCCTCAGTAATGCGCCAAGAAATCGTTCCGGAATTTCCCCAAGCGCCGTATAACTTTTTAACTAAATCAAAATTAGATTTTTTTCCGTTTTTGCACGGGATGTTTTTAATGTCAACACAATTATTACATTCAGTACTGCCGCTGGGGTTACCATCGTTAGAGATCGGTTCAAAATCCATATTTTGTAAAGTGCCAATCGATACTGATTTAGTTTTGACTAGTTCGGGATTGACTTGGAACAAAATTAGATAAGCCGAGAATAGGATTATTAAACCGACGACGCTGCCAATAATTAATTCTTTGGCCTGAGTAATCTTTCCAGCGTCGCCGCCGGAAACCAGCCATAAAACTCCACCCGCCATTAAAATTATTGCCGCCAGAATTCCAGCAATACTTAAACCGTAATCATAAATTCCGGAAAGATATTGACCCAGCCAGGGAATCTGACAAAAAAAAGTTCCATCATCATTAGCTTGGCAGGTGGCGCCAGTAAGATTGACCGTCGGGATATCGATTTGCATTTCCGGAATTTCAAATTTTGGCGGCGTGGCGCCCGGACTAAGAACGGTATTTTCACAACAACAAATATAGCGCGTTGAAAAGAAGCCGCTTGAGGAGTCGCCTGGTTTCGTAGCCATGTCGCAAGTCGTTGAACTATTGCCTTCCGGTCGTTTTTCGCCGGTATAACAGCCGCCGTTAGTTTGTGAATAGCCGCCAATTTCCGGATTAGTTTGAGTAGTTTCTGCTCGCCAGTTACAATTATTAGCCGCGGCTGAAATCGGCCCCGGAGCAATTAAAATTGTCAGCCAGAATAAAAACAAAAATATTTTTATCTTTTTCATATTTTATATTTACTAATATTTTTTTCGGTCAGTTTTTGAATAATTGCCAGGTGATCTGGTTGTAAATGTTTAAAGCGCCCCTGCTTTTTTAAATACTCCTCAATCGGCTTTGCTTGAAAATTTTCATTGATACTCGAAGCGCTTAATTTTCCGTTAGTATATTCTAATAATGGGTAAAGGCCGGTTTGCACGGCTAGTTTAGCTAAGAGAACCGCCTCATCATTATTTATTTTCCAGCCCGGGATGCAAGGAGACAGGATTTGCAGATAGCTTGGTCCGGAAATGGCCAGCGCTTTTTTGACCTTATTAGTAAGATCGTCAGGGAAGCCGGCGGAAGCTTGGGCCGCATATTTAACGCCGTGCGCCAAGGCAATTGCCAGCATATCTTTTTTACTTTGCGTCGAGCCGATTGATTTTAAACCTTGTGGGGAAGTAGTCGTATCGGCGCCATAAGGAGTCGCGCCCGAAGCTTGGATTCCGGTATTAGAGTAAGCTTCGGTGTCATAACAAATATATAAAATATTTTCGCCCCGTTCCCACATACCACTGATTAAACCTAAACCAATATCATAGGTGCCGCCGTCGCCCGCTTGAACCACGACTTTAGTAGTCTGGTCATTTTTTTTATTCAAAGCGGCTCGGATTCCAGAAGCAACGCTGGAAGCGTTTTCAAATAAGGAATGAACCCAGGGCAAGCCCCAGGCGCTTTGCGGATAAGCCGTGGTAGTCACCTCTAAACAGCCAGTCGCGTTAGCGATAATCACGTTTTTATTTAAACCGCGCATAACTGCCTGAGCGGCGACTAATTGGCCGCAACCCGCGCAAGCATTATGTCCGGGGGAGAGAAATTTATTGTTTTTATTCATAAAGTGGTTATTTTTTTGCTTTACAGGAAGTGTAAGCAGCGCCAGTACAGGTATATTTTGAGGCATCTTGAAAATACTCAATATTAGCATTTCCGCCGAGTCCGGTTAATAAGTAAGTCAAACCGCCGGTTCCTAATAAGCTATCATACCAAGAGTAGCACCAATTACTACAACCAGCCTGGGTTAAATTATTTTTGCAAGTCCAATAAAATTTTTCATAACCAGTTATACTCCCTTTGCCGCAGTCACAGCAGAAACTATCCACTTCACAAGCAAATTGGCCTTGGCTACTTTTTTTAATACAAACCGTGCCCGCGCCGCACTCTTCATCGCCGCCGCAACTAACCTCTTTCCCCTTATCGTCGCCCTCAATAGCGATATTTTTACCATCAACAACCTGAATGGCGACTTTTGTTTCGCCGGCCGCCGGACTACAGCAGACTAAATATTTTTGTTCATAAATTATTTTAGTTTTAATTGGTTGAAAAGCGACTAAAGCCGGGTTGACGGTATTTAAAATTAGATAAGCGCTAAAGAGAATTACTAAGCCAGAGATGCTGCCGATAATCAATTCTTTGGCCTGGGTGATTTTACTTGAGTCGCCGCTGGAAATTAGCCATAAGATTCCGCCGCCCATTAAAATGATGGCTGCTAAGATGCCAGCGATGGCTAGGCCGTAATTATAAATGGCTTTAATGTATTTAGGCAGTAAATCGGTTTCCATGTATTGCGTATCGCCCGCGGCGCTATTAACAGTTTTTTTAGTACCGGCCAAAACTCCGCTGCCCACTTGAAATTCCGAAGAGGGAATACTGACTTGAGGTATAAAATTAATCGGTCCGACCGAGTCCTCTTCGTTACTGGGAGCGACGCTTTTATCGCAGCAACAAATATCATCATCTTTTTTTTCAAAGTTCGGCAGAATGCTGGCGCAATAACCTTTACCAAGGGCTGGCTGTTGGTTTTCGCCGCAACCCGCGGTCGCGCGTCTCCAACTGGCGCCTGTGCAGGCTAGGGTTTGCTCGGCGCAAAAGGAAAATAGAAAGAGATATAAGAAAAAAGCGAATAAATTTAATTTGTTTTTTCTAAAAAATGTTTTCATAATTATTTTCCGATAAATTTTATTTTTGGCTGGCTATTTTTAGAGTCTTTAATGATTTTGGCGATCATTTTAACGGTGACGTCACGTCCGCCTAAACCCACGATATAATTTTTAATATTAGGCAGGGAGTAGTTTTTTACTAAACCGGCTTTTAAATCGGAATAAAGCGGCCCGGCCTGTCCCAAGCTAATTGCTTTCTCAATCACGGCAATATTTTTAAGCGATTTAATGACTTTTAGGATTTCTTTAATCGGAAAAGGGCGATAGACTTTTATTTTTAATAAGCCTACTTTTGGATATTTTTTTAAAGTTTCTTGGATAGTGCCGGCGACTGAGCCTAAAGCGATTAAAATAGTCTCCGGTTTTCTTGGACCGAAATATTCGACCAAACCGTTATCAGTATTTCGCCGGCCAAAAACTTTTTTCAATAAACGATATTCGGTTTTAATAACTTCTAGACTGGCCAATAAATCAGCCTGTAAATTCTCTCTGGTTTCTAAATAATGTGCCGGAGTAAAGAAAGCGCCTAAAGTTACGGGATTATTAGGATCAAGATAAGTGCCGCGCGCTGGGCGATAAGCTGGTAAATATTTTTTAATTTCTTTGGCTGTCGGGATTAATACCGCCTCGTAGGAATGAGTCAGAATAAAGCCATCGACGTTAACCATGACTGGCAAATTTAACTTTTCGGCCAGCTTATAAGCTAAAATATGGCTATCAACCATTTCTTGGGCAGTCGCGGCAAATAATTGGATCCAACCGGCATCGCGAATCGCCATCACGTCGCTATGATCGTTCCAAATATTGATTGGCGCGGAAACTGAGCGGTTAGCGCAAGTCATGACTATTGGCAAGCGCAGCCCGGCGATATTAAAGATAACTTCAGTCATTAATAATAAGCCTTGGGAGCTGGTGGCGCTATAAGTGCGGACACCGGTCGCGCTGGCGCCCAGGACGATCGAAGCGGCGGCAAATTCACTTTCGGCGCGAACATATTCATAATCTGCGGCACCGTTCGCTTTTAATTTTGCCAGATCTTCCACGATGTGAGTTTGTGGCGTGATTGGATAAGCAGAAATAACCGCCGGATTAATATTTTTAATCGTCTGTGAGATTGCTCGCGAACCCTCTAAAATGTGTTTAACTTGTTTCATAGTTTGATAAACGGTTTAATAATCAGCGATCATCTTAATCGCTTTAACCGGACATTCTTTGGCGCATAAGCCGCAGCCTTTACAATAATTATAATCAGTCAGTGGCTTTAATTTTTCAAAATTAGTTTGTTTAGTCATTTCAATACAAGCTTCCGGACAAATTTTTGCACAGGTGGCGCAACTGATGCAAATTTTATAATCAGTCAGTGGCCGGTAGGTTCGCCACGGACCGGTTTTATTATTTAGAGTCGTATTCGGTTTAACAATTAAATTATTTTTCATAAGCTCTTTCAATCGCTTGAATATTTTTATTAATAATTTCTTCTCCCTTGTCTTTAAACTTTTCCTGAATGGCTTTTTTTAGAGAGGCTAAGCTGACTAGTTTTGTTTCTCTCGCAAAAGCGCCTAAAATTACGGTGTTAACAATATTTTTACCGATAATTTCTAAAGCGATTTCGGTGGCCGGGGTAAAATAGACAGCTGAATATTTGTTTAAAAGTTTTGGCCAGTTGTTTTTTTTGGCGTTGATGATTATTTTTGTATTTTTTGTTGCTCCTGAAAAAACATTGGCGGTTTTTAATAAACTGGCGTCTTGAATAATTAAAATACTTGGTTCGTAAATTTGTTCCCGGGTAATAATCGCTTGATCGCTGATTCTGGCGAAAGCTTGAATCGGTGCGCCGGTTCGTTCCACGCCAAAACTAGGAAAAGCCTGGACCTCGCGGCCCTCATAAAAAGCGGCCAGCGCGATTAGTTCGGCGGCGGTGACAACTCCTTGCCCGCCGCGGCCATGAATGCGGATTTGCTCCATATTATTGATTAAGCAAGCCTTCGATTAATTCTAAGAATTTTTCTTCAGGAATATAACCTAAAAGCGGATAATTATTAACAAACCAGGTCGGCGTTCCTTGGATTTGGATTTTATCGCCGTCTTCCATGTCGCGTTTAATCTGGGCAAAATATTTTTGTCCGTCGTAACAAGTTTGGAATTGCGTAAAATTAAGTTTAAGATCCTGCGCCAAAAGACCCAGCTTGGCTTTTAGCGGATCGCCGGTTTCGGTTAAGGTAGCTTGATTAGCGAATAGGGCATCGTGCATTTCCCAAAACTTTCCTTGTTCGCCGGCGCAGCGGGCTGCTAAAGCTAGCTCCGCGGAATTCTCATGGATTAAATAATCGCGGAAAATAAACTTTACTCTATCGGGATATTTTTTAACCACTTTCTCGATATCTTGATAAGCTTGTTGGCAGATCGGGCAAGCAAAATCAGCGAATTCAATAATTGTTACTTTAGGATTATTTGTTCCTAGATAATAATTAGTACCGTCGCCGTTAATCGCGTTTTTAATCGCCTGTTGTTGCGCTAAAAGTTCACTCTGAGTTTTTTCTAGTTTAATATTTTTTATTCTATTAACTACATAAACGGTCGAAGAAATAACTATTATTAAAAAAATAACCCCTAGGATAATAAATAAAACTCCCCACCATTTTTTATACCACGGTCGGAAAAGATTTTGGTGGCGCGCCTTCATTTCGGCGTATTTAAAGCGATCAGTTAGGCTCATATAAAATTTTTTAAATTGAAAAAACAGGCTGTTTAAAGTATACTAAGATTATAACATAATTTATGAAATTAATCTCCTGGAATGTCAACGGAATCAGGGCCATCGGAAAGAAAGGTTTTGCTAATTTTTTAAAGACGCAAAAACCGGATATTCTTTGTTTACAGGAAGTGAAGATTTCTGAAGCGACTCGTCTGCAAACTGAGTTTGATTTCGCCGGCTATATTGAGCATTGGAATTCAGCGCAACGCCCGGGCTATAGTGGTACGGCAATTTTGGTTCGGGAAGGATTTAAAGGTCTGGAAAAAGTGAAAAATGGTTTGGGCTTAAAGAGTTTTGACGAAGAAGGGCGCGTCCAAACCGCTGTTTTAGGTAAATTTTATTTAGTTAATGCGTATTTTCCGAATTCACGTCCAGAACTAGCTCGTTTAGATTATAAGTTAGATTTTAATCAGGCTTTATTTAAGTATGTTAAAAAATTAGAGAAAACTAAACCAGTGATTGTGACCGGCGATTATAATGTCGCGCATGAGCCCATAGATCTGGCGCGGCCGAAAGAGAACGAAGAAAATCCCGGTTATTCCGCGGCCGAGCGGGCCTGGATGACGAAATTTTTGCGTGCTGGTTTTACTGATACTTTTCGGGAGTTAAACGGCCAGAAAATCCAGTACTCTTGGTGGAGTCATCGAGCTAATGCCCGATCGCGGAACGTTGGTTGGCGGATTGACTATTTTTGCGTATCGGCTAAACTTAAAAAACAGTTAAAAAAAGCCTATATTTTAGATAAAGTGACTGGTTCCGACCATGCGCCGATTGGGATAGAATTATAATTATATGTACGACCATAAACAAATAGAAAAAAAGTGGCGAGATAAGTGGGTAAAAGACAACCTCTATCAAACCGGCGAGGACACTAAGAAACCGAAATATTATGTTTTGGATATGTTTCCTTATCCCTCCGGCGTCGGTTTGCATGTCGGTCATCCGAAAGGTTATATCGCGACCGATATTTTAGCGAGAATGCGATTAATGCAGGGCTATAATGTTTTACATCCGATGGGCTTTGACTCTTTCGGCCTGCCCGCGGAAAATTACGCGATTGCCAATCATATTCATCCCCGCGCCGCCACGGAAAAAAACATCGCTATTTATAAAAAACAATTAGAAATTTTGGGTTTTTCTTATGATTGGGAAAGGGAAGTAATTACTTCCGATCCTAGTTATTATAAGTGGACGCAATGGACCTTTTTGCAAATGTTTAAGGCGGGCTTGACTTATGAGTCCAATGAGCCGATTAATTGGTGTCCGTCTTGTAAAACCGGTTTGGCTAATGAAGATTTAGAGGACGGTAAATGCGAACGTTGCGGCAGTGAAGTCGAGCAAAGACCGATTCGCCAATGGGTTTTAAAAATCACCAAATACGCTGATCGCTTACTTAGCGATTTGGAAAAATTATCAGAGTGGGAGGAGTCAATTAAGGAAATGCAGAGGAATTGGATTGGTCGGAGTGAAGGGGTGGAGATTAATTTCAAAATCAAAGACACTGATAAAAATATTAAGGTATTTACCACGCGCGCGGATACGATCTTTGGCTGTACCTATGTGGTTTTAGCCCCGGAAAATAATTTAGTTCAAGAGTTTAAAGAAAAAATAAGTAATTGGCCAGAGGTTGAGAAATATTTAGAGGTGGTAAAAAATAAAACTGATTTACAACGGACTGATTTAAATAAAGAAAAGACCGGCGTCATTTTGGATGGACTAAAAGTTATCAACCCTTTTAACAACGAAGAGGTTTTGGTTTTTATCGCTGATTATGTCCTAAATTCCTATGGTACGGGCGCAGTTATGGCCGTCCCTGCCCATGATGAGCGGGATTTTGAATTTGCGAAAAAATATAATCTCGAAATAAAAACCGTAATCGTGTCTCCTGACGGCGAAGTAAAAGTCGGTGAAGCGTCTTGTGCGGACGGAGTCTTAAAAAACTCCGGCGATTTTACAGATTTAAGTTCCGCGGAAGCGAGAACCGCAATGACTAAATGGTTAATTAAGAAAAAACTAGGCGCGCAAAAAATAAATTATAAACTAAAGGACTGGGTCTTTTCTCGCCAAAGATATTGGGGTGAACCGATTCCTTTGATCCACTGCGCCAAATGCGGCGTGGTGCCGGTACCTGAGAAAGACTTGCCGGTTGTTTTACCCGAAGTTGAAAGTTATGAACCGACCGGCACGGGCGAATCGCCATTAGCGGCGATTAGCGATTGGGTCAATGTTAAATGCCCAAAATGCGGCGGCGAGGCGAAACGAGAGACAAATACCATGCCGCAATGGGGTGGATCCTGCTGGTATTATTTAAGATATCTTGATCCGAGAAATGAGCAAGAATTAGTCAATAAACAAAAAGAAAAATATTGGTCGCCGGTTGATTTTTACGTCGGCGGCGCCGAACACGCGACGCGTCATCTGATTTACGCCCGTTTTTGGCATAAATTTTTATACGATATTGGAGCGGTTAATTATGATGAACCGTTTACTAAATTAAAACACGTCGGTTTAATCATGGGAGAAGACGGCCGCAAAATGTCCAAGCGCTGGGGGAATGTTATTAATCCAGACGAAATCGTGGCTGAGTTTGGCGCCGATAGTTTGCGGGTTTATGAAATGTTTATGGGGCCGTTTACCCAAGCGGTTAATTGGAATACTAAGGGCTTAGTCGGCGCGCGTAAATTTTTAGAAAAGGTTGTCGCCTTGGCAGAAGTAAATAAATATCAGGAAGACAAAAAAATAAAATCATTACTTCATAAAACCATTAAAAAAGTTAGCGCCGATATTGAGGGTTTTGCTTTCAATACCGCTGTTTCGGCTTTAATGATTTTGGTTAATGAAATTACCGATTATAAAAATAAGAATTCAGCGCTGCCGCTTAGTAAAAAAGAGTTAGAAGAATTTTTCCAAATTCTTGCTCCCTTTGCGCCGCATTTAAGCGAAGAACTTTGGGAGAAACTAGGAAATAAAGGCAGCCTCTTTCAATCGGTCTGGCCGAAGTGTGATCCTAAATTAATAAAAGATGAAGTCATTAATTTGGTAGTGCAAATTAATGGTAAATTACGAGCGACTCTAGAAGTGGCCAGTGATATTTCCGAAAAAGAGGCTTTGGCTTTGGCTCAAGCCGATGAAAGTATTAAAAAATGGCTAGTTGGTAAAGAAATTGCTAAGAAAATTTTTGTGCCTGGAAAATTATTAAATATTGTTGTTAAATAAAAAACAACCCCCGGGAAAGGGGTGTTTTTTAGTTTGAGACTATAACTCAAGCGAGATAAAAAAGTTAAAGCATGCTATGTCTAATTTATTACCTAAGGTTAGAGAAATTTGTCGTTTATTTGAAATTAAGCCCAGCCGTTCTAAGGGGCAGAATTTTTTAATTAACGAGAAGATTTATGATGATATTGTCAGGGCTGCCGATCTTAAAGATGATGAGACGGTTTTAGAAATCGGTCCGGGCTTGGGATTTTTAACAATGAAATTGGCGCGACAAGTTAAAAAAGTTATCGCCGTTGAACTAGATGATCGTTTGGCAAATTATTTGCAAATCGGCAGCAAAGCGCAAGATATCGAAAACGTGGAAATAATTAACGAAGATATTTTAAAATTTAATTTAAATAAATTAGCCGGGCAGGAATATAAAGTAGTTGCTAATTTGCCTTATAATATTACTTCTATTTTCTTGCGGCAGATTTTAGAAACGGATAATAAACCAAGCTCTTTAGTTTTAATGCTGCAAAAAGAAGTCGCCGAACGAATTTGCGCACTGCCTCCAGAGATGAGTATTCTGGCGGTCGCGGTTCAGTATTATGGTGAGCCAAAAATAATTCGAACTGTTAAAGCGGGAAATTTTTGGCCGGAGCCAGAAGTCGATAGTGCGATTATTAGAATCGACATTCGGTCAAACCAAGGGAAGCCGACCCTAGCCAATAGTAAATTGTTCTTTCGTTTAGTTAAAATCGGCTTTAGTGCTAAGCGGAAAATGCTTAAAAATAATCTTGCCGGCGGTCTGAAAATTGAAGCAAAAATTATTCAAGAAATTCTTGATAAATTGCCGCTGGACCCTAAAATTAGAGCTGAAGATTTAAGCTTGAGTGATTGGCATAAATTATTTGCGGCTTTAGCCAAATTTATGGTATAATAAAAACGCAAAAAGATTCTAACTCATTGCTGTTTGATTATTATGCCGTTACAAAATCCGGGCGAGCCAAATTTTGACAAACAAGTTTTTCAAAGTATTCCGCGACCGCAAAAAATTGCGGTTATTGTCTTGGCTTTAGCGGCGATTTTAATTATTATTTTTTGGATTTTGCAATTTCGTTCGCAATTGACTAGACCCTTGGGCCTGGATACTCAAAAAACAACCCCGACTGAAATTACCACGGTTGATCCGCGCACAGCCGATACGGATAAAGATGGCCTGACCGATTATGAAGAAATTAATATTTATAAAACTTCGCCTTATCTAGAAGATACTGATTCAGATGGAACCATGGATAAACAAGAAATAGCTGACGGAACTGACCCCACCTGTCCTAAGGGTAAGAATTGTGGTGCCGCGACGGAAATTCCCATTAGCAGTTCAAGCCCGACGACTATGCCACTTCAAGAAAACTTTATTCCCGATATAACTTTATCGACCAGCACGCTAGATATGGGCGTTGACCAAACCGCTTTGCAAGGAATTCTTTCGGGCGGAGCGGATATCGCCACTATTCGTCAAATTTTAATTCAAAGCGGAATTGATAAAAATGAACTTGATAAAATCAGCGATGCCGACTTAATGAAGAGCTATCAAGAAACTTTACAAAATCAAAATAAACAATAAACATGTTTCCTTCTTTTTTTTCAAAAAGGGAGAACGCTAAAAAAACTAAGCGAATAAAAATCGTGGCGATTTTTTTATTGGTTTTTATAATGTTCTCTTGTGTCTTAATTCAACCCCAACCAGCTAATGCTCAAGCTTTAGTCTTTGATTCAATCGGTCAAGCCTGGAAGGCCGGTGATACGCTTTGGCAGAAATTAACCAATACCTTGAAATATTTATGGCAAAAAGGCGGCTCCTTGGCCTTCCAGCAAGTTTTACGCAGCGCTTTAAATACCATCGCTTATGATACGGCTAATTATATTGGTTCGGGAGGAGAAGGGCAAAAACCCTTGTTTATTACGCAAGATTGGGGCGCTTATTTAGCCCAAGTTGGCGATGAGGCCGCCGGTTCTTT
>Ga0172373_10001152_pt1 | contig 42919 bp, 49 predicted proteins | sample Lak10m_2_FD_114546 | JGI IMG/M metagenome (GOLD analysis project Ga0172373, IMG submission 114546) | Freshwater microbial communities from Kabuno Bay, South-Kivu, Congo - kab_092012_10m | ecosystem: Environmental > Aquatic > Freshwater > Lake | place: Democratic Republic of the Congo... | reverse complement strand
GCGGCCAAAAGGGCCAGACTGTAAATCTGGTGGAGTTTTCCTTCACAGGTTCGAATCCTGTTTCCCCCAATCCGGTACTGATCACTGCGGGCGTAGTTCAATGGTAGAATTCCAGCCTTCCAAGCTGGCTGTGTGGGTTCGATTCCCATCGCCCGCTCTCCTTTATTTTTAACCGCTGCTGTAGCTCAGTTGGTAGAGTACGTCCTTGGTAAGGACGGGGTCATGGGTTCAAGTCCCATCAGCAGCTTCAGGGATGTTGTGCGTCCGGTTCTTCCCAGGCCGGGCAATCTGCAGCCTGTTCTGTCGCTGTACTTCCACGGAAGTCAATTCTTCGTTAACATGCGGACAACGCATGTGGCGTTTCTGTCTTCTCAAGCGGTCGCTCTGCGTCGGAGCGACCATCTGCTGGCCGTTTCGTGTGGCCTGTTTCCTTGGAGATGTTTGTCGGGCTGGTCGAATTTCCCGGCGAAGTTTATTGCGGAGTTGGGTGAATGGCAAAGGGTAACTTTGAGCGAACAAAGCCTCACGTGAACGTCGGCACCATCGGTCACATCGACCATGGAAAGACAACTACGACAGCGGCAATTCTCGCAGTGCAGGCAGCCAAAGGACTGGCGTCCGTCAAATCCTACTCGGACATCGCCAAGGGTGGTACTGTCCGTGACGCAACGAAGACGGTGACCATCGCGGCCAGCCACGTCGAATACGAAACCCCGAATCGGCACTACGCTCACATCGACTGCCCGGGACACGCCGACTACATCAAGAACATGATCACCGGCGCTGCTCAGATGGACGGAGCAATCCTCGTTGTCTCCGCTGCTGACGGCCCAATGCCCCAGACCCGCGAACACATTCTGCTTGCTCGCCAGGTCGATGTCCCGGCACTCGTCGTGTTCCTCAACAAATGCGACCTCGTTGACGACGCGGAACTTCTTGACCTTGTCGAAATGGAAGTCCGCGAACTGCTCACAAAATACGGATTCCCCGGCGACGATGTTCCGCTCGTACGTGGCAACGCCCGCGGTGCTCTCGACAATCCCGCCGACGACAAATTCAGCAACTGCATCACAGAACTGATGAAGGCGCTCGACGCTTACATCCCCGAACCAAAGCGTGCCTCCGACAAGCCGTTCATGATGGCCGTCGAAGACGTGTTTTCGATCGAAGGTCGCGGTACTGTCGCAACCGGTCGTATCGAAGCAGGGATTGTGAAAGTCGGCGAGAAAATTCAGATCATCGGCCTCAAGGACACAGTCGAAACGACTGTCACCGGCGTCGAAATGTTCCAGAAAACGCTGGATCAGGGCATCGCCGGCGACAACGTTGGTCTCCTCCTTCGCGGACTCAAAAAGGAAGACATCCAGCGCGGTCAAGTTCTCGCTGCTCCTAACTCAATCAAGCCACACGTGAAGTTTGAGGCTGAAGTCTACGTGCTCAGCAAAGAAGAAGGTGGTCGACATACCCCGTTCTTCAGTGGCTATCGTCCGCAGTTCTACTTCCGCACAACGGACGTCACCGGAACCACAAAGCTGCTCGGTGGAGCAGAAATGTGTATGCCCGGTGACAACGTTCGCGTCGAAGTCGAACTCGGTAAGCCGATCGCCCTCGAAGACGGTTCGCGATTTGCCATCCGTGAAGGTGGTAAAACTGTTGGCTCCGGCGTCGTTACCAAGATTCTCCAGTAATCCTCTCTCCGAAAACCAACGGCTGCCTGCCCGCCCCGCCGGTCAGGCAGCTTTCTTTTCCCGCCGAGGTGCCTTGTGCGTGAATATGTCTGGCTCGAATGTACCGAATCCGGGGCTCGAAATTACCGCGTAATTAAAGAAACTCGCGGTACCGAACGCCTCGAACTCATGAAATACTGCCCCAAGCTCCGGCGGCATACGCTCCACAAGGAATCTCGAAAAAAATAGCCCTGCGGCGAGGGCAAAGCCACACGGGAGTAGCTCAATTGGCAGAGCACCGGATTCCAAATCCGGCGGTTGGGGGTTCAACTCCCTCCTCCCGTGCATCCGCAGCACACCATCCCTTCACCGTCCTTACCATTCCTGAACGCATTTCACACCCGAGCATCCGATGGCCTCCAAAAGCGATACGTCGCTGACACAGAAATTGTTCAGCACCGGTCTCTATAAGGCCAACCAGGGTCGGATGGTCAGGCAGTTCACGTTCTTCGCTGCCGTAGTGGTCGCGGCATTTGGATGCATCACCCTCGCCAACGGTCCACTCATCCGACAGGTCCGCGTGGTGCAGGTTGCCGCACCACTCGGACTGTGGCTCGCCGTCGGCTGGATCGCTTTCAGGGCTGTTAATTTCCCAAGGTTCGCTGACTTCCTCATCTCCGTCGAATCCGAACTCACCCGAGTCACCTGGCCTCCACGCTCCGAAGTGACTCAGGCAACAGTTGTCGTCCTCGTCACCATGGCGTCGCTGGGTATCTTTCTCTTTGTGATCGATCTCGTCTGGACCTGGACGTTTACGTTCATCGGTTTCACCGAGATGTTCAATTAGTCCCTGACACTGCAGACAAAAGGCATAAGGCATGGCTGATAAAACCGATGCTGCTTCCGCCCAGAAGATGCAGTGGTACGTGCTCAAGGTTCAGACAAACCGCGAGCGCACCATCAAAGAAGCAATCCTCAAGAAGATCCGACGCGATGGGCTCGAAGAATTTTTTGGAGAGATCGTCATCCCCTCCGAGAAGGTCGTAGATACACGAACTCCTCAGAAGGCTCAGGATCGCAAGCTGTTTCCTGGGTACATGATGATTAACATGGTGCTTAACGACGAAACGTGGTATTTGATCCGGGATACTGGGGGTGTTGGCGACTTCGCCGGGGCGGCCGGTAAGCCACTCCCCATGGAGGCTCACGAGGTCGAACGGATGCTCGGGAAATCCTCCGAGCAGGCGACTGCCGCCCCAAAGGTGCGGATTGCATTCTCCCGTGGGGACGTCGTCAAGATTCGTGAGGGTGCGTTCGAGAATTTCGAGGGCACAGTTGAGGGAATCGACGAGCACTCAGGGAAAGTTTCTGTACTGATTGAAATCTTCGGACGCACAAGCCCTGTCGAACTTGATCACTGGCAGGTCGAAGTCGTCTAGCGCAAACGAGCCACACCGGCACATTTACGGGAAACTCTGATCATGGGTAAACAGCGTCAGGTCACTGCTCAGATTAAGGTCCAGGTCACTGGAGGCCAGGCTACTCCAGCGCCCCCAGTCGGTACCGCCCTCGGTCCCCACGGCGTAAATATCGGTCAGTTTGTTTCCCAGTTCAACGAAAAGACTCGTGACATGATGGGGGTTACGATCCCTGTCGTGATCACTGTGTACAACGACCGCTCCTTCGAATTCATACTCAAGAGCCCCCCGGCCGCGGTGCTCCTGAAGAAAGCTGCTGGCATCGCCAAGGGATCCGGCAGCCCGCTGAAGAACAAAGTAGGCACTGTAACAACCGCCCAACTGGAACAGATCGCTAAGCAGAAGTACGAGGACCTCAACGCGTCCTCGCTGGAACAGGCGAGACGTATGATCGCCGGTACCGCTCGCAGCATGGGCCTGGAAGTTCTCGACTAATTAAGTATCCCGTTCGTTCAATCCACCGTCCGTCGAAATCAAGAGGTTCCCCATGGCCGCCTCCTCAAAACGTATGAAAGCTCTCACCAAAAAAACAGGCGAGCTTGGCGCACTCAGCGTCGCCGATGCAGTCAAGGCCCTGAAAGGCCTCGAAGGCTCTCTGCCAAAGGGCGTAAAGCCTTGCCGCTTTGACCAGACAGTGGAGATCGCTGTTCGACTTGGCGTCGATCCCCGCCAGGCTGATCAGATCGTTCGCGGCTCCATCGTTCTGCCCCATGGCATCGGCAAAAGCCAGCGAGTGCTCGTCTTCGCTCAGGGTGAAAATGTTGGCATCGCTCAGACAGCAGGTGCAGACCACGTGGGCGGCCGAGAGCTGGCAGACCGGATTAAGGAAGGCTGGCTTGACTTCGACGTCTGTATCGCGACTCCAGACATGATGGGCGTCGTGGGACCGCTCGGACGTATTCTCGGCCCCCGCGGACTGATGCCCAGCCCCCGTGCAGGTACCGTCACTCAGGATGTTGCCAACGCTGTCCGCGAGTACAAGGCAGGAAAGGTCGAGTTTCGCGTTGATAACGGTTCAAATGTGCACTGCGTGGTTGGTAAACTGTCGTTTGACGCAACCCGACTCACAGAGAACATCGAGAGCCTGCTGGCCTTCATCCGCAGCCTCAAACCCAATACTTCAAAAGGTGTCTACCTGCGAAGTATGGTTGTGTCTGCCACGATGATGCCTTCCATTGGCGTTGCCGTCTGATTTTTCAGTTCTTCCGCACGGCGTCTCTCAGCGAGCATTTGTTATGGGCAAGCAAGTAAAAGATCTGGTCATTGCTGATATTCAGGCGCGAATTGGCAACGCGAAGGATTTCATCGTTGTTGATGCGTCAAAGCTCGACGCCATCACCGCCAATCGATGGCGGCTTGCACTTCGCAAAGAGCGAATCAGTGCCCTCACTGTAAAGAACTCAATTGCCATGAATGCCCTCCGCCGCTGTGGAGTCAAAGGCATCGATTCTGTGCTCGCAGGTCCCTCCACCCTGCTCTGGGGCTGCGATGATGTTGTTGCCCTGTCCCGATCAGTGACCAAATGGGCAAAGGATATACAGAAGCTTGAAATCAAAGGCGCCGCGGTTGAGGGCCAGACCCTCAACGCTGCCGCCGTTGAAACTCTCAGCAAGAGCGCCGGTCGCCGCGAGACGATCGCTGAACTTGCCGGGCTGATGCTCGCACCGGGGCGTCAGTTGGCTGGTTGTCTTCAGGGGCCCGGCGGTCAGCTCGCTGGCCAGCTGAAGACCTTGTCCGAAAAAGAGCCAGCGACTTAGGTGAGGCAGCGTGGCGCTGTCTTGTGGATTTTCCGGCTTAACGAAAGCCCTGTTACCGTCAACGAAAGGTCCTTGTCATGTCTGCGGAAGCAGCAACGTTCGATGCAACTACTAAAGAATTGGGTGACCGTATTGTCGGCCTTACGCTGCTCGAGGCCAAGAAAGTCGTGGACTACCTGAAGGAGGTCCACGGAATCGAGCCAGCTGGCGGCGGTGCCGTCGTTATGGCCGCAGCACCCGCTGCTGCTGCAGAAGTCAAGGAAGAACAGACTGAGTTCACCGTTGTCCTCACCGGCTTCGAAGACTCCAAGAAAATCGCCGTCATTAAGGTCGTCCGCGCCGCCACCGGGCTCGGCCTCAAGGAAGCCAAAGACCTCGTCGAAGGCGCCCCAAAGCCGCTCAAGGAAGGCATTTCCAAGGAAGACGCGGAAAAGCTTAAGAAGGAAGTCGTGGACGCTGGCGGTACTTGCGACATCAAATAAGTCGTACGCAATCAGCTTCGACAGAGCTTTTCGTTTGCTGTGTCCGGGGCGATCTCGCCCCGGACAACGCAGATCACACAGATCCCACTCGCTTACCACAAAAAGGCTCGGCAAACAGTGCAGAGCGTTTGGCGGGTTTTGATAATTCGGCCGGTCCGCACATTCGGCACTGTCGATTCCTTCGACACGTGTCTATTGTCGCGCGCACCCCTTCGTTGCTCTTGACTTTCCCAATCGTGCGGTCACCCCCGCACTTGGTTTTCGCAGGCAGGATACAGGCATGCCCGTCCCGTCCGTTCGTACCATCGACCAGGATACAGTCCGAAACTTCGGGAAAATTCAGTCTGATTTCGAGATTTCCGGGCTGACACAGATCCAGACAGCCTCCTACGCCCGGTTTCTGCAGCTCGACCGTCCCTCCCGAGATCGGCTTGATATCGGACTCGAATCGATTCTGCGAGAAGTCTTCCCCATCTCCAGCTTCGATAACCACTTCCGCCTCGAGTACGTCCGCTATGAGCTCCTGAAACCGCGATACACACCAGAGGAATGCCGTCAGCTGCGACTGACCTATGGGATGCCGTTCCGTATCTGGATGCGTCTCGTCAAGGAACAGCCAGTTGAAGAGGAAGTTTACCTCGGCGATATCCCGGTCATGATCGGTGGCGGGGAATTCATCATCAACGGGGCCGAGAGAGTCGTCGTCAGCCAGCTGCACCGATCCCCTGGGGTGGACTTCGTAATGGCCGAGGAAACGGCCAGCAGCGACCGCAAAACTCACTCCTGTCGCATTATTCCGGAACGCGGCAGCTGGATAGAACTCCTGGTCAGCAAGCGCGACGCGATCGGTGTGCGAATTGACCAGAGCGGTAAGTTCTCAGCCCTGACGTTGCTGCGGGCTATGTCCCGGGAACACTCCACCGATGCACAGATCATCCGACTTTTCTACAGCACCACCACAGTCAAGTTGTCATCCAAAACCACCGTCGAAGAGCTCGAGGGACACTGGTCCGTCGAAGACGTCGTCTACCCTCCGAAGCATGAACGAGCTGGGGAGATCGTAGTTGATGCCGGCAGTGAAATTACCGAAGCCATCGCCGAAGAGATTATCAGCAGCGGACTCAAATCCATCGACGTCGTCCTCTCCTCTGAACTCCGCGATGCCCTCATTATGAAGACGCTCGCAGAGGACGGCACATCAACTCATGAAGAAGCCCTGCTCCGCATCTATCAGCGCTTACGCCCCGGTAACCCCCCTAACCTTGATAAAGCCAATGATCTGTTTCGTGAGAAGTTTTTCGATGTCAATCGCTATCGGCTCGGACGGGTCGGACGATTCCGTATCAACCGCAAGTTCCAGCAGGACATCTCTGACGACGAGATGACACTCAACCCGGTTGATTACATTAATGCAATGAAATACATCGTCCGTCTGCGCGGGGGCGACGAATCGGCACAGATCGACGACATTGACAACCTCGGAAACCGCCGACTCCGCACCATCGATGAACTCGCGGCCGACGAGATCCGGAAGGGCTTCCTGAAGCTCAAACGGACCGTGCAGGAACGTATGACGGTCAAGGAAAATGAGAACATGACCCCCAGGTCGCTCATTAACCCGAAGAGCGTCAGTGCCGCCATTGAATACTTCTACGGCCGCAGCGAACTCTCCCAGGTTGTCGACCAGACCAATCCCCTGTCAATGCTCACACACGAACGACGGCTCAGTGCACTGGGCCCCGGCGGTCTGAACCGCAAACGTGCTGGTTTCGAAGTTCGCGACGTACATATCTCCCACTACGGCCGCATCTGCCCTGTCGAAACGCCGGAAGGCACCAACATCGGCCTGATCTCCAGTCTCAGCATTTACTCACGCGTCGATGATTATGGATTTCTGATTTCCCCTTATCGTGTGGTTCGCGACTCGCGAGTCACCGACGAGGTTGTCTGGCTCCGTGCTGACGAAGAAGCCACCGCCTTCGTATGCCCCGCGGATACTCTTGTAGAAAACGGCCAGATCGCCGAAGAACGAGTGCTCGCACGGAACAAGAGCGATGTGGTCTGGATCGACCGCAGCGAGGTCCAGTTCATTGATGTCGCGCCCTGCCAAATGGTCGGTGTCTCTGCGGGACTCATTCCGTTTCTTGAGCACGACGACGCCAACCGAGCACTCATGGGTTCCAACATGCAGCGTCAGGCAGTACCTCTCCTCATCGCTGAGCGTCCTGTCGTCGGCACCGGCATGGAACCCTTTGTTGCTCAGAATTCCGGTATGGTCATTCGCGCTGACAAAGCCGGAAAAATCACTTACGTCGATGCCAACGTCATTGAAATTGACGGTCGCCGCCACCAGCTTCGCAAGTTTGTGAAACTCAACGAGCGCACCTGTCTGAACCAAAAACCGATCGTGCGAGTAGGCGACAAGGTGAAGCCCGGGCAGGTGCTCTGCGACAGCGCCGCAACCCGCAACGGTTCGCTGGCACTTGGGCGAAATGTGCTGGTGGCCTTCATGTCGTGGGAAGGTTACAACTTCGAGGACGCCATTATTCTCTCGGAGCGGCTCGTCAAGGAAGATGTTTACACCTCAATTCACCTTGACGAATACGATGTCGAAATCCGCGAAACAAAGCTCGGTCGCGAAGAATTTACTCGGGACATTCCCAACGTCAGCGAAAAGGCCCTGCGACACCTGGACGACTCCGGAATTGTCAAAGTTGGAACCCGCGTCAACCCCGGCGATATCCTCGTTGGTAAAATCTCTCCAAAGGCCAAATCCGAACTCACGCCCGAAGAGAAACTCCTTCACGCCATCTTCGGCCGCGCCGGTGAAGATGTCAAAAACGAAAGCCTCGAAGTCCCCAGCGGCGTGAGCGGCATTGTGATCCACACAGAGAAATTCTGTCGCCGCATGAGCCTCTCCGAAATTGAGCGAAAGAAGTTCGAGGAGGAACTCAAACGGGTCGAGCGTGAGGCTGATGTGGCCATCGCCGATGCGTTCCGAAACTTTCTCGCCGAATTCGAAACAGTGCTCGAACAAGCCGTTGTTGACGACGACGGTCGGGCTCTCGCAAAGCACGACGATGCACACGCCGTCGCCGAATACGCACGACGTTTTCAGATTCACTTCGAGGAAATGGACATTCGCAGCCCCCAGAAGCGGACGGCAGCCCGTCGCGTTATCCGCGACAGCTGGACTTTTGTCGAAGATGTGATCGATCGCGAAGATCACCGTGCAAACAGCATGAAACGCGGCGACGAACTCCCCAGCGGGGTTCTCCAGATGGTCAAGGTCTACGTCGCCTCCAAACGGCAGATTTCCGTTGGGGACAAAATGGCCGGTCGCCACGGTAACAAAGGGGTGATTTCCAAGGTCCTCCCGATTGAAGATATGCCGTTCCTTGCCGATGGCACCCCGGTCGACATCATTCTCAATCCCCTCGGCGTTCCCAGCCGCATGAACGTCGGACAGATTTTGGAAACCCATCTGGGCTGGGCCGCCGGAACGCTCGGCTACCGCGCTGTCTGCCCGGTGTTCGATGGTGCCGGTGAGGAAGAAGTCCGAACCGCTCTTCGAGAGGCCGGACTTCCGGAGGAGGGTAAGACGTATCTTCATGACGGCCGCACCGGAGAACGGTTCGAGCAGAAAACCACGGTCGGCTACATCTACATGCTCAAGCTGCACCATCTCGTCGATGACAAAGTGCACGCCAGAGCCACCGGTCCTTACTCGCTCATCACCCAGCAACCACTCGGAGGAAAGGCTCGCTTCGGAGGCCAGCGTTTCGGAGAGATGGAAGTCTGGGCACTCGAAGCCTACGGCGCCGCCTACATCCTCCAGGAACTGCTCACCGTGAAAAGCGACGACGTCGAAGGCCGCACCAAGATCTACGAAAGTATGGTCAAGGGAGAGAACACGCTTGAAGCGGGAACTCCCGCCAGCTTCGACGTGCTTAACAACGAAATTCGCGGCCTCTGTCTCAATCTGCAGCTCGAAAAAGCTGTCACATGATTTCTTAAACCTCAGGCCGCCTGTTCGCCACCTGCCCCTGCCCCCATCGCAACCCCGGAATCATCGTCGGTCTTCAGGAGATAACTCGTGAGCGTCAGCGAAGGAACTTTTGATCGCGTTAATGACTACGCCGCCGTCAAGATCAGTCTTGCAAGTCCTCAGGACATCAAAAGCTGGTCATTCGGCGAGGTTAAGAAGCCGGAAACCATCAACTACCGCACCTATCGCCCCGAGCGCGATGGACTCTTCTGCGAACGCATCTTCGGACCTGAGAAGGACTGGGAGTGCGCCTGCGGCAAATACCGCGGTATGAAGTACAAGGGCATGATCTGCGATCGCTGCGGCGTCAAGGTTACTCACAGCCGCGTCCGACGCAAACGCATGGGCCACATCGAACTCGCCGCACCCGTGGTCCACATCTGGTTCTTCAAGTCGATGCCCAGCCGCCTCGGCGCTCTGCTCAACATGAAAACCACCTCGCTCGAAAAAGTAATCTACTTCCAGGATTACGTTGTCATCGATCCGGGCGACACGCAGCTCAAAGTCTGCCAGATGCTCACAGAGGAAGAAGCCCGACAGGCTCGTATCGACTACGGTGAGGGTAACTTTGAAATCGGCATGGGCGCCGAAGCCATCAAAAAGCTGCTCTCCCGCATGCATCTCCGCGACCTCTCTGTCGAACTTCGCGCGGAACTTGCAGGAAAGCCTACCCAACAGAAAAGCAAAGACCTGATTAAGCGACTCAAGATCGTCGAAGCCCTGCGGGACAGCCGCAACAGCCCCGAATGGATGGTGCTCGACGTTATCCCAGTCATCCCTCCCGACCTCCGCCCACTGGTGCTTCTCGACTCCGGAAACTTCGCCACCAGCGACCTCAACGACCTCTATCGTCGCATCATCAACCGTAACAACCGCCTGAAGAAACTCGTTGACCTCAATGCGCCCGAAGTCATTGTGCGCAATGAAAAACGAATGCTCCAGCAATCGGTCGATGCACTCTTCGACAACAACCGCTGCAAGCGCCCCGTGCTCGGATCCAGCAACCGCCCGCTCAAGTCGCTCACCGACATGATCAAGGGCAAGCAGGGTCGCTTCCGCGAGAATCTTCTCGGAAAACGCGTCGATTACTCCGCCCGCAGTGTCATTGTTGTCGGCCCTGATCTCCGGCTTCACCAATGCGGACTCCCCAAGAAAATCGCACTCGAACTCTTCCAGCCCTTCGTCATTCGCCGCCTGAAAGAACTCGGACACGCCGATACTATCAAAAGCGCCAAACGCATGCTGGAACGCCGCGATGAAGACGTCTGGGACATCCTCGACGAAGTCATCCGCAACCACCCTGTGCTGCTCAACCGCGCCCCCACCCTCCACCGTATCGGCATCCAGGCCTTCGAACCAGTTCTCGTGGAAGGCAACGCAATCCGCCTGCACCCGCTCGTCTGCAAAGGCTTCAACGCTGACTTTGACGGCGACCAGATGGCTGTTCACCTGCCCCTCTCCATGGAGGCTCAGGTCGAAGCCACAACTCTGATGATGTCCACCCATAACATTTTCAGTCCTGCCAACGGCGCCCCGATCATCAGCGCCTCCCAGGATATCGTCATGGGTTGCTACTATCAGACCGTCAAGAAACCTGACCGCCCCGGCCACGGAATGGTCTTCTCGTCCATCGAAGAAGTCTTCATGGCCTTCCAGCAGGGCAAAGTCAATCGCCATGCCACAATTCGCGTTCGTCTTCCGCGAGGCAAAACCGTGAAAGGTGAAGGCGCCGAAAGGTTCCGCTCCGGTGGCCTCATCGAAACTTCCCCAGGGCGTGTGTTCTTTAACGACGTCCTCCCACGTAAGCTCTCCTTCTACAACCAGACGCTCGGCAGCAAGGACCTCGCTCGCGTCATTTCGGACTGCTACCTCGAACTTGGACGCCGCGAAACAATCGAACTGCTTGACCGCATGAAGAGTCTCGGCTTCCGCACATCCACAGAAAGCGGACTCTCATTCGGTGTCAGCGACCTTTGCACCGCACCAAACAAGGACAAGGAAATCACTGAGTCCGAAAAAGCTGTGATGAAGCTGATGAAGCTCTTCGAACGTGGCGTCATCACGAATATGGAACGCTACAATAAGGTGCTCGAAACCTGGACTCACGCACGCGAATCCATCACAAAGTCCATGATGGAAAGGCTCCGCGAAGACGTTCGTGACGGCGGAGCTTACGTAAACCCGATTTATCTCATGGCCCAGTCCGGTGCCCGAGGCGGTGTCGGTCAGATCCAGCAGCTGGCAGGAATGCGCGGCCTGATGGCCAAGCCCTCCGGAGAAATTATCGAAACGCCCATCAAATCCAATTTCCGCGAGGGCCTTTCTGTTCTCGAGTACTTCAGCTCCACCCACGGCGCCCGCAAAGGTCTCGCTGATACCGCCCTCAAGACCGCAGACAGCGGATATCTCACCCGAAAGCTCGCAGACATCTGCCAGAACATGGTCATCACCAGCAGAGACTGTGGTACTACCAAAGGGATTACCAGAGGTGTCGTTTACCGCGGCGAAAAGGTTGAAGTCAGTCTGGCTGATGCTATCCGAGGACGTGTCAGCCGAACCAAAATCACCAACCTGATCACCGACGAAAATATCGTGCTCGAAGGTGACCTCATCACCGTCGAAAAAGCTCGAAAAATCGAGGAAATGGGGCTCGAACGCATCCAGGTCCGCAGCCCCATGACCTGCGAAGCTCCGCTCGGACTCTGCCAACTCTGCTACGGTATGGACCTCTCTACCGGTGACCTCGTCGAACTTGGACTCGCCGTCGGTATCATCGCCGCGCAAAGTATCGGAGAACCAGGTACTCAGCTCACCATGCGTACCTTCCACATGGGCGGCGTGGGAACAACCGCTGTCGAGGAAAGCGAGTTAATTGCGAAGCGCGCTGGTCAGGTGCGGTTTACTCGCATTCGTAGTGTGATTAATTCCGAAGGCCGCCAGGTTGTGCTCGGCCGAAACGGTGAAATCGCCATCGTCGATGATCGTGGACGCGAGGTCGAGACGCAGCGAGTTCCCAACGGTGCTGTGCTCGAAGTTGCCGAAAATCAGCCCGTAAAAGCCGGCGATGTGCTCTGCAAATGGGACCCGCACGCTATCCCCATCATCGCTCAGGTCGGCGGACGTGTCCGGCTTGAAGACTGTGTCGAGGGCCAGTCCATCAGGCTCGACAAAGAAGGCTCAGGTACGCTCCGACGTACCGTCATCGAGCACAAATCCGGGCTGCATCCTCAGGTGGTGGTCGAAGACGGCACCGGTCGCATCCTCGACTTCTACTACCTCCCCGAAGGCGCGTCCATCGAGGTCGAAGATGGTGGCGTTGTCACTGCAGGCTCTGTTGTTGCCAAAACACCCCGTGAGTCCACGGGAACTCAGGACATCACCGGTGGTCTCCCCCGTGTCACCGAACTCTTTGAGGCTCGCAAACCACGCGATCCAGCGGTCGTTGCCGAAATCGACGGCGAAGTCGAACTCCCCGCAGAAAAGAAACGCGGTAAGCGAATCGTCGTGGTCAAAGCCGCCGATGGCTCAGAAGTGGAGCACGTGATTCCCCACGGAAAAGATCTCCAGGTTCACTCCGGAGACCAGGTCCGCGCCGGCGATGCCCTCGTCCGCGGACCGCTCGTCCCACAGGATATCCTGAAGGTCAGCGGTCCTGAAGAAGTCCAGCAGTATCTCCTCCACGAAATCCAGAACGTCTACCGTGCTCAGCGAGTCGAAATCGATGATAAGCACATCGAAATCGTCGTCTCGCAAATGCTCAGAAAAGTCCGAGTCGACAGCGTCGGCGACACTGATCTCCTCCCCGGAGTACTCGTTGACCGCTTCGAACTCAAACGCATCAACGACTCGCTCGAAAACATGGGCAGGATCACCGACCCAGGTGGCTCAGACTTCGAAGAAGGCGGCAAATACCCCATTTCCGACATCGAAGAGGTCAACCAGGAGCTCACTCGCCCTGCCAGGTTCGCCCCTCTCCGCAAGGCCAAGTCCAGCCCACAGCTGCTGGGAATTACCAAAGCCGCTGTTTCAAGCGAAAGCTTCATCTCCGCCGCCAGCTTCCAGGAAACCACAAAAGTGCTCACCGAAGCAGCCCTCGGAGGTCGTATGGACAGCCTCGTCGGACTCAAGGAAAATGTCATCCTCGGACACCTGATCCCCGCTGGTACTGGATTCCACCTGCACCAGGACGCGCAGGTTCGCATTCATGAATCTGCCCAGAGGGAGCAGGATGAACAGAAAGCCCGCATGGCAGCGGCTCGCAAGGATATGATGGGAGCCGCCGAAGTCCAGGCCCGCAGAGCTGATCCCGAACGCCCTGCTGCTCCGTTCCTTGCAGACCTCAGCGCCGACGAACTTGATCGCCCCTGATACAAAACTCCCTCACATCCACGGATTCTCCAACAATCCGCTGGACGTCCGCTTCTACGGTTGACGATCTCCGCTCAATTCGTTACACTCCCCCGTTTCTTCCGCGCCAGCCCCCATGCGGCGCTTCCATGGTCCCATTTCGGCTGTTTGGCGAACTATGCCCACCATCAATCAGCTCATCCGCAACCCTCGCAGACAACAGTCATCCAAATCCAAATCCCCCGTTCTCGAGGGCTGTCCTCAAAAACGTGGCGTTTGTCTGCAGGTCAAAACGGTGACTCCCAAAAAACCAAACTCGGCACTCCGAAAGGTGGCCCGTGTTCGGCTCTCCAATGGAAAAGAAATCACCGCCTACATTCCCGGTGAAGGGCACAACCTCCAGGAACACTCCATCGTCCTCGTTCGCGGTGGCCGTGTTCGCGACCTTCCAGGTGTGCGATACAAGATCATCCGCGGCGTTCTCGATACTCTCGGTGTCTCCGACCGCAAACAGGCCCGCAGTTGCTACGGTGCCAAGCGACCCAAGGGTGGTGCCGCTGCCGCTGCTGCCGGCAAGAAGAAAAAATAATCGTCGGCTCGCCACGCTCGTCGTTCCTGCCATCCATTCCAAAATCCCGGCATCTCGTGTGTTCTGAAAGAGTTCTCTGCAATGGTCAAGAAATTCACCGCCAGCCAGGAACAGCTCAAGCCTGACACTCGCTTCAATCATCTGCTGGTTTCAAAGTTCATCAACTGCCTGATGTACGATGGTAAGAAAAGCGTCGCGATGAGTGCCTTCTATCGCGCGATGGATATCGTCAAAAAGCAGCTTCCCAACGAAGATCCTCTCAACGTCTTTCTCGCCGCTGTAGACAACGTCAAGCCCTCCATCGAAGTGCGGTCCAAACGCGTCGGTGGAGCCACTTATCAGGTGCCCACACCCGTAAATCCCCGCCGTCAGCAGGCGCTGTCAATTCGCTGGATCCTTGAGGCCGTCCGTGGCCGCAAAGGACGCCCCGTCGATCGCTCACTCGCAGAAGAGTTCGTGGCTGCCTTCCGTCGCGAAGGTGCTGCAATGAACAAACGTGAAAATGTTCATCGCATGGCAGATGCCAACAAAGCGTTCTCCCACTTCGCCTGGTAACGCTCTTCCGATTCACCCAGCGCCGAACAGACCTGCCCGGTTTGTTTGGCGTTTTTTTTTCGGCTCCGTCTGATGAAACGATCCATCGATTCTATTCGTAACATCGGTATCATCGCCCACATCGATGCGGGCAAAACCACTACGACAGAGCGAATCCTGTACTACACCGGCGCCTCTCATCGGATGGGAAACGTCGATGAAGGAACCACACAGACAGACTTCGACCCTGAGGAAGCTCAACGCGGCATCACCATCTACTCCGCTGCTGTGACTTGTCGCTGGAAGGGTTCCACCATCAATATCATCGATACTCCAGGTCACGTTGACTTCACCGCAGAAGTCGAACGCAGTCTGCGAGTCCTTGATGGGGCGGTGGTAATCTTTAGTGCTGTCGAAGGAGTGGAAGCGCAGAGCGAAACTGTCTGGAGGCAGGCAGACAAATATGCGGTGCCACGCATCTGCTTTATTAACAAACTGGACCGTATCGGAGCAGGGCACGACCGTGTGCTTCGCCAGATTCGCGAACGTCTCTCCGCCACACCTCTGCCCCTCCAGATCCCGGCAGGTTCCGGCCCATCCACCAACGCTGACGGCTTTCGCGGCATCATCGATCTCATTACCATGAAGGCAATTTACTGGGATTCCTCCAGCCGAGGACTCAACTTCCACGAAGAGGAAATCCCTGCTCAGCTCCGAGATGACGCCATTCTGTGGCGCAGCGAACTCCTCGACACGCTCTCACTCCACGACGAGGAGCTCATGGTTGCCTGCATGGAATCCGATTCCGTCCCCGAAGAACTCATCCACGCCGCCATCCGCCGCGGAACTCTCGCACGCGCCTTTCAGCCCGTTCTCTGCGGCGCGTCACTCGATTACATCGGCGTTCAGCCCGTGCTCGATGCCGTGACTCGCTATCTCCCCAGCCCCATCGACCGACCACCCGTGTCCGGGGTGATCCCCAGTGGCAAGCAACAGGGAGAAACAGCACTCCGCAGGGCTTCCGCCGAGGACCCCGCCTGTGCGCTCATTTTCAAGGTTCAGGCCGAAGCTCATGGAGACCTCTATTTCGCCCGCGTCTACTCCGGACGACTCAACGGCAACTCCAGAATGCTCAACCCCCGTACCGGCAAAAAGGAAATGGTCACGCAGCTCTGGCATATCCAGTCCGATTCGCGGGAGAAGGTTGAAGAGGTCGAAGCTGGTGACATCTGTGGAATTATTGGCCCCCGAGAATCTGCCACCGGCGACACGCTCTGCGACACGCAATCCCCAGTCGCTCTGGAGTCCATCACGTTTCCCGACACCGTGATCTCGATGGCAATCGAACCCGAGTCGAGCAACGATCGCAAAAAACTCGAAGAAACACTCAAACGGCTCGAAAAACAAGACCCCACCTTCCGTGTGCGTGCAAACAGCGAAACCGGCCAGACCATCATCAGCGGCATGGGTGAACTTCATCTCGAAATCATCCGCAACCGAATGCTCCGTGACTTCCATCTCAAAGTCCGCTTCCACAAACCCCGCGTCAGCTACCGCGAAAAACTCATCGGCGAAATCACTGTTCGCCAGGACTTCCACCGCCAACTCCCCTCAGGGAATATCTCCTTCGGACTCACACTCACAGCTGCCGAAACGCCCGATCCCACAGCGGGAATTCTCGTCCAGCACAAGCTTCCCGCGGAGGCACTACCAAAACAAGCCCTCCAAATTCTCCTCGATTCCCTTCAAAAAGAAGCCGAAGCCGGAGGGAACTACGGCCACCCCATCATGGGGCTGAGGCTTAACGTGGACGCCGCCCAATATACAGACGGAGAAAGCTCAGAAGTCGCCATCCGCACGGCTGCCGCCGAAGCCTTCCGACAGGTTCGCACTGAAGGCCGTATGGTCATTCTCGAACCCATCATGAAGCTGGAAGTTACTACCCCGGACGATTTCCTCGGAAATATCCAGTCCGACCTCAACTCCCGCCGCGCTCTGATTCTCAATTCCGACCGCCGCGGCGACCTCTCTGTGCTCCTCTGCGAAGTACCACTCATCGAAATGTTCGGATACTCCAATCAGGTCCGTAGTCTCTCTCAGGGCCGCGCCTCCTATTCAATGGAACCATCACGATACGAAATCGCCCCGGAACGCTCACTCGACCCAGCATTCTGACTCAAGTCTCTTCTCCCATGATCCGAAACACAGGATTTCCGTTCTCAGCTTTGTTGACAACGAAATCCGTTTCAATTACAATTCCCGATTCCCCTCAATCCGGGGGCTTGGGTGAACATCACGTAAACTCTTTGTTCAAGGCGACTTACGGTGGCTGGTTCAGGCGAAGAATGCATCCGAATCCGGATGGAGGCATACGATCACACGGTGCTGGATCAGTCTGCTGCCGAAATTGTGGATACGGCAAAACGCACAGGTGCAATCGTTCATGGGCCGGTTCCTCTCCCGACCCGCATCGAACGATACACTGTACTCCGAAGTCCCCACATTGACAAAAAGTCCCGCGAACAATTTGAAATTCGCACCCATAAGCGGCTCATTGATATCATTCAACCCACTGGAAAAACGGTCGATGCTCTGAACAAGCTCTCGTTGCCAGCCGGGGTTGACATCAAAATCAAAGCCACTGCAACCTCCTGAAAACCAAGGAATTTGGTTCTTCAGGCTCAAACTCCTCCTGAAGGTTCTGCACCTCAGGATGAATCGTTCCCGGTAAGCCGGTCACCAGACCCAAAACTCCGGGTTTGTATTGTTCTCTCTTCCGCTTCTTGTGCGGGTGTTTGACATGTCTGTTGGACTCATCGGTAGAAAAATCGGGATGACTCAGGTCTATGACGCCGACGGTGTCATTGTTCCGGTCACGGTCATTGAGGCCGGCCCCTGCGTCGTGACACAGATTCGCACGCTCGCTCGGGACGGCTACAGCGCTGTGCAGCTGGGCTTTGGCCAACTCTCCCGCGGCAAAGCCAGCCGTGCTCGCCGCGGTCATGTCGCTCAGATCGGCGGACGCCGCCAGACCGCACGAACCGCTGAACACGCTGTTCCAAAAGCCGGAGGTGAACCGCCCCGGTGGCTTCGTGAGTTCCGCACAACCGACGACGCTCATGGGTTCACCGTGGGCCAGCAACTCCAGCCCTCACTGCTGCAGGCCGAGAAATTCGTCGATGTCATCGGCGTTTCCCGCGGCCGCGGATTCTCTGGCGGTATGCGTCGCCATAATTTCCACGGTCAACCCGCCAGCCATGGTGCAAAACGCGTTCATCGTAAACGCGGATCTGTCGGTGCCAGTGCCGACCCGTCCCGCGTTCTTCCGGGAACTCGTATGGCCGGTCACTATGGAGCCGAACAGGTCACAAGCCGCAACCTCCGCGTTGTCCGAGCCGACGACGCCAATAATCTGCTCCTTGTTCGAGGTGCCGTTCCTGGTCCTGACGGCGCATTTGTCATCATTCGACGGTCGGCCAAAAAGGTCAGGTCCTAAATCCCTTACGCTCCTTAGTGGTGTGTCATGATTTCCCTACCAATTAAAGATATGGCCGGCGCTGACTGCGGACAGTTTACGTTCGACCCCGCAGAACTCACCGACTCCATTTGCAAACAGCTGCTGCATGACGCGGTAGTCATGTACCGCGCCAATAAGCGACTCGGTGAAGTCCAGAACAAATCCCGAGGTATGGTCGCCGGCAGCACCAGGAAACTCTTTAAGCAAAAGGGTACCGGCCGTGCCCGTATGGGGCCGATTCGCAGCCCCATTCGCCGCGGTGGTGGTCGAGCCTTTGCAAAAACTCCTCGTGACTTCTATTATAGACTCCCCCGCAAAGCCGTGCAGAAGGCCACTCGCATGGCTCTGCTCAGCAAATTCCAGGACTCAGAGGCTGTACTCCTCAAGTCATGGGACGTGCCAGAAGTCAAAACTCGGCAGATCAGCGGATTTCTCAAATCCGTAGGCCTGACAGGCAAAACTGTGCTGCTCACCACTGAAGGCGTCAATCAAAACGTCTACAAGTCAGCCCGCAACATTCACGGTGTGATGGTGCTCCCAGGCACCGACCTCAACGCGTTTTCGCTGCTCCGCCAGCGTCACGTCGTGATCACCGTTGCTGAACTCAATCGTATTCTCGGTCGTCAGTCCTGAAATCGGTGCCAACATGAGTATCAGTGAGTCCGGAGTAGTCATCCAGCCCCATCAGGTGATCCGCCGCCCGCTCGTTACAGAGAAGGGCACGTGGTTGTCTGAGCGACACAATGCCTATTCCTTCGAAGTTCATCCGCTTGCCACAAAGAGCGACATCCGTGATGCCGTTCAGAAAATGTGGTCCGTACGAGTTCTCGAAGTGCGAACCCAGTCACGACTCGGGAAGCCACGTCGGCACAAAATGCAGCCAGGCCGTACACGGAACTGGAAAAAGGCGATCGTAAAACTTCACCCCGAGGACCGCATTGCGTTCTTCTGACAGTCAGACTTCGCACCTTACCAGTTCCCGCGAAATTAATGAAAGTGCCTTTATGGGTCTTCGGTTTTATAAGCCAGTCACACCGGGACGTCGCGGTGCGTCTGTCAGTGATTTCTCTGAAATCACCGACCGCCGCAAGCGCCCCGAGAAAGAACTCAGCGTTCGCTACAAGAAAAAGGGTGGGCGCAATAACCAAGGTAAGATCACCGCCAAACACCGCGGTGGCGGTCACAAACGTCTCTATCGCATCATTGACTTCAAACGTGATAAAGACGGCGTCGTCGGAACTGTGACGCACATCGAGTACGATCCCAACCGCACATCGCGAATTGCACTGGTTCAGTACGCCGACGGCGAGAAGCGTTACATCATTGCCCCTGAGGGTCTTGCAGCCGGGGCAAAGGTGGAGAGCGGACTCGGTGTTGAGCCCAATGTCGGCAACTCCATGCCACTCAGCCAGGTACCGCTCGGCACCGTTGTCCACAACATCGAGATGCAACCCGGTCGCGGCGGTCAACTCTGCCGCAGCGCCGGCATGGGTGCCACGCTCAACGCCCGCGAAGGCCGCTGGGCCCAGATCACTCTGCCAAGCGGCGAGGTGCGACGTATTCCAAGTGCCTGCCGTGCCACAATTGGCGTGGTCGGCAACGGAGAGCACAGCAGTGTTGTGATTGGCAAGGCTGGCCGAAATCGCTGGAAGGGAATTCGTCCGCGGGTTCGCGGAACGGCGATGAACCCCGTCGCTCACCCGATGGGTGGCGGTGAAGGACGAAACTCTGGGGGCCGTCACCCCTGCTCTCCTCGCGGCGTCCTCTCCAAAGGCGGCCGCACCCGCAACCGCCGTAAGGCTTCGGGTAAGGCGATCATTCGGCGGCGCGTGTCTGTCCGTTACGGCGAAGTTAAACTCTGATTGCTCACGGGGTAGTTTAGATGGGTCGGTCTCTCAAAAAGGGCCCCTTTGTCGATCCGCGGCTTCTCGAAAAAATCGAGAAACTCAACGATGCCGGACGTAAGGAGCCACTCAGGACTTGGTCAAGACGCTGCACGATTTCTCCGGAATTCGTCGGGCACACATTTCTCGTTCACAATGGCCGGGCGTTTCTCAGCGTGTACGTGACAGAGGACATGGTCGGGCACAAACTCGGCGAATTCTCTGCCACCCGTACATTCCGCGGTCACGGGTCGAAAGGCAAAAAGTAGTCATGAGCGCTGTTCGTGCAACTCATCAGTTTGCCCGCATCTCCGCCACCAAGGTCCGGCCCTTTGCCGATCTGATTCGCGGCAAGACCGCCGAGCAGGGACTGCTCGTCCTGCGCTACGAACCCAATCGTGGTGCTCGGTTCCTTGAGAAAGTGCTGAAGTCGGCAATCGCCAACGCCGAGGACCGCGGAGTTCGCAATCCCCAGCGTCTCGTTGTCGCTGAGGCCCGTGTTGATGGTGGTCCCATGTTCAAACGTGTGCATGCCCGTGCTCGTGGCATGGCCAATCTTATTCGCCGCCGCTCTGCTCACATTCACGTAGCCATTGAGGCTCCGGAACTCGGCTGAATTCCACGCGTATCATTCGGGGATTTATTATGGGTCAGAAAGTCAGGCCAACTGGATTCCGTGTAGGCGTCATGGAAACATGGCGAAGCCGCTGGTACGCCCCCAAGCGTGAATTTGGCGATCTGCTGCATGAAGACTTCAAGATCAGGCACTTCGTTGCCACCAGGTACGCTCAGGCGGACATCGCCAAGGTCGAGATCGAGAGAACTCGCGATCAGGTAGTCGTGCATTTGCACACCGGTCGTCCCGGTGTCATCATCGGCAGCCGAGGCAAGGAAGTGGACAAGCTCAAGGCTGAACTTGAGGATCTCACGGGACGTCGCATGGATGTCAAAGTCCTTGAGATCGCAAACCCGAACAGAAACGCGACGCTCGTCGCCATGAAGATTGCTCAGCAACTCGAAAAACGCGGCAGCTTCCGTCGGGCCATTAAGAAGACTCTGGACGAGGTCATGAGTTCCGGGGTTGAGGGTGTGAAGATCCAGATGTCCGGTCGACTCGGGGGTGCAGAGATGTCCCGATGCGAGAAGGCAAACCGCGGATCGATCCCACTCTCAACGCTCCGGCGGCACATCGATTATGGTTTTGCCCAGTCGAAAACGACTATGGGTGTGATTGGCGTTAAAGTGTGGATCGATCTGGGCGATTATTCCAACGAGGAGTCTTCCGATGGCGCTTATGCCAAAACGGGTCAAGCATCGAAAAAGCCAAAGAGGACGTATAAGAGGTAACGCGACTCGCGGCAACACTGTTGTGTTCGGCGACTGGGCTCTTCAATCGCTCGATCCCGGTCATGTCACCGGACAGACCATCGAAGCTTGTCGTATCGCTGCCAACCAATACGTGCGTGGTGAAGGTAAGGTCTTTATTCGTATTTTTCCACAGAAGCCGGTCACCGCTCGGCCGCTGGAAACGCGAATGGGTAAGGGCAAGGGCGAACCTGATCGATGGGTCGCCGTTGTCAAGCCCGGTACTGTACTGTTCGAACTGGGCGGCGTAACTCATGAGACAGCCAAAAGTTGTTTCAGTCGAGTGGCCCACAAACTTCCAATCCGCGTGAGGCTCGTCGGGCGTCGCCCGGACATCTAACAACTTCACCGGTCTGTTCCGGAACCAACCATGTCAAAAATATCTTCTCTCCGTGAAATGTCTTTAGAGCAACTCACGCTGGAACTCGACGGCGCGCGAAAAAGCCTTTTCACGCTCCGTTTTCAGGCAGCCAGCGAGCGCAATGACGCCCCCAGTCAGGCAAAGCGACTGCGACGTCGGATCGCTCAAATTCTGACCGTACAGCGGCAGCGCGAACTGGCTCAATCCTGAATCCAACACAACTCAACGGCCCCGGTGGAACGATGAAAAGACGTCTTATTGGAACAGTAAAGTCCCAACTCCCCAGCACTCTGCGGGTCGAGATTGATCGACGCATGAAGCACGGGAAGTACGGCAAGATCATCCGCGGCAGAACAGTTTGTCATGTGCACGACGGCGCCAACGAGGCACGCCCGGGAGACGTCGTTGAGATCGAGGAGGCTCCGCCGGCATCGAAGCTTAAGCGGTGGGCTTTGGTCCGTGTTGTCACACGTCCCGTTTCTGCAGAGGCAGCCGAGTAACTCACCGGATTCTTCAGTTCAGATATAGTCAGGGTGCCCCATGATTCAGATGCAGACACTACTCGACGTCGCCGACAACTCCGGCGCCAAAACCGCGCGATGCATTAAGGTGCTCGGCGGTACTCGACGTCGCTACGCCAGCCTCGGTGACATCGTCGTCGTCAGCGTCCAGAAAAGCCTCGCAGGAAGCGCTATCAAGGCCGGTTCCGTTGTCAAGGGCGTCGTAGTGCGCGTTCGTCGAGCAGCCAGACGCCCCGATGGCTCCTACGTGCGGTTCGACCGAAACGCCATTGTGATCGTGGATAACGATGGCAATCCCAAGGGAACTCGCATCTTCGGCGCGGTTGCCCGTGAGTTGCGTGACAAGAAATTTATGAAAATCGTGTCTCTGGCCAGTGAAGTCGTCTAAGCAGAGCTTGGGGAATTGAATCATGTCCCGGTTGTTGGTTGAGTATAAATCCCGGATCATCCCGGAACTGCAAAGTGCGCTCGGTCGCAAGAACGCGCTCTCGCTGCCACGGCTTGAGAAAATCGTTGTCAGTATGGGCGTCGGCAAGGCCGTCGAAGATCGAAAGCGACTCGACCAGGCCGCTGAACATCTTGCCCAGCTCTCAGGCCAGAAAGCACAGATCTGCCGAGCACGGAAATCCGTGTCCGGGTTCCGACTCCGAGAGGGGCAGCCCATCGGTTGCCGCGTGACTCTGCGTGGTCGGCGGATGTATGACTTTCTCGACCGCCTCATTACTCTCGCGCTTCCGCGCGTCCGGGACTTTCGCGGCGTCAGCCCAAAGGGCTTCGATGGCCGTGGCAACTACAATTACGGCCTGAACGAGCAAGTCGTATTTCCGGAGATTGACCCGGAGACCGTGACTGCTGCTCAGGGTATGAATATCACTATCGTGACCACAGCTCGTACTGACGACGAAGGACGAATCCTTCTTCGAGCTTTTGGTATGCCTTTCCGGACGGATGGTTGAGTCTCAGACAGCACACAGGTGATCTCATGGCAAGTAAAGCAAAAATCGAGAAGGCGAAACGGGAACCCAAGTTCAGCAGCCGTCAGGAGCACCGCTGCGTCATGTGCGGGCGTCCTCGTGCTGTCTATCGAAAGTTCAAAGTCTGCCGTATCTGCTTCCGCAATCTGTCGCTTGACGGATTGATTCCGGGCGTCAAAAAAGCCAGCTGGTAATGGAAATGGTGTCCACATGATGACTGATCCGATCGCCGACCTTCTCACTCGTATTCGCAACGCAGTCCACGTTGAGCGTCCATTTGTTGATGTTCCTGCATCGCAAATCAAGGTCGCTCTGGTTGAGGCGCTGAAACGTGAGGGCTTTGTATGGGACCACGAGATCGTTGAACTCGACGGCCACAACGTGCTCCGCGTCAGCCTGAAGTACGGCCCCAACGGCGAGCACGTGATTCAGCATATCTCGCGAGTGTCCAAGCCGGGCTGCCGGGTCTACGTCGCCGCAAAGGACATGCGTGACATCCGGCAGGGAACCGGAATTTCTGTGCTCTCGACATCCCGAGGGGTGCTGAGTAACCGTGAGGCCCGTCGCCAGGGTGTTGGCGGTGAGGTGCTCTGCGAAGTCTGGTGAATTCGGCTGTCTGTTTCAAAACGTTGTTCGAGAATTCAGGTGCAACATGTCCCGTATTGGTAAAAAGCCAATTGCAGTTCCGGCCTCTGTCAAAGTTGAGGTCTCTGGAAGTCGCGTCAGCGTCAAAGGGCCTGCGGGAGAGCTCTCTCTGAATGTCCACCCCACAATCGGCGTGTCTTTCGCGGACTCTGCCATCTCGGTCTCGCGCCCTGATGACAAACGCTCCAGTCGCGCCCTGCACGGACTCACACGCAGCCTGATTCAGAATATGGTCGATGGCGTCGTGAAGCCGTTTGAGAAGAAGCTTGAGATTACCGGGGTTGGCTACAACGCAAGCCTGTCCGGTGGTAAAATCACTCTTCAGGTCGGTTTCGCTAACAAGATTTCGCTCCCGGTCCCGGCTGGAGTGAAATGCGAAGTTCCAGACGCGACACACGTAATCATCAAAAGTTGTGACAAGCAGGCCTGCGGCCAGTTTGCTGCTGAGATTCGTGCTGTTCGTCCGCCGGAGCCGTACAAAGGCAAGGGCATCCGTTACCAGGACGAGCATGTGCGGCGCAAGGCTGGTAAGGCGTTCGGTTCCAAGTAGTTTTATGCCGGAGTTGCTCCGGGTCTGATTTTGAGGCTGTCCTACTATGAGTTACCGTTCCCGTCTGGCTGCCCAGGAAACTCGACGTCGCCACCGCGTGCGTAATCGGATTGTCCGCGATGCTCACGGTCGCCCGCGGCTCTCCGTGTTTCGCAGCAACCGCCACATGTACGCTCAAATCATCGATGACGCAACCGGTCGAACACTGGTTCAGGCAAGCTCACTTGATGCCTCGCTTGCAGGCCCGGGTGGTGTTGGTGGCGACACCGAGACGGCGGCGAAGGTTGGCGAACTTGTTGCTCAGAGAGCCGTCGAGGCCGGAGTTACTCAGGTAGTTTTCGATCGTGGCGTATTTCGTTATCATGGCCGCGTTGCGGCGCTCGCGGAAGCGGCTCGAGCCGCCGGGCTTGACTTCTGATTTCTTTTCGTGCGGGGTGTCAGGTGTCCTCAGCTGATGTAAAGAGCGATAGCGGCGAACGCGTTGTCCAGATTCGCCGATGTGCGTGTGTGGTTAAGGGTGGTCGTCGGTTCAGCTTCGCAGCACTCGTTGTGACGGGTGACGGCAGCGGTCGAGCCGGTTACGGCTATGGCAAGGCCATCGAGGTTCCTCAGGCGGTCGACAAAGCCACCAAACAGAGCCGTCGATCTCAGATTCCCGTCCCGATTGTGGGCACCACAATACCCCATCAGGTCATTGGCGAGTATCGGTCTTCCCGAGTGCTGCTCCTGCCGGCCAAGCCAGGTACTGGAGTGATCGCAGGTGACTGCGTCAGATCCGTTGTGGAAGCTGCTGGAATCGCTGATATTCTGACCAAAGCCTATGGCTCCACGAACCCATTGAATCTTGTCAAAGCCACATTTGACGCCCTCAGGAAATTGCGGACTCGCGAACAGATCGAGCGTCTGCGAGGAGTAACACTGTGATTCTCAATGACGTGCACACAGGCATTCAGCCTCGTAAAAATCGCAAGCGAATCGGCCGAGGTATCGGCTCTGGTCACGGTAAGACGGCCGGTCGCGGCCATAAAGGCTTCTTCAGCCGCTCCGGAAGCAGCACCCGCAGAGGCTTCCAGGGCGGTCAGATGCCGCTCTTCCGACGCGTCGCAAAACGCGGCTTCAGCAACAACGCGTTTGCTCCTGAAGTAGCTGTGATCAATGTCGGATCGCTGGCAGAAAAATTCCCCGCCAACTCAGACATCACCCCACAGATGCTTGTCGCACACGGACTCATCGCATCTCGTTTCGACGAGGTCAAAGTTCTGGGTGACGGCGACGTCCCCCATGCGTTAAAGGTAACTGCCCATCGTTTCTCTGCATCTGCTGAGGCCAAGATCCTGGCAGCAGGTGGTGCAGTGCTCCGCATTGAGCTTTAGACCAGCGGCAGAAGGAGTTTCGTCGTGTTAGCGAAGCTGATGACCGTCTTCCGCATTCCGGAATTACGCAACAAGATTTTGTTGACGATCGTGCTGCTTGCTGTCTACCGCCTTGGCTTTCACATCACGCTGCCTTTTATCGATCATTCGGTTGTTGCCGAGACGATGAAAAAGAGCGAGAGTGGGGCCAGTGGTGGAGTAGCAGGGCTGCTCCAGGTGGTCTCTGTTTTTGCCGCGACTGAGCTTCAGAGCGGATCGGTGTTTGGTCTGGGCATCATGCCCTACATCACTGCGTCAATCGTCTTTCAGTTGCTCGCGACCGTCTATCCCCCCCTTGAGTCGCTGCAGAAGGAGGGCGAGTCCGGTCGCAGAAGGATCAACGAGTACACCCGGTATGCGACGGTGGTCGTCTGTGTATTCCAGAGCTTCTTTCTGCTCTGGTCAATGCGGGGTGGTCAGCAGAAGGGACTGATTCTTGCTGGGTACACCGGGCTGCACTGGATCATATTCGGCACATTGGTAATGACGGCAGGCACCGTATTCCTGATGTGGATTGGCGAGCAGATTGATGCGTACGGGATTGGGAATGGCATCAGCCTGCTCATCATGGCCGGCATTCTTGCACGGCTCCCGTCGGTCGTTCAGAAGTGGGTGGATGGCATCCGGACGAAGGGTGTGGGGATTGGGACTGAATTTGGCATCGAGCGTCTGCTGGTGATGATCCTGGTGTTTGTTTCGGTGATTGCCGTGGTCATTTTCATCACTCAAGGTCAGCGGCGGATTCCGATTCAGAGTGCCCGACATGTCCGCGGCCGGAAGGTGAGTGGCGGAAATCAGCAGTGGCTTCCGTTGCGAGTGAATCAGTCAGGGGTGATGCCGATTATCTTTGCTTCCAGTCTGCTGATGATCCCATTCTTTCTGTTTACCCAGATTGGGATGGCATTTGGTGCTTCCGGGGCTGGAGAATGGTTAGGATGGATGGGTTCCCTGTTTGCTCCTGGGCAGGGTTTTGTGTACAGTCTGGGTTACATCATCCTGATCTACTTTTTCTGTTACTTCTGGACAGCAATTACCTTCAACCCTAAGGACATGGCCGAGAACCTGAAGGACAGTGGCAGCTTCATTCGCGGTTATCGTCCGGGTTCACCCACTGCAAACCACCTTGAGCAGGTCATGCTTCGGATCACCTACGTAGGTGCTGCGTTCCTCAGTGTCATAGCCGTTATTCCGACAGTCATCGCCAACACGATTACTCAGGACTTTGCAACCGCCAGTTTCTTTGGCGGCACTGGTTTGTTGATCATCGTTTCAGTGGCACTTGATCTCGTCCAGAAAATTGACTCCCATCTTGTCATGAGAAACTACCCGGGGTTGCTTGATTCAGACAAGTAATTCTCGGTTTGCTTCCTTTTTGAATTGCCTGTAAAGGCGGGTGTTTCGATGAAAGTTCGTTCCAGCGTCCGGCGAATTTGTGACTTCTGCAAGCTGGTCAGGCGGCGCGGGAAGATCTTCGTGATCTGCTCGTCCAATCCGCGTCACAAGCAGCGTCAGGGCTGATTGTTGACCTTTCTGTGATCAGCTGGAGAAGTTCCAATGCCCCGTGTTCTCGGTGTGGACATTCCTAACAATAAGCCGACCTACGTGTCGCTCAGCTACCTTTACGGCATTGGTCCGTATCTGGCCGTGCAGATCTGCTACGAGCTGGGTGTGGATCCGCACGTTCGAGCAGGTGAACTGACCGAGGACGAGGTCAGCCGGATTACAAATCACCTCGACAAGAACTACACGGTTGAAGGTCCGTTGCGTCGTAAGATCCAGCAGGACATCGGTCGTCTGAGAGAGATTCAGTGCTACCGTGGTATCCGGCACCGCAAGGGACTGCCTGTGCGCGGTCAGCGAACCAAGACCAACGCACGGACGCGGAAGGGTCGCAAGAAGACTGTGGCAGGGAAAAAGGGCGTAAAAGACCTGAAGTGATTTACCTTTTTGTTGGGACTGAACTGTGGCGAAGGTCAAGAAGAAGAAGATCCGACGGAATGTCAACAAGGGCGTTGCCTACATCAAGGCGACGTTCAACAACACCATTGTGACCATGACGGACGCTGGTGGAGACGTGATTTGCTGGGCGACAGCGGGTACAGTTGGGTTCAAAGGGTCGCGTAAGAGCACGCCCTTTGCTGCTCAGCGTGCCGCAGAGACTGTCGCTGAGAAGGCCTCAAAGGTCGGGGTGCGTGAGGTTGATGTCCGGGTCAAGGGGCCTGGGGCTGGCCGAGAAAGTGCCATTACGGGCTTGCAGGCGTCTGGTCTTTCGATCAAGTCGATTGAAGATGTGACGCCATTGCCGCATAATGGCTGTCGGCCTCCTAAGCGCCGCCGTGTTTGAGATCGTCGTTTGACTCTGGATTCAGGGGTAGAAAATGCGTATTCGTTGGCGTGGCCTGGAATTGCCAAGTCGGGTCGCTCTCGACCGGGAGACTCGGACTACTACGTACGGACGCTTCGTCGCTGAGCCGTTCGAGCGTGGGTTTGGTGCGACCGTCGGGAACAGCCTTCGCAGAATTCTGTTGTCCAGCCTCGAGGGCTCCGCAGTGACTCGTGCGCGAATTCATGGCGTGCAGCATGAATTTACGACGATCCCGGGAGTCGTGGAGGATGTGACGGACATTTGCCTGAATCTGAAGTCATTGGTCGTAAAGAACCACAGTGCCTCCAGCAAGACGCTTCGCATTGAAAAGCACACTCGCGGAGTGGTTACTGGTGCCGACGTGATCTGTGACGATCAGGTTGTTGTGATCAACAGGGATCTTGTCATTGCCACCATGACGGATGATGTTCCGTTTCATGTCGAGATGACTGTTGAGAACGGCCGTGGTTATGTGCCTGCATCGGAGCAGTATCAGCACGAGCCTGAAGTGGGCATCATTCCGCTCGACGCTCCCTTTTCCCCGGTTACTCGTGTTCGTAACACGATCGAGGAGACTCGTGTTGGTCAGCGAACCAACTACGACAAGCTCACGATCGAGATTTGGACCAACGGTACAATCGTACCCGAGATGGCCCTTGTGGAGGCCGCCAAGATTCTCCGCAAACATCTCAACTGCTTCATTACTTTCCGCGAGCCCGGTCCCGAGACTGGTCCCGAAGGCGGGCTTCGAGGAATGCTGGAGTCCACGGGCTACTCCCCGATCGACATGGAACTCGAAGAGAAGCTTGGGAAGAGTCTGGCCGAACTCAATCTGTCAGTCAGGGCGACCAACTGTCTCGAGTCGGTCGGCATCAATACGGTGCGTGACCTGGTCGTTCGGACCGATGATGAACTCCTGCAGGTGCGTAATTTCGGCGAGACAACTCTGGATGAGGTTCGCGACCGTCTGGCAAACATCGACCTCAGGCTCGGCATGCGTTTGCCGAACCATTCTGTGCGCTAGGCCGTCTGCTCGCGGCAACTCAGTCGGGAATTGGCCTGGCTGTGATCCCTGTAAACGATTTGTTTTGAATGGGTCTCTGTCATGAGACATCGCTGTGCTGGTAGAAAACTGGGTCGCAATGCATCTCATCGTCATGCGATGTTTCGTAACATGGCCGTAAGTTTGGTCATGACTATGAAGCGAACTGACGACGTTGAGGGAGTCGCGAAGGTTGCTGGGCGGATCGTCACGACGGTTGCGAAGGCAAAAGAGCTTCGGCCGTTGATTGAGAAGATCATCACCATGGGTCGAAAGGCACGTCGTCTTGTGCTGGACGCAGAGAAATTTGCTTCTCCAGCGGCCCGCGGGTCCGACGAGTGGAAGGCGTGGAGGGAGTCTGAGAACGGTAAGAACTGGGTGCGTGCGACTGCACCTGCTCTTGCATTGCGTCGGCGTGCTTTTGCGGCCCTGCGCAGTAAAGAGGCCGTGGACATCGTGTTCGGCGAGTTGGCTCAGCGGTTTGAGTCCCGGAAGGGTGGCTACACTCGAATTGTGCGTCTCGCCAGTGTCAGGCTTGGTGATGCCGGAGAGCAGGCAATCATTGAGTTCGTGGGTAACAACGATCGCAAGTCTTCAGGACGCCGGAAGGGTCCTGCTGTTGAAAGCGCCGTTGAAAGCGCCTGAGCTTTTTTTGCAGTAGTACTCGGGGGGACTGCCATCGGCAGTCCCTTTTTTTATGTACCTCGTTGATTTCCAAACATCTCGACATGCAGCCGGGACGAGAAGTTCAGGCCGTGCGAGCGAGCAAGTTCACGAAGCCACTCGGATTTTTCCCGGAGTTGTTCGCGGGTTCTGGCCTGAGGCATGAGCCAGACAATGGAGTGCTCAATGTCGGGTAGTTGACCAAGCCACAGCATCATTTCTTCGATATCGGCGGGCTGATCGATGACGAATTTGAGGATCCCGGGGGATCGATTGAGCAGGCTGCGGACGACATCCGGCCGCAGGCGTGCGTCGTTGTGACGTGATTCCCAGTCTGTCCCAACCGGGTTGGAATTTGCCAGTTTCGGGCTGATGGCGATGAGATCGCACGTGAATTCGAGATCCACAGTTCCGGCAGTTTCTACAGTGACGCGTTTCCCGAGGTCTCGGCAGTGCTCAATCAGAGACGGCAGTGCAGGGACGAGCAGCGGTTCTCCGCCGGTGATGACAACATCCGGCGCTGCGCTGGCGGCGACTTCGTGAATGAGTTCATCCACGGTGCGGGCGGTCCCTTCGGGACGCCAGGAAGTGTACGGCGTGTCGCAGAAAGAGCATCGCAGGTTGCAGCCGGACGTGCGGATGAAGAGCGACCTCGTGCCCGCCCACGGTCCTTCGCCCTGAATGGATTCAAAGATTTCGGAGATGTGCATGGAGTCAGCGTTCTGAGACGTTTGCAGGGCCCCGGGGACGGGGGGTTGTCTGTTGCAGGGGCAGGCAGATGAGAATACCGGCAATGGCAGCGAGCCCCACGTGGAGTTGATTCACAAGGCGGGAAGCCGAATGCAGGCGATCGAATTCCTGGGTCCGAGGTTTGCCTGGGGGAGTGATGAGTTTGAGCAATGGTTTGTAGACGAGTTGGTGGTCTGCTATGGCGATCAACAGGGCGGCAGCGGCCAGTCCTGCGGCTGCAGCACAGCGATGCCTGCGTTGACTTCTGGTGAGCAGGACACAGAGCAGTGAGGCGCTGACGTGGAGCCCGAGGCAGCTCCAGCAGTAGAGATAATAAAGCGGAAATCGAATCGCGGCGAGCTGATCGCGAATTGCTGAGTCGAAGCGAGGGTGCACCTGTTCGGCAACGCTGGTAATTACAAACAGCACGGCTCCTCCCACCCATGCACCCGCAGAGAACCGCGCGACGGTGAGAGAGGTTTGCAGCAGACGGGAAGCAGAAGAATCGGTCAGGGCCTTGCTCCTGTGGTTTGAAACGAATGTGTGGGCAGAGTATACGCGGATTATTCTGGAAAGTCCTGTGTTGTCGATCATCAGAGGCTGAGTGGAGGTGTCGGGAATGCTGAGGAATCTGTTGGAGCGTTTCCGGCATCGCTGGCTGGACTGGCACTTTGTACGGTTTCAGCGGGAGCTTGAAGAGGCGTGGATTGGGCACGCATCTTCCTCCGGGCGTCCTCGTGGGCTTCGCTGGTCACAGTGTGTTTGGTTGCCGGATCGTCTGCTGTTGCGGGAGCGTCAGTCCGGTCACTGGTGGATGCTGAGAAGTGTCAGCCTTTCGTTTGAGGCAATTGAAGGTGGCGGTATGGAAGATGTTCAGGCCGTCTCGTCGCTCCGGGATGCATGTGCCGTGTTTGTCTGGTCTGGGCAGTGTTGGAGATCGGGCGGCCGGGCACTCTTCAACATGGATCCTGCAGCGGCGGCGAGGCATCTGGAGGAATCGCACGAGGTTTGCCTTGAGGTGCGGGGCTGAGCGTTCACAGCCAGACACGGTGAAAACGGACTTACATTGCAGCAGGGGGTGTGATGCTGGTTTCGGCCTGCGGAGTATCCTGAATGATCCGTTCGACCGGCAGCAGCAATCTGACAACAGTCACGGAATCCTCAGCAACGATCGGCTGATCATCCACCTGCAGCGCAGCGAGTGGATCTTTGAGGATTCCCATCAGCAGTGCATGATTCAGCCCGATGGTATCGCTCAGTTCATCCCGTCTGAGTGCGTCGTTTCGAAGCTGCACGAAGGAGCGACCACCAGCGGCTTCGTAGAGCGAGGCCATCAGGAGGATGTCCAGAGCATTTCGGCTGCTGACATCCCAGGCCTGTTGCGGCTGTGAAGCAGTAGTCCTGCTGCGGGAAGTATTTTCGTTGGGTGTCGCAGCCAGCCGCACTCCGCGGAGGAAATCGCGAATTTCCACGACTCGAATACCCCCCGTCTCACGTGACCAGAGCTCGCCTGGCTTCAGTTCCCGCAACTGGTCTTCCGCGCGATCAGACGGGGAGTAGATGCGATTACCGCAGATGACCACCCAGTTCGTGATGGATGTTGGCAGCTGATGAGAAAAGGCCCCTTCGAGCAGAGCGTTGGCGGACAATCGCAGACTGGACCTGATGAGTGTACGGCCGTTTCGCGCGGAGCCTCGGCGATCAGTCAGAAATGCCGTGGAGCCATCCGCGAGCAGTGGCAGTGCAGTGAACTCGGGGCCATGTTGCTTTTCGATGTGCTGGCAGACCAGCTGACCCAGCCCGGCGCCTCCAGGTCGATACATGCCTCCGAAGATATTTTCGATTCGACCGGACCACATCAGGCTGCGTTCTCCGCTGTCTCCGGCCGTCTCCCGAATCCAGACCGCATCCTGTGTACTGGTGTGTGCATAGCGACTTTCGCGTGCCGACAGGCTGGACCATGTACGGGCTCGGAATCGCTGTTCCCCGGCATCTTCGAACACATCCAGCAGTCCAACCTGACGGGTTGTAAAATCACTGTACTGGGTGCTGAGCCCCCGGATGGCGAACAGGCATCCCGCAGCGATGAACAGCGGCAGAGTGATCCATGTGAGTCGGGGGGCTTTGAAGAGACGAACAACGAGGAAGTAGTCAAACGGACCGACGAAGACGAGGAGAGCAACCATCAGCAGCATCACATGCCATGTGGACCATCTCTGACCGTCGGGTACTGCGTCGGAAACGGCGGCCAGTTGTGTGGAGAGATCTGTGATACCCACTGAGGCAATCCGACCACCGGATCGTGCCTGGTCGCTGCGGGCGGACTGTGGTCCACCAAACAGCAAAGTTTCATACAGCTGCGGCAGTGACAGCCACTTGTCAAGGGGGCGGTTGTTGAGATTGACTGCCACCAGCGTAATGACTCCAGCTCCCGCTGCTGTCCGCGAAATCAGGGGATCGCTGATGGACTGGACCAGTACCTTCGGTTGTTGCGAGGGCATTCTGAGGACTGTGACCGGATTGCGATTGGTTTGCAGGGCAACGGCCCCGAGGACGAAATTCTGGATGGCGGTCAGGTCGAGTGTTTGCAGCGTGTTGCCGGTCTCCGGGATATCAAACTTTGGCTGTATCCAGGGACCGACGGGTGACCGCAGCAGTGCATCCGCTTCGGCGCCGCAGCTGGTGACGAGGTGACCACCAGCAAGGACCCATTCGCGAATTGCGGCCCCCTGAGCTTCGTTGATGGTCCAGTCGCCATTGAGCAGCAGCACATCGATGCTGTCAAGACCTCGCGGCATGGCGGGGAGTTGCAACATGGAATCCAGCGAAAGCACTCTCAGGAGGTCGCGTGTTCCACGATCGGCGGAATACATCGCCGAAAGCTCGGCCAAACCAGCCTGCTTGCCGACGCAGAGCAGCGTAACTGGAGTCTGACGATTCATGAGCAGTTGCTGGGGCAGGCTGGCGGTTTTCGGCGGCAGTTGCCGATCGTTGTCGGCGCTGGCTTCGGCGGATGTAATTTCGTGCTGCCAAATCATGTTGCCGGCTGCGTTTCTGAGCCCCAGTTGGATGCTGCCTTCGAGCCGTCCCGACATGAAGACTCCTTCCAGCTCAACGGTGCCGTCGGCAGCAACGACCTGTTCTGCGAAGGTGCTTTCGGACAGGTCACCCCGGGGATCCGGCGCTGAGACGGTCAGGTGCACGGTTTCACCGGCGGCCAATCCGGAAGCCTGCAGCTTTATTGGGAGCCAGCGCCCGGGCTGGCCGTGCGAAGCCAGTCCGACCTGCAGCGAGTGCACCTGAACAACCTGTGCCTGCGTGACCGTGGTTGCGGAGGTGAGGCAGACCGCGAGCGATGCAATCGCGAGCCGCATCAGGCGTAGCCATGGTCCGCAGTGGCGATTTTCACGAGGTGAAGTGCAGCAAAACATTCGGTCAGGGATTCCTGTGTAATTCTGACAACCGGAACTGCGTGTGAATTGGGAGAGCATACGCTGAAGCGGTGGTTTTCGGGGGAAAAAGAGGGGAAAAAACTGGTTTTGCGGAGTAGTCGGCAAGCTGTTCCAAAGATCGTCGTCAGCGTTTTTGGAAAAACACTGGCTTTTTGGTACGCTTTCTGCGAAATTTCCTGCAGGCGTTATCGGGCCGTCCTGCGGTCCGTTGTATCCGCACCGGCAGTTCGGGCCGAGTTCCCGGCTCTGGTGTCAATTCGGTTTTGATTCTTGTTGTTGACGGAGGTAACCATTAAACGAACTCGTCCGACACCAGCTCCCCAGACAAACATGCCGCGTATGAACGAGCGAATCAGGATTTCTCCGATTCGCGTTGTCAGCGCTACGGGTGAGATGCTTGGGGAAATGGAAACTGCGGTGGCCCTGCGCATGGCGCAGGACGATGGTCTGGATCTAGTGGAAGTCAGTCCGGACGCACGTCCCCCGGTTTGCCGAATCATGAACTACGGCAAAGTGCTCTACGAACGCCACAAGAAGTCGGGTGGACCCCGCCAGCACAAGACTCAGCTGAAACAACTCCGCCTGCGCGCCAAAACCGGGCAGCATGACATCGAGGTCAAGGTCAAACAGGCCCGCGAATTTCTGGCTCGCAAGGACAAAGTCAAGATCAACGTCATGTTCAAGGGACGCGAAAACGCCCACCACGAACGCGGTCTGGAAATGCTCCACGAAATCGTCAAGATGCTGGAAGACGTGGCCGCCGTCGAACAGCCTCCTAAAATGGAGAGTGGCAAGATGGCTTCGGTGCTCTTCACGCCACTCAAGCACTGACACCTAAACTCCGCCCTGTTCCTCGGCTATTTTCAGGAGACAATTGCATGCTCCGTCTGCCATCCGCGCTGACCGGTCTCGCTGTCCTGATCAGCGGTTGCGAACACTCCACCGCTCCGCTGCTGCCTTCTGCAGCAGCGGCAGCAGTCTCTGACGAGAAAGCTCCCGGGCCCTCGTCACCTGTGAAACCGGCCGAAAAAGCGGAAAAAAAACAGGTAAAGGGAAAGTCCGTGAAAGATAAATCTGACGACGCCCCTGCCCAGTACAACAAGCTCAGCGAGTTTGAGTCGTGGGTGATCCTGCAGAAAGGCACCGAGAGAGCCTTCACGGGCGAGTACACAAATCTGAAGGATCCTGGGACCTACATCTGCCGCCGCTGCAACGCGCCCCTTTACAAGGCGAAGGATAAATTTGCCAGTGATTGTGGCTGGCCCAGCTTCGACGACGAAATCGAAGGAGCGGTCAGGCAGTCAAGGGATGCCGACGGCTATCGCGTCGAAATTACCTGCAAAAACTGCGGAGGACACCTCGGGCACGTCTTCTTTGGCGAGGGCTTCACTGAGAAAAATACGCGGCACTGTGTGAACTCCGTCTCCATGAAGTTCATTCCCGAAAACGCCGAGATGCCCCCCGTCATCCGAAAGAAAAGCGCCCGTTCCAGCCGCAACTCCAAAGCAGAAGAAAGCGAACCCAAAAACGCTCCTGCTGAAAAAAAGCAAAAACAAGCTGAAGCAGGCAATGCTGCGCCACCAAAACCTGCCGAGTAGTTCTGTCGATGGATGACACAGACGAGGTTACAGCGTGGCATGAAGCGGGTCACGCGTGGGCTGCGCTGTTCGTAGGTGCTCGCGTGCAGTGTGTGTCAATTTCACCCGACGATGACGACGGTCCGCGTCGATTTGGAGACACCACAATCCTCTGGAGCCGTCGGCGGTTTCCTCCGGCTGTACTTGCTGAAAAGCTTTGTTGGGTCGCTCTTGCCGGTCCCGTTGCTGAAATGATCCACACAGGTCGTCGCTTTCATCCAGGGCTGGTGGCTGAATGGCAGCAGGACTGGCGTGATGCCCTTGATGCACTCCGGCCGATTCGCGATCCGCAAAAACGAATCGCTCGCGCAGAACGTATCACGATCGAGCTGCACGAAGCCTTCTCAGACGACTTTCACTGGTCCGCGATCGGAGCCATCGCCGACCATCTGCTCGCCCATGAAATCCTTGATGAAGAGCTCCTGTCCGAAGCTGTCGAACCCTGGATTGCTGACACGTAGACAAGATCGCACGGCTGCGCCTGCAGTCAACGACAAAGGCTCAGGAGCGACAAAACGACTGACGCCGTCAGCCCGACGCGGATATTGTCATTGATTCGAGACGGCAGGGACTCAATCACGGCACATGCGGCGACTGCCGGGGCAGTGAGCAGCAGCGCGCGAGTGAAATCGAGTGCCGGCTCCTGAGCTTCGGGGTTCTGAGTTTCGCCCCAGTAGATCCACGCTGTCAACAGGCCGCCAACCAGCAGAAAGGCAATCAAACCAGACCACGACTTCCCTGGATTCCACGGGAGCGCGGGGCCACGCAACATCTGACCGAAGAGACTTGCCGAGCCATCTCCGAAGGCGAGGATTGCCAGCACTGCCAGACCGACCTCCAGCCGATCCGGCAGCAGCACAATTGTCAGAAGCACTGCCACAGCATAGCCCGAAATCGCCGACGTCCCAAGGTCCTCTGCGTTGCGGCGAATGCGGCGAAATCGCAGATAAATATGCGTTGTCACCGCCGCAATCACTGACATGATGATCCACCACAAAGTTGCCGAAAGTGGATCACGATGGGGAACGAGCTGGAGCGGAACAGCAAGCAGACCAGGCGCCATGTGCCAGAGACGTCGACGTGATTCCGCACCGCTCAGGGAATAGATTCCAAAACTGGACGGTGGCAATGGCATGGCGCAGTGAGTTCGGCCGATGGACGGCTGGCTGGACAGTGAAGCAGAGGAGACTCGCGGGCTGAACGACGACATGGGCAAGTTTCCGACTGGTTATTCAGACAGAGATCTTTCCATGAAATATCGGAATCCCCGGAGGCAAATTCCGCTCGCCTGCCGCCGGCCAGGTAATAAATCTTTCAGGGTCAGGAGAAATCCGTGCCTGAAACGCAACTGACGGCAGAATCTACCGAAGATTTACGCGGCAATCGCTTGAAATCCCGGCAGAATTCGCCGTAGTCGCCAAAGAGTTGTTTGTCGCGCCTGAATGTGGGGAGGTGACTTTACATCCCTTGCCTGAGATGGCGAAACGGCACAAACACGGGCCAATTGGGATATTTCAGTTCCGCCTGCCGCTTGACATTCCGTGGCCGGATCGAGTCACAAAAACGCAGTGTGGCGTGCGGTCGATGTCAATCGGCCGGTGAGTTCCTGATGCGGTATTGGCTGCGCGGGCGCGCCCCGTTGAGATTTCGAGCGGTTGGGCGGGAGCCCCTGGCTAGGGCTTTGCAGTGACTTTTTCCGGGACTGCGATGGGTTTTCCAAGGCAGATGCGGAATCCATCGCGGGAGTCTGAATAGGAATCGCTCTGGAGCCCCAGTCGGACAGCGCAGCGAGCATTGCCGGGGACGTCGAAATAGTTACCGCCACGGCAAACCGGGTGTGGATCAGCGGGATTGAAGATGGGTTCTTCGTGACCGCCTTTGGGGTCGAAATGGTCAAGGACGACTTCCCAGACGCCGCCACACATATCGGCCAGTCCAAATCCATTTCGGCCACGTTCGCCGAAGTGGTCAACGGGGGACACGAAGGAGTAACCGTCGCTCCAGGGTGCTTTTGCGAGTGGCCAGGTGCGAGTGCGTCCGGGCAGCAGATCGATGGCGGAGATATTCAGTCGCCCCTCGCCGTCTTCAATTTCGTTGCCCCACCAGAAGAAGGCTCGGGGTTTGCCGCCGCGGCACGCATATTCCCATTCGGCATCGGTGGGAAGGCGGTATTCGAGTTCAGTGCCGAGTCGTCCGGCAGCGCGTTCGCGGTTGGTGAGCCAGCGACAGAAGGCGCGGCCATCGTTCCAGCTGACGCAGACGACGGGGAAGTTGTCCTGCTGCGGGAACGCCCAGTTGGGATCGCGCCAGCTTTTGCCGGGCATCGGGGACCATGGATGCACGACGCTGGTTGTGAGCTTATAGCCGGTCCATGAGGGATCGAAGCACTGCGTTTTGCCACCCGGTTTTTCCGCGTCGGTGATGTATCCCGAGTCTTCGACGAAGCGACGAAACTGTCCGACGGAGACTTCTGTTCGAGCCATCCAGAGGCCGTGGCGAATGCGGGTGAGTCTCGCTTCACCCTCGAAGCTTTCGCGCGTGGTTCCGGGGGTGGCGCCGCCTTCGATGCCAGTGGCCCAGGCGCGTTCTTCCGGCGTGCTGCCCATCATAAATTCACCGGGCGGCAGATAGAGCACTTCAAGATTTGTGTTTTTTCCCAGATCAACGGTGCGAACCTGCCCCTGAGTTGGCTGCTGGGCAGAGGCACAACGGCTGGAGCCGGTAACTGCAGCGAATAATGTGCAGTTGAGTACAGCGACGGTGAACAGCGAGTGGCGGATTGCGGTAGGCATAGCAGGGTCCGTAGGCTGATGGCGAGGTGAAGGGGTGGGGTGACGGGGTGGGGCGGTGCTGGATACTGGTGAGACAGCAAACGGATGTTATGCTGCAGGCGGGCGAATGTCACGGGGAGCGAACATGTCGGATCGAACAGCTGGCTATCAGCGTTGGGCTAACCTTACTTTTCTGCACTGGCGGGTGTCTGCAGACGTGCTCCAGCGGCAATTGCCGGCGGGGCTGGAGGTGGACACGTTTGCAGGAGAAGCGTGGCTGGGGGTGGTACCATTTTCGATGGAGCGTGTACGTCCGTGGTGGGCTCCGCCGGTGCCTGGAATTTCATGGTTTCTGGAAACGAATGTACGCACGTACGTTAAAGGTCCAGGCGGTGTGTCGGGCGTCTGGTTTTTCAGTCTGGATGCGAATCAGCGACTGGCTGTTGAGCTGGCTCGGAGGATCTGGAATCTGCCATATTTCCGGGCGGAACTGTCATTGCAGGAACAGGAGCAGCGTGCAGGTGGAAAGCTGCTGCAGAAGGTGGAGTATTCGGGAAGACGCCTCGAACAGCCCGCTGGCGAATACTCAATCGGAATCACGGCCGACGCAGGCAATCCAAAGCCAGCTCCCCATGGCACGCTGGAACACTTCCTTGTGGAGCGCTATGTCCTGTTCTGTGTGAACGCGCGAGGACAGCTGTATTCCGGGCGGGTGCATCACGTGCCTTACAGAATCTGTCCGGTGATCGAGCAGCGAATTGAGCAGACACTGACGGGGATGGTGGTGGGCAGCAACGGGTGTGGTGGAATCGCAGAACACGCTGCCTGGTCACCCGGAGTGGACGTGAGGATCTCGCCGCTGGAGCGCTGCGGGGGATGAAGGAGTTGGGTTCAATGCCGAGCAGACGCCACTCCTGCCATCTGAAACAGGACTAGAGTTTTTTGGTGAGTGCGTCGAGCGTGCCACCACCGATGATGGCGCCTGCAATTTGCTGGTCTTTCACGATCGCAGTTCCGGCGACCATCAGGGCACCCAGAGCAACTGTAAGACCACACCACAAACCGTACCTACTCCTCCAGATCCCATGCCTTACAGTTTCCAGTTCGAGTTGGTGTCGATGTGCCTGCTGGGATTCATACGCTGCCAGAAGTCTCTCGGCCATCCCGGGGACAATTTCGTTGTACAATCCGAGTATTTGAGGAGGTGGCAAAGGACCGGAGAAGTGTTGTTCAACACTGGTCAGAGAAACAGACTGACTTTTGCTGGAGCGTTGTACTCCCGACTCAGGTGTTTCAACTTTAGCTGGGCTGGTTCTCTTGTGAACTTTGGATCGACCTGACATTCATCGCAATCCCTGCTGCAACGGTTAAATCCCCAGCGACCGCTCTCCAGTCTGCAAGGGCAGCCAGCGAATCGCAGTCAACGTCGTGTTGGGGAGGAATCAAGGATCCAACTACACCTGCGGGGTCAAAGACGGAGTTAACTCCGGAAAGAAAGTCCGGGACGGGAAAAAAGATAAACGAGTCATCGCCCATAGAAGGCAACCCTGACGAAAACGGTCGATTCCTGTGATACAGGGGTAGTGTTCGGCGTTTTTCTTCCTCAGTCAAGCCAAATTGCACCGAGTGTTACCGCGACTCAGCGTTTTTCGTCCAGCATTGGGGACCTTCAACCTCAAAAACGCACATGTTTCTCCACTTTCTGGCGTTTTTCTTCCATTCATCGTGGAGCGCGCCAGAGGGCTTTGGATTCTGCCAGGAGTCGATCGGCGGCGGGTGGCCCCCAAGTGCCTGCGGGGTAGAATTCTGGGGCAGCGGAGCTGGATTCCCAGGCGTTGAGGACGGGAGTGACAAAGCGCCAAGCAGCTTCAAGTTCGTCGCTGCGGGTGAAGAGTGTTGAGTCTCCGCGCATGACATCCAGAAGCAGTCGTTCGTAGGCTTCCGGGAGCACCGTATCGAAATGCTCGTCATAAGCAAAGTCCATGGAGACGGGTTGAACCTGGTAATTCATGCCAGGACGTTTGGTGGAGAATCGCAGTGAGATGGCTTCCTGGGGCTGGATGCGGAGGATGAGCTGGTTGGGTCTGGTTTCGACGACATCGCAGAGATCACCGTCACATTCGACAGTGGAGAACAGGTTCAGAGGCGGGCTTTTGAACTGGATGGCGATCTCAGTGAGTTGTTTGGGGAGTCGTTTGCCGGTGCGGAGGAAGAATGGGACTCCGGCCCATCGCCAGTTATCGATGGCGACTTTCATGGCAACAAAGGTCTCGCGACTGGAGGCGGGGTTAACGCGATCTTCTTCGCGGTAGGCCAGTGCAGGCTGGCGGTTAACAAGCCCGGCGGTGTACTGACCACGAACAACCCAGTTGCCGATGTTTCCGGGGGCGCCAGGTCTGAGGGCCTGGAGGACTTTCAGTTTTTCATCGCGGATTTCGCGGGCCTGAAAGAGCGACGGCGGGTCCATGGCGATCAGGCAGAGCAGTTGCAGCACGTGGTTTTGCAGCACGTCACGGAGTGCACCGGAAGTGTCATAGTAGCCACCGCGGGAACCTTCCATTCCCTGGGACTCAGCAACGGTGATCTGGATATGATCGACGTGACTGCGGTTCAGCAACGGCTCGAAGATGGCATTTCCGAAACGAAACAGCAGGATATTCTGGACGGTCTCCTTTCCAAGATAGTGATCGATGCGGTAGATCTGTCGTTCGAGCAGGTGGCGGTCGAACTGGGCTGCCAACTCGATTGCAGACGCGAGATCTCTGCCGAAGGGTTTTTCAACAACTACTCGCAGTCGAGCGGCGGATTCACGAGGAGGAATCATGCCGGCGGTGTTCAGTCCTTCCACGGCGGCGGCGAACAGTGAAGGGGCGGTGGCAAGGTACACGATGCGAGTGGGATCGGCGGTGAAACCGGCGGCGGTTTCAAGTTCCTGTACACTGCTGTGCAGGCCGCAGTAGTGGTCGGGAGAGCTGATATCGAGTTGTTGATAGAACAGCTGACTGGCAAAGGCATCCCACGCGGTGGCGTTGAATCCGGCACCAAGTCGTCCAGCCACAACTTCGCGCAGTTCAGCACGAAACTCTGCATGTGACTTTTCGCGGCGGGCGATGCCGATGACCGGGCAACCCGCAGGCAGATACTGTTGCTGATGCAGACGGAAAAGTGCCGGAATGAGTTTACGCGAAGTGAGGTCGCCGGATGCGCCGAAAATCAGAATGGACGAGTTGCTGCCAGGACCAGCTGTCATGAATCACCGTGCCGCAAAAAAATCGATGGACTTGAGGGCACGAATCATACAGATCTCCGTCGGCTCGCAGAAGCTGTCCGGGGCAATGAGCGTGAGAGTGTCGAGTTTCAGGACTGGGTTTCAGTGAACAGTGATTGCAGCAGCTGGATGTTCACGGCGGAAAGGTCATCCGGGACCCGGTGATGGGCTCGGTGCAGCTGCTCAAACGTGCGGCCTCGGGAGACGATGCCGAGGCAGCGGGTGCCGGCTGCGAGCGCTGCTTCGATGCCAACAGGAGCATCTTCCAGAACAACGCAGCGTGCGGGGGGCAGGCCAAGGCCCGCGGCCGCCTTGAGAAAGACGTCCGGATGCGGCTTACCGCGGACAACATCCGCTCCCGTGATGATGGTGTTGATCAGGTGTGAAGCATTCAGACCAGCAAGTGCCGCGGCTACGTTTTTGGGCGGGCCACTGGAGCCAATTGCCATTGGAATGCTGGCTGCGGAAAGTTCTGAAATCAGCCGGGCAGCGCCAGGCATGTGCGGGAAGTTCCGGGAAATGAGCTCGCGATAAAGAAGTTCCTTCTCTTCGTCAAACGCAGCAATAGCGGCGTCATCGGGCGGATTGTCCCAGGTGTCACGAATCACTTCACGGCTGGTACGACCAAATCCCGCAAGGAACTGATCCTCTGTACATTCACGACCATGCCGCCGACAACACAGCTGCCACGTCTCAAGGTGCGCCGCATAAGAATCAATCAGCACGCCATCCATATCAAAGATGACGCCGAACGGGGGTGGGGGGGGCATGGTTCAGTGGTGGGTTGTGGGTTGTGGGTTGTGGGTTGTGGGTTGTGGGTTGTGGGTTGTGGGTTGTGGGTTGTGGGTTGTGGGTTGTGGGT
>Ga0172373_10001150_pt1 | contig 42944 bp, 36 predicted proteins | sample Lak10m_2_FD_114546 | JGI IMG/M metagenome (GOLD analysis project Ga0172373, IMG submission 114546) | Freshwater microbial communities from Kabuno Bay, South-Kivu, Congo - kab_092012_10m | ecosystem: Environmental > Aquatic > Freshwater > Lake | place: Democratic Republic of the Congo... | reverse complement strand
CGCCCCGGCATCGGCCGGCACCAGCGCGGCAACTTCGGGGCGCGCCTGCCGGTAGTATGCCGACAATATCCGCGGACCGGCCGGCAGTGGCCCGGCGGCCAGCCATTCGCCGCTGCGCGTTAAAGCGGCTTTAAGCAGCTCGCCCGTCGGGCGTTTCATCAGCGCCGCCTGCCCCTGCCCGGCAATCCGCTCGCGTTCCTCCGGCTTATCCAAGTAGTCCAGGCAGGCGGCGACTATCCCGTCGTACGGACAATACACGACGCCGCCTTCGTAAGGATCATGGTCGGAGATTTCGGAAATCACGAAGCAACGGTTGGCCAGCAAAAAAAACAACCGGGCTTCTTCAAGAACCGGCAAATTATCCAGATGGTGGATGTTGAGCTGGATTTTCGCTCGTTCGATCAAGGCGTTGCGCGCCGAGCCGTAAATCCCGAACGGCGTTTCCACGCGCAGCCCGCAGCCGCGCAATTGTTCGATTACGTTGGCCCGGCGCGGCGGCAGGCTGCCGCAAAAAAGCACGTCAATGTCTTGCTCAGGCTGTGGCTTCAGGCAATGCAGGCTGGGATGATAACCTGGCGGCAAATGGACAAGCCGCGCCAAACCCTGGGCGCGCAGAAACGTAATATTGCTGAGCGAATAATCCCATACGCAAACAGCGTTACGCAGTAAATCCAGGTAATGCGGCTGAATCGATAGGATGCCTCCATCCGATGCAAGAGGCTCCCATTGATAAACAATGTAAGGCTTATTCTTCGCAAACGCTACAAAGTCCTCAGGCATAAAGCAAGTGGCGCCGACCAGTATGTTAATGCATCGGCTATCCAGTTCGTTTTCACTGCGCCGGTAAGGAACGGATAAATCCTTTAGCGCGCCTTCCAGAGATGCTAGAATTTCAACGAATATAGGTTTATGTTGAATATTACCGGCGGCAATCTGGACAAGATTGACAGGGCATTCATGTGACCAAGATAGATTCATAGGCGCATTAAGATCGGTGCGTGAAAATTTTGCCAGTATATCAAATTAGGATGAGGTAAAGTGTTTTGAAATTTAGAGCCGCCAATATAGGGACATGGGTCATAGCCATCATTATTATGCTGGGCATAGGCCTGCTTTTTATTTTGACGAATTACTGCCTGCACACGGGAGACGCCGGCAGTTGTTATAGCACTGTCGTCACAGCAGGTAATTCGCTTTTCATGATGGTTATAGCAGTTGCCATTCTTTACCAGCAAAAGCAAAAATCCAATCTTGAACATGCCCAAATCTCCGGCGCGCCGCTGCACCCGCCAACTTGTCGGCAAACGGCATTACCGACGGTCATGATTGCTATTCTCGGTCAACAAAAAGAATCTGCGCTACCGTTGTATCTACAGTGCATCGAAGCGCTTGATTACCCGAAGCAGCAACTGTCGGTTTATATCCAAACCTATGGCGATACCAAGCGCGGCACGCATATTTTGCAAAGTTGGGTGCAGCGCGTCGCGGCCGACTATGCGCGTGTAGAAATGGCTGGCAGTCCTGTCATTGAACCGAAATCAAACGGCGAGCACCCAGCTATGAGCGGAGTTCTCGAGGCCGGACTGAAAAAAGCCGTAGCGTGGCAATGCGATTATTATTTTGTCGTGGATACGGATATTTTTATTCGTCCACCTACGTTAAGCGCGCTGGTCAAACTCAATCTGCCTATTGTTGCGCCATTCCTGAAGCACGTCGACCCGCGCAATCCTTATTCAAATTATCATTATGACGTCGACATCAACGGCTACTACCAGGATTGCGAAGAATATTACTGGCTGCATAGCCAACGCATAAAAGGGATTAACGAGGTGAAAGTTGTGCACGGCTGCTATTTGCTCCAACGCGAGCTTATTCCTAAGCTCAGTTACGACGACGGCAGCGGCCGTAGCGAATATGTCATGTTTTCCGACTCTATCCGCCGCCATCATATCCCCCAATATTTCGACAATCGCGAGATCTACGGCTATTTAACATTGGGTGAAGACCCTATGCTTGTACGCACCTGGATAGGGGATGAAATCGACAAGGCGTTTTACGAACACGCCGATTCATGAGTCCGCGTTTAATTTAGCCAGTGCGAAATTAAGATTATCATGCACGCGCCGGCTGTTTTCAGCGGACAGCTTGATGAGGCCCTCCGCTTCGCGGCGGAAAATTTCCTCGCAAGCCGCTTTAGATTCCTGGTAATGACCCGCCCAGTAAGCGGATACAGACTGCTCGTCGAGCAATTGCCAATGATAAACCGCCGGATTGACAAACAAGGTATCGCTTGGATAAGGAATCTCAAGACCCCGTCTGGCGAACAGGCAAGCTAGATTAAACTGCCCATGCCGCCGGCAATACGATGCCAGCGCATGTAATGATTCAGCGCGGCTAGGACGTAATTCGTAAGCTTTCTGATAAAGCGCCATCACCGTCGCATACGGCAGGTTTAAATTAGCCGCCATATGCCCGGCCTGTAATTGCGCGATAAACGTTTCTTCCACCCAGCCTTGCATCTCGGCGCGCTTGCAGTAATTCTCGTATGCGGGTTCGTAATGCCCGGCGTCGCGATAAGACTGGGCCAGATAAAACCTGCTGCGGGCATCGGCGGGATTTTTCTGCAACTCCTCTTCCAGCAGCGCCGCATCCCGCAAAAATTTTTGCTCCGCCGTATATCCCCTTGACCGCACGCCTTCGCCGGGATGGAAATAAATCCACGCATCCTCAACGACTTCTCGCGTCCCGCTGCCTTCTAAATGCTCCAGGTATTCATGCACGGTGCCTTGCCATCTCCACCGGTTACTGCCGATGTCGACCAGGTTCGGTAACGCATAGCGAATATCGTTATGATGTTTGCGCAAACAATAGCTAACGCCGGGCTGTAGGCGCCGGTAAAAAGACGGGTCGGTATATTGCAGTTCCTCGTCCGCATCAATGAACAGCAACCAGCCGCTATTGCGGCTTGCGCAGGCATATTGCAAGGCCTGGTTGCGATTTACCCCAAAATTAACCCAGGGGGCGATAATCACTTCGCCCTCTATGCCATGCTGATCCATGCGGTTTTTAATAAACTCAGGAGTCCCGTCAGTCGAGCCGGTATCGACAATAACATAATAATCGATGACATCCTTGACCGATTCGATCAAGCGGTCGAGCACCGGCGTTTCATTTTTAACGATCATGTTAAGACAGATTGACGTAGACTTCATGGCAAGGCGAGTAATTAAAGAAAGAGTTAGCAACAAGGCGTTGGCGTGCTTTAAAACACAAGGCGACACTTTAACCCAAGTTTAAAGCGATGCGCAATTTCGTTATATTAATGGGTAGTCCTGCAAAGGAAGTTGCCAACGCATTGAACGCGACGACTGCGCGTCCTTCGAGAACGAGCAGTCGTTCCAAGCACGGCAGCGTTAAGCGCTGCGCTTGATGTTTGGAAAATCATTCCGCTTGCAGGACTAGCCTTGTGCTGAATGTATCGAGAAACCGGAATTACCTGAAGACACGAGCAATCCCCGCACTTCACGCTTGCCTTTCCTGCCAAAATGCCCCATATTTTAACAACGCCTGTCCATACAGCATTCCTGCTTGAATGATAAAACCCGTGTAGAGCAACCGGATACCGATAATGACTGAACTGCTTAAACTTTTTCAAGATTCCTCTGCCCTTTACGGCAGCAACGCCAGTTTTATTGAAAACTTGTACGAACGCTTCCTCGAAGACCCTGAATCGGTCGAGACCAGCTGGCAAAAACATTTCAAAAGCATTCAGCGTAGCGCCGATTTTGAGACGGCTCACAGCCCTATCGTCGAACGCTTTGCAGAGCTTGCGATCAAATCCCCGAACCGCCTGGCGCAAATACAGGGCTTTACCGAAGAAAGTGTAAAAAAACAGTCGGCTGTCGCACGGCTTATTAACCATTACCGGGTGCGCGGACATCAAATTGCCAACACTAACCCGCTCGGCAAAACAGCCCCTCCGCCGATCGACATGGACCCGTCTTATTACGGCCTGTCCGAGCCAGATATGGAAACCCTGTTCGATACCGGCTCGCTTTATGGTGTCGACCGGCTGCCTTTGCGAAAAATTCTCGCCAACCTCAAGGACATCTACTGCGGCAGTATCGGCTCCGAATTTATGCATATCGATGATACGCATACCAGGCGCTGGCTAATCAATCGCCTGGAAAGCTCTAAAGCCAATTTGGTGCTTGAGCCTGAAAAAAGACGCTGGCTGCTGAAATTGTTGACTGCGGCTGAAGGCATAGAAAGCCATTTGCAAAACAAATTCGTCGGCCAGAAGCGCTTTTCCCTGGAAGGCGGCGAATCGCTGATTCCTATCCTGGACGAATTGATCCAGCGCTCCGGCGAAAAAGGCGTCAAGGAAATTGTTATCGGCATGGCGCACCGTGGCCGCCTGAATGTCCTGGTTAATATCCTGGGCAAAAGCCCGGCCAGTTTATTTGAGGAATTTGCCGGTAATTACACGCTGTCACCGGGCATGCGTTCAGGCGATGTCAAATACCACATGGGTTTTTCATCGAACATCAACACGCCGGGCGGGGCCGTGCATTTGGCCTTGGCCTTCAACCCATCGCACCTGGAGATCATCAATCCCGTCGTCGAAGGCTCGGTGAAAGCGCGCCAGGACCGTGCCGGCGAAAACGGCCAGGCTACCGTGATTCCGGTATTAATCCACGGCGATGCGGCTTTTTCAGGGCAAGGCATCGTCATGGAAACCCTGAATATGTCGCAAACCCGCGCTTTTTCGACCGGCGGGACTATTCACATCGTCATCAATAACCAGATCGGCTTTACCACCAGCCATCCATCGGATGCGCGCTCCACGCCGTATTGCACCGATGTCGCCCGGATGATCCAGGCGCCGGTTTTCCATGTTAACGGCGATGATCCCGACGCCGTGCTGTTTGTTACCAAATTAGCCGTCGACTACCGCATGACGTTTAACAAGGACGTCGTTATCGACCTGGTCTGCTATCGCCGCTTAGGACATAATGAGGCGGATGAACCGGCGGCGACGCAACCCTCGATGTACAAAAAAATCCGCAAACACAAAACCGCGCGAAAAATCTATGCCGAAAAATTAATCGGCGAACAGGTCATCACCGCCGGGCAAGCGCTGGCAATGGAACAGGATTACCAGAAGCTGCTGGAAGCGGGCGAAATCGTTTCGCGGCCGGTGCTGAACGGCGACAGCTATTCCTATACCACGCAATGGAACCAATATCTTAATAAACAGTGGGATATACCGTGCAACACCGCTGTTTCGCTGGATCAATTGCGCTTTTGCAACGACCGCATGCAGCGCCTGCCCGCCGGCTTTGAATTGCATCCGCGCGTCGCAAAAGTCATGGAAAACCGCCGCAAGATGGCGGCCGGCGCCATGCCGTTGGACTGGGGCTTCGCCGAAAACATCGCTTACGCCACGCTGATTATCGACAAGCATAATATACGCCTGACCGGCCAGGATGTTGGCCGCGGCACGTTTGTACACCGCCATGCGGTATTGCATAACCAGCTTAACCACAAAACCCATACGCCGTTAAAGCATCTCGATAAAAACCAGGGCCGTGCGCAAATCTTCGACTCGCTACTGTCTGAAGCGGGCGTGCTGGGTTTTGAGTACGGCTACAGCACGACGACGCCGAATACGCTGGTCATCTGGGAAGCGCAATTCGGCGATTTTGCGAACGGCGCGCAAGTGCTGGTCGACCAGTTCATCAGTTCGGGGGAAACCAAATGGGGGCGCTTGTGCGGGCTGGTCATGCTGTTGCCGCACGGTTTTGAAGGCCAGGGACCCGAGCACTCGTCGGCGCGGCTGGAGCGGTATTTACAGCTTTGCGCCGAGCATAATATGCAAGTGTGTTACCCGACCACGCCGGCGCAAATATTCCACCTGCTACGCCGCCAATTGCTGAGGCCGTACCGCAAGCCGTTGATCGTCATGAGCCCCAAAAGCCTGTTGCGCCATAAACTGGCGGTATCCACGCTCGAAGATTTAACCAGCGGCCAGTTCCAACCCATTATCGGCGAGCTGGACGCCATCAATGCTAAAAAAGTGACGCGCCTGGTGTTATGCGCCGGTAAAGTCTATTACGATTTACTGGAAGCGCGCCGTGAAAGCGGGCTTAAACATGTTGCAATCGCCCGTATTGAGCAGCTTTATCCGTTTCCGCTGGAATTATTCAGGGCGGAAATCACCCGGTATCCCCTTTTAAAAGAGTTTGTTTGGTGTCAGGAAGAGCCTAAAAACCAGGGCGCATGGTATAACTCCGGCCATCATTTTATCGATAACCTGCCGCCCCATATCCACGTCACTTACGCCGGTCGCCAAGCATCCGCAGCGCCTGCCGTCGGTAATTTCCAAGTCCACATAGAACAACAAAAAGCGGTTGTGCAATCAGCCCTTTACGGTACCCCATCAGGAAAATAACATGAGTATTGAAGTCCGAGTCCCCAATCTACCCGAATCTGTTTCCGACGCAACCGTGGTCGCCTGGCACAAACAAGCCGGCGATAGCGTCAGCAAAAACGACAGTCTGGTTGATCTTGAAACCGATAAAGTCGTGCTTGAAGTCACTGCGCCGGAGTCCGGCATAGTGAGCCAGATTCTCACGGCGGACGGCGCCGTCGTTACCGGCGGCGAGTTAATGGCCTTAATAGAAGCCGGCGCCGTTAGCGCCCACGCAATAACCGGGACACCGGAAACTAAACCGTCGGAGACACCGTTAAGCCCTTCCGTCCGGCGCCTGATTAATGAAAACACCTTGAATCCGGCCGAAATCACCGGCACCGGTAAAAGCGGACGATTGACCAAAACCGATGTACTGGATCATCTTAACAAACAGGCTCCCGCCAAGGCTGCGCCAAAACCTGAAATCATCGAGACCAAACCGGCGACTGTTCAAACCATAGAACTAGGCAGTACCTCGGCGTCAAACCTGCGTCCTGAACAACGCGTTCCGATGACGCGGCTCAGGGCAAAAGTTGCCGAGCGCTTGTTGCAAGCGCAGCAGAATGCCGCAATGCTGACCACGTTCAATGAAGTCAACATGCAGAGTGTGATCGACCTGCGCAACCAGTACAAAACCCGTTTTGAACAAAAACACAATGTAAAGCTCGGCTTTATGTCGTTTTTCGTCAAAGCATCGATTGAAGCGCTAAAAAAATTCCCGGCCATTAACGCATCGATAGACGGCAACGACATCATCTATCACGGCTACTACGACTTGGGGATTGCCGTCAGCACACCGCGCGGCCTGATTGTGCCGGTATTGCATGATGTCGACCAGCTTGATTTCGCCGGTATTGAAAAAAGCATCGTCGATTACGGCGAAAAAGCCCGCGCCGGCGCCTTAAGCTACGATGATTTAAAAGGCGGCACGTTTACGATTACCAACGGCGGCGTGTTCGGCTCGATGCTGTCGACGCCGATACTGAACCCGCCGCAATGCGCCATTTTAGGCATGCATGCGATCAAGGAACGCGCTGTCGTCGAAAACGGCCAGATTGTTATTCGCCCGATCATGTACCTGGCGCTGTCTTACGACCACCGTCTCGTCGATGGCCGTGAGGCCGTACAATTTTTAGTCACTATTAAAGAATGCCTGGAAGCACCCGCTCACCTCCTTCTTAATATTTAATTTTATGCCAAAAAAAACTATGCATTACGATGTCATTGTTGTGGGTGCCGGCCCCGCCGGTTATTCCAGCGCGATACGCTGCGCCCAATTGGGTTTAAAAACCGCCTGTGTCGATAACTGGCGGAACAAAAAGGGACAACGCACGCTCGGCGGCGTACACCTGAACTCCGGCTGTGTTGCGTCCATCACCTTGCTGGAATCGGCGAAACTTTATCACTCGCTCAATCATAGGATCAGCAAACACGGCATTCACGCAGAGAATATTTCGGTCGACATCCCGGCCATGATTCAACACAAAGACGACATCATCGATGCGCTCGGCCACAAAATTTCCGAGGTTTTTGCACACCACAACATTGACAGCATCCATGCGAGCGGCAGATTGCTGAAGGCAAGGCAAATAGAAATTACGCCGCTGAATGGGACGGCGCCGTCTGTACTCGATGCCAAACACATTATTTTGGCAACAGGGTCGTCACCGATCCAACTACCTTACGCGAAAGTCGACAATGAATTTATCGTTGATTCTTTTGCCGCATTAAACCTTAACAGCCTGCCCAAAAAACTGGCGATTATCGGTGCCGGCGTCAACGGCCTGGAACTGGCCGCGATATGGAGCAGGCTCGGTGCAGAAACCCTACTGCTGGACGCGCAGGAAAGCTTTTTATCGCTACCCGACCAGCAAATTTCGCGGGAGGCCTATCGCATCTTTAGTGCGCAGGGATTGGATTTGCGCCTGGGCGCACGCGTTATCTCAGCCAAGAAAAGCCGGAATAAAGTCATCGTCGACTACCAGGACCAGGAAGGCACGCATACCTTGCGCGTAGACAAGCTGATTGTTGCGTCCGGACGAAAACCTAACACGGAAAACCTATCCGTACCCGAAGCCAATTTGTTGCTTGACGAAAACGGTTATATCCATGTCGATGAAAATTGCCGCACCAACCTGCCTGGTGTTTATGCTATCGGCGACCTCAACCTGCTCGGCCCGATGCTGGCGCATAAAGGCATAGAAGAAGGCGTATTCGTCGCCGAACAAATTGCAGGCCTGCACAGCGCTATCGATTACGCCACCCTGCCCAGCGTTATTTATACCGATCCTGAAATCGCCTGGGTCGGTCAAACCGAGCAATCCCTGAGAACTATGGGCGTGGCGATCAAAGTAGGCGCCTTCCCGTTAAGCGCAACGGCCCGGGCTCAAGCGATGGGCAAGACCGAAGGACTGGTTAAAATCATCGCCCACGCCGAAAACGACGCCCTGCTCGGCGTGCATATCATCGGCGCCCATGCCTCGGAGCTCATTGCCGAAGCCGTGCTTGCGATGGAATTCTCGGCCAGCAGCGAAGACCTGGCCAGGACGATACATGCCCACCCCACCCTGTCTGAAAGCTTCCATGAAGCGGCGCTCGCGCTGAAGAAAATGACGATGCATTTACCGATATGAGTTTGCCGGACAGGGCTTACCGATGTGCGGCAAACCCATCAGCGACGGAAGGATGGCCGAAATAATAGCCCTGAAAAATAGTGCAGCCTTTTTCCACCAGGAAGTTTAGCTGCTGTTCGGTTTCCACGCCTTCTGCAATCACATTCAAACCCAGGTTTTTTGCCATCGCGAGAATCGTTTCGACAATGACGGCATCATTCGAATTTTGATTGATATGCCTGACAAAACTTTGATCAACCTTCAATTGGCTTAACGGGAACTTGGTCAGGTAGGCCAACGATGAATAGCCGGTGCCGAAATCATCAATGCTGATACTGATGCCAAGCTCGGTCAATAACTGCATTTTAGCGGCCGTGACATGGACATTATCAATGAGGATGCTTTCTGTTAATTCAATCATCAAAGACGACGGTGAAATGTCGGCATCGTGAATGGCTTGCTTGACTTGGTCAACAAAATCCTGCTGCTGAAACTGCCGCGAACTGACATTGACGGCGATATGGCTAAGCCCCAATCCTTGCCTGTGCCATTCTTTTACCTGCCTGCAAGCCTCCTGCAGGACCCAGCTCCCGATAGGCAAAATCAGGCCGGTTTCCTCGGCGATAGGGATGAAATCCAGCGGCGAAATTTTGCCTTTTTCGGGATGCATCCAGCGGATCAGCGCTTCTGCGCTCAGTATATTGCCGTCAAGATCAACCTGCGGCTGGTAATAAAGCACAAATTGTTGCTGGTCGACGGCTATCCTGAGGCTGTTTTCAAGCTGCAGGTACTTGTCGGCCGCTTCCTGCATGCTTTGATCGAAAAAGCTGATGGTATTCCTGCCTTTTTCCTTGGATTGGTACATCGCGGTATCGGCCTGCTGTATCAGTTCCGTCGCCTCTTCCCGGCAAGTACCGGAAAACAGGGTAATGCCCATGCTGGCGCTGAAATAATGCTCGCTATTTTTCAGCAAATAGGGCTGGTTTAATGCCTGCATCACTTTCTCTGCGACATTTAATGCGTTATTGGTGGCCTCATCAATAGCGCCGGCATTCGTATTGATTAATATGACAAACTCATCGCCTCCTAAACGGGTGGGCATGTCTTCTTCACGAACCGCTTTCCTCAGCCGATTGGCGACTTGCACCAATAACTCATCGCCGATGTGGTGGCCTAATGAATCATTAAGCATTTTAAAGCGATCCAGGTCGAGGAAGATAATCGCGCCATAGGTATTCTTGCGCTTTGCCTGGATCATAGCCAGCTCTATTCTTTCGAGCAGCAGGCGCCGGTTCGGCAGTTCAGTCAGCGGGTCATAAAAGGCCAATTTCGTGATATGGTCCTCAAACATTTTTTTCTCGCTGATATCGGTAAACACGGCGACATAATGCGTGATCTCACCGGCGCTGTTCTTAACTGCGGTAATGCATTGCCATTGCGGGTATATCGAGCCGTCCTTGCGCCTGTCCCATATTTCACCGGTATATTTTCCTTCCGTTGTCAGTTGCCTCCACATTTCAGCAAAAAAAGCCTCATTATGTTTGCCGGAATTAAGAATATTCGGCTTTTTACCGATAACCTCTTCCGCAGAATAACCTGTAACAGCGGTAAATGCCTTATTGACACGCAGGATGATCGCATCTGGATCGGTAATAACAATGCCCTGCAAGCTATCGAACGTGATCGCGGCAAGATGAAGTTCTTCCTCGGTTTTTTTATAATCGGTAATATCCATCCAGGCGCCGAAAATCTCATCGATTTCGCCATCCGCTGTACGCAGGAGAATTAATTTATCGTGTATCCAGCGATACGAGCCATCCTTATGCTGAAAACGGTATTGATAATCAAGCTGTTCAGTCTCTGCCAGGTGGTCCATTAAATCAATCGTGTCCTGCCGGTCATCAGGATGAATATGGCTTGCCCATAGCGCCTCATCGGCATACCACTCGGCAGGCTCAAATCCGGTAATTGCCAGGAACGCATCGCTCACATACGTGCTTTTGAACGGGTATTGCGCATTACCGGTCGGTTTCAAGGTATAAATCGCCGCCGGGCTGATATTGACAACATACTTGAAGCGCTTTTCGCTCTCCAAATGGGCTTGATTGCTCGCCTGCAACAGCTCGACCAGCCGGTCCTGGTCGGCATTCAGCCGGCTTAATTCGGCTTTGGTTTGCTTATGATAAAGAATCTCGCTTTGTAACTGCTGGTTAGCCTGCATCAGCGCGGCGGGGCTAGGTATGCGCAAGGCTTTGGGAATCAACGGCCATAGCATGATAGCGGCAAATACCGAGGTCATCGCGGTAAGCGCTTCCATTGCCGCTGACAAACCATAGACCGGAACCCAGATGGTCACGACCGCCAGGACATGGGTCATGCCGCAAGTAAAAATGAACAGGCTAAACAGGATAAAAATCCATTTAAACTCAACATCCTTACGTTTATAGACAAAATAGCTTAATGCGACGGGAATGGAAAAATACGATAATGCAGTAATTAAGTTAGCTATGACGAATGTCCACAGCACGGCAGGCTTCCAAAGCAAACAAACGCCATGCGGCATGAATCCTTCAGTCTCTAACAAAAAATAAATCCAATCTTGCATAAAGCGCCAGTGCCATTGAACCAGGAATGAGAGAAGATCGATACCGAAAGTTTAAGAATAACCCACTGTAAAACGATCATTTAGAGTTTTCTTCATCATACCATGATAATTTTCCAACGCTGAAACCGACAAATTCCGGCATCCGTTTTCATCCGATTGTTGTCTTCGATTAAAGAACGCTATAATCGCACGAACTTTAGTGTGTCATCATTATGAACCAGAACTGGAAAAACTTTTTACTCTCTGAGCAAGCCGATTTTGGGACAGCAACTCAAATCAGCTTTCCCGCCGTCGCAGCACCGCATCATCATTGTATTTATCCGCTTGCCCACCTGGCTGTCTTGACGATCGGCGGAAAAGATGCCGCAACCTTCCTGCAGGGACAAATAACCTGCAATATCGATGACCTTAACGAAACAAAAAGCAGCCTGGGAGCCTTATGCAACCCGAAAGGGAGGGCCATCGCCACTTTCCTGCTGATTAAGACGGGCAGCGTTTTTCTTATGATCCTGCCTGATGAACTGCTGCAAACGGTTAAAAAAAGATTGAACCTGTACATCCTGCGCTCCAATGTGGTCTTGACCGACAGTTCCGATGCGCTTTGCCTGGTCGGCTTGGCGACAACCGAAACGCCCGGTTCCGACTGCACGGGTGCAGGAGGTATACCCTCTAGGGCACAAGGGGCAGCGCCACCACTAAAGGGTGGTCTAGGGACAGGAGCAGTTGCCGAAGCACTATTCAGCACATCGCAACAAGACATCATCAGCGTTAACCTGGGCAATCGCCGGCTGATCGCGGCAATGCCCGAACAAGCCGCCGCATTTTGGACGGAACAGACGCGTCACGGCTATCGACCGGCAAGCTCAGCGCACTGGCGTTATCTCGATATTATTTCAGGTTTGCCCTGGCTGACGATAGCAACATCGGAAGCCTTCATTCCGCAAATGCTTAACCTGGATAAACTGGGCGGCATCAGTTTTAACAAAGGCTGTTATACCGGCCAGGAAATCATTGCCCGCACGCATTACCTCGGCAAGGCAAAAAGAATGATGTTCCTGGCTGAATGCAACACGCAGCAGGTACCCGCCCCGAACGCCGTCATTATCGATGACAGCGCTCCTTTCGGCGCAGACGCCGATGCTGGACAAACCGCAGGCCGTGTCTTGCTGGCCGAGCATTGGGGCGCGTCCTGCAAGATGCTCATCGTGATACCGATTCCCGATGCCGGTACTGATCAGCTTAGATTGGCTGATCATAATAAACTGACTTTATTGCCGCTAAATACAGCACTCTAGCTGCCCCTATCTTTCATTCGCAACACACACAACACGGTTACCGATGATGAATACTCAAGCCGTCTTACATTTTCGCCGCTTAGGCACACTCACTATTTTCGCCGTTTATTTGGTCATACTGGCCGGCGGCATAGTCCGGGCATCCGGCGCCGGCATGGGCTGCCCGGACTGGCCGACCTGTTTCGGCCAGTGGATTCCGCCTACAGGGGAGACCCAGCTTCCCGGCAATTACCATGAGATTTATGCGCAACGCGGCTATGAAAACACCCAGTTCAATCCGGTAAAAACCTGGACGGAATACACGAATCGCCTGATCGGCGCAACCACCGGATTATTAGTCATGCTAACCGCATGGTCGTCGCGTATTTATCTAAAAACCGATAAAACAATATTCCAGCTGGCGTTCAGCAGCGTTTTCGTGGTCGGTTTCCAGGGCTGGCTAGGTTCAAGCGTCGTCGCCAGTAACCTGAAACCATTGATGATCACCCTGCATATGCTGCTGGCTTTATTCATCGTCGCTTTGCTGATTTATACGATTGCTCGTTCGCAACGGGATGCCATCAGTCAATTGGACACGCGGAAATTCCCCGATAAATTCAAAACCGTCCTGGTCGTCGCGATGGGCATGACCTTGCTGCAAATCGCGATGGGCACCCAGGTCAGGGAAGCCGTCGATTTTATTGCGCATGAACACAGCTATATCGACCGCCAATACTGGCGGGATGATTTTCCAGGCATTTTTTACATACACCGTTCGTTTTCATCGCTTATTTTGTTTACCAATCTTTGGATAGCCTGGGCCTGCTATCGGGCGATGCCGAAAACGAACCTGCTGTTCCGTACCGGCCTGGCACTGGGCATGCTCGTGATAACGGCAATCGTCGCGGGCATCACGCTGGACCGCTTAGACATGCCGCCTATTGCGCAACCCGTACACCTGCTGATGGCAAACCTTATTTTCGGCACGCAATTCTTTCTTTATATTTGTGTCAACTATGCCGGGGCAGGTGAAACGCTCAAGCCCGGCTGACGTTAACGGCATCAAGCCCATGACAGCGCAATATACTTTGCGCAATCATGTTTACGATTTTCAGATGCTTTCGTAGGGTAAATCATAAAAGCCTTCGTCAGTAAGCAATTAATCACCCCCCCCTAAACTTGACGCTATGCCTTCTTTCGACATTATTTCTGAATTTGATAAACATGAAGTTAAAAACGCTGTTGACCAAGCCAGCAAGGAAGTGGATACCCGTTTTGATTTTAAAGGCACTCATTCGTCCTTTGAACTGAACGATGACAAACTGGTTATGATTTCCGAATCCACGTTCCAGTTGCAGCAAATGTTCAGCATCGTCTGTGCAAAATTAAGCCGTCGCGGCGTCGACATTGCCTGCCTGGATGTCGGTGAAGCCAAGGGCAGCGGTAAGCTGATGCGCCAGGAAATAACACTGAAGCAGGGCTTGGATACCCTAATGGCGAAGAAAATCGTCAAATTGATTAAGGATAAAAAGCTTAAAGTGCAAGCGGCCATTCAGGGCGAGCAAGTCAGGGTCACCGGTAAAAAGCGCGATGACTTGCAGGACGTGATCAAAATGCTGAGAGAAGAAAAACTGGAAATACCGTTGCAGTTTGAAAATTTCAGGGAGTAGGCGTTTGGATGGTAGGGTAAGCCGCAAAAAATAACCGCCAAATATAATAGAACGCAGATGACGCTGATAGTTATGATTAACGCAGATTTTTCATGGATTATCCGTGTTTATCATAATCATCTGCGTTCTATTTTTAGTTGAATTATCGTGTATTTTATTTATTGCGAGTTGCCTAGATACACGGTTTATCAACATAAGGATTTTGGCTTGGCCCACACCAAGCCGCAAAATGCCCCGCATAACGCCTACTGGACAGCGGTCTTCAATAAGCCATCGATTACACGGCCAGGTCAATTTGCTGTACGGTCCCTACGCTGCCGTCTTCATTGATATAAATACCTGAGGACTTGACTTGCCCATCGAGTTGGTTTTTTTCGTTCCTGAGATCGAACGGCGTGCTGGTCTCACCCAAATAGATCGCCCCAACGCCACTTTGCTTTAGAGAACTCAAGGTGTCCTTGCCCGCCTCATCCTTAGTCCAAACACTCAGGCTTTGGTAAACTTGGTCATTCTCGTCTATCCAATTGTTAGCATCCAGGTCGAAATCAGCCAACTCCGTAAAGCCGTTGCCGGCAGCAGGACCAAACAACTCGCTGCCATCATTGATAACACCGTCGCCATTTTTATCCAGGGCCAAAAAACCGCTGCCTGACCCGACAAAGGATATCTGGTCTAACTGGCCGTCGGCATTTAAATCGAAGCTGAATTTGGTGTCACTGAGTTGCGCCGCGCTTCCGTTGAAATTAAGGGTTAACGGATCTGTTGTTTTCGCATCACCTAACCGTAGGCTGTGCGGGATTGTTCAATGTATTCCCGGCTCATATTGATATTGAGGCTAAAGCTGATGGCTTTACCGTCTGTAGTGTTGACTATGCCTTTTGCAGTAAAGGCCGTTTGTTCGGATTCATAATGCGTTCGCAGTCTGTCATACTCAACACCGAATCCAGCGGGTTTAGCTTGTTTGGACACAGAAGGCGTCTTGAGCGGGTTCGCTGGATTGGCGGATTTTATCTTGACCAGCTTAATTTCCTTTCCGGTGAGTTGCTCCAGCATTAATTTTATTAATTGATAGCGGGGGTCATTCTCAAGCTGCTTTTCCATATCTGTCGCTTCAGTTTGTTGCGACTGGTTAGCCATGCCTGCAGCCAGCACTTGAGCTTGTTCGGATATTGAAACCGTATCAGGCCTTGAACCGGACTTTTGCTGATCTTCAAAATCGGGCCGCTGGCTGCCTACCCATGTTTTAAGCGACTCCTGAACGGTATCTTTGACTACGGCGTTATGGGTGCTCGCTAATTGCACCGTTGAACTTTCAATTTTCATCATACACCTCGCAGTGGCGATTGCTTGTTAATGCAAGCTTATCGGCCATTATCGGTAAAACTTGATGATCCGAAAACCAAGGTACAAAAGTCACTGTTGAGCGTTAGCTTGATTAATCCGCCGATAAGCGACATAGCCCAAAATCGCCAACACCAGCCACCCCGTCACTAAAGGCCCAATCACGCCGTCATAAGCACTCACCAAGTAGGCATAATCCGCGCTGTAATCGGTATTGAACAGGGTTTTGCTCATTTTTATCTGCCACACCCAGCAGGCATGGCAACCGATGCACAGGCCCAAGCCGGTTTTTACCTGCGTCCTCACTAATCCCAGGAAAACACCGACCATCAACAAGGCAAAAAATGCCGATAAAATATCGGGATTCAGCAGGTTCGCAAAAGCATCGGCCATCAGGCGGAAACCGCTGAACAGGCCAATATCCTGGACGGGTATCTCGGTCTTGGTTTTTATGAAATGCAAAGCGGCATAGTAGATCGCACTGATGACGATAGCCGCGACCGCCGGCAGTTTCCTGCTTAGGCCAAGCAATAAAATACCCCGAAACAGCGGCTCTTCAATTAACGAAACCAGCAGGGCAAGCAATAACGAAACCGCTGCTTTTTCAGCCAGCCATGCGATTGTCCACGGCTGGCTTTGATCGATAACGCTGATATTAAGCCCATACAAAACGATAAATACCGGCAGCAACGTTAACAAACCCAGCCCGAATCCCTGCAACAATTGCTTTAAGAAAAGCGGTCTTGCCGCAAAGCCCAAAGCGTATTTATTGACGTTAAAATAGGCCATCGCCGGAAAAATGCTCAGCACTAAAAAAACCTGGGTGGTTTTATTGATGACTTTTTGCAATGATAAATCGCCCAAGACCTGGACGATAAAATAGCCGACTATGCAGGCCAACGTGGCGGCAACCAGCAACACAATCAGCGGCGCCAGCGCGTAAAATGCATAACGCATCATGACTCAGCATCCACCGGCTTGTTTATCGGCAGGCAAGGCCTGCAAACCAAAATCGCCCCATAACATCTGCACGGCGGCTAAGGCGGCCAGCGATGCTGTTTCGGTTCTTAATATCCGGCTACCCAGGCGCACCGGAATAAACCCTGCCATTTTAGCAATATCGCGTTCATGTTCGGCAAAACCGCCTTCAGGCCCGGTCAGTAAGGTCACTTGCCTATCGACAGGGCATAACTCAGCTAATGAAGTCTGTGCATAAGGGTCGAGAAACACTTTCAAGCCTTGCTGACGACTGACCCAATCTTGCATCGGCTCTATTTCCATCACAACGGGCAACACCGTCCTGCCGCTTTGTTCGGCGGCATGTTGGACAATTTTTTGCCAATGCTGCAGGCGTTGCGGCTTTTTTTCAGCTTTAAACTGCACGACGCAACGTTCGGTCAATAACGGTGTCATCGTCTTGACGCCCAGTTCCACGGCCTTTTGTACCGAAAAATCCATTCTGTCGCCACGGGCTATCCCTAAACCCAGTGTAATATCCAGCGGCGATTCCACATTACGCTCATGGCCTTGCTCGACGGCAATGCGCACCGTCTTGCGGCTGACATCGCCAATCCGGCACTGATATTCGCTGCCGTCGCCGTTAAATAAAATAATGGCGTCGTCTTTTTTTAAGCGCAATACCGTCCTGAGATAGTGAGCGCTATCATCGTCCAGCTCGACCTGGCGACCGGTAACTAGCGATAACGGTACATATAACCTGGAAATACGCATTAATCCCCCACGGCCTGTTGTAGGCCTTGCCACGCGACATCAGCGAGGTATTCCAGCTCGCTTTCGGTGATCACATAGGGCGGCATAAAATAAACCACATTACCCAAAGGCCTAAGCAATACGCCTTTGGACAATGCATACCGGTACACCTTCAACCCACGCCGTTCCTGCCACGGATAAGGCTCACGGGTGTGTTTGTTTTTCACCAGTTCAATCGCCAGTATCATGCCGGTCTGCCGCACTTCGGCGACTTGCGGGTGCTCATGAAAACGTTCGGCTGCCTTCGCCATCACGGCTGCCAGTCGCTGGTTTTTAGCGATGATGTCGTCTTGCTGGAAAATCCCTATCGTCGCCAATGCGGCCCGGCACGCCAGCGCATTGCCGGTATAGCTGTGCGAATGTAAAAACGCCGTCAGCTTTTCGTAATCATCGTAAAACGCCTGGTAAATAGAATCCGTCGTCAACACCGCCGATAACGGCAGATAGCCGCCCGTCAAGCCTTTGGACAGACAGATAAAATCAGGATTGACCGCCGCCTGCTCGCAGGCAAAGAAAGTGCCGGTGCGTCCGAAACCGACCGCGATTTCATCGGCGATTAAATGCACGCGGTATTTATCGCAGGCGGCGCGCAGCCATTTTAAGTAAACTGCGTCGTACATGCGCATATTGCCGGCGCATTGCACCAAGGGTTCGATGATAACGGCGCAAACGCTATCGGCCTGTTGCGCCAAGGTTTGTTCCATCAATGCAAATCGGCGCATCGAATAATCCGCCCAGGATTCGCCGGGCTCCCGATAATAACAATCGGGACCGGGAACGGTAATGACATCCATCAGCAACGGCGCGTAGGTTTGCTTATACAGCGCGACATTGCCGACCGCCAATGCGCCCAGGGTTTCACCGTGATAGCTGTTTTCCAGTGTGATGAATTTGGTTTTTTGCGTCTGCCCGAGATTGCGCCAGTAATGAAAGCTCATTTTCAGCGCGACTTCAACCGCCGCCGAACCGTTATCGGCATAGAAACAGCGGTTAAGTCCCGGCGGCGTAATTTCAACCAGTTTTTCGGCAAGATTGATGCCGGCTTCGTGCGTAAACCCTGCGAAGATCACATGCTCCAGGGTATCGAGCTGGTCTTTCAGCGCGGCATTGATAATTGGGTTGGCATGGCCGAATAAATTAACCCACCACGAGCTGATCGCATCCAGGTAGCGCTTGCCGTCAAAATCCTCCAGCCAGACGCCTTGCGCTGTTTTGATCGGGATCATCGGCAAGTTTTCGTGATCCTTCATTTGCGTGCAGGGATGCCACAATACCGAAAGATCACGGCCGGCTAAGCTACGATTATCCATTAAACCCTCGGTCATTGAAGCAATCAATACGCTAGAGCAGCGCCAAACACGCGAGCATAAGCGTTAAACTTGACGAACACCTCATGCCTTGCTTAACAAGAAAACATCAGTCGACCGTTATGCAAGACTTAAGTTTTCCAGAATCGCCAGCGTAGGCCCCGCCTGGTTCATCGTATAAAAATGCAGGCCCGGCGCACCGTTATCGAGCAAGCGCCGGCAAAGATCGCTGACCAGTTCCAAACCGAAAGCCTGTATCGAGGCGCGGTCATCACCATAGGCTTCCAGGCGTTTTCTTAGCCAGCGCGGAATATCGGCGCCGCACATTTCCGAAAACCGGAACAATTGCGCATATTGAGTGATCGGCATGATGCCGGGGACGATAGGGATATCGATGCCGTTTTTTTCGCAGCTATCGACAAAATAAAAATACGCTTCGGCATTATAAAAATACTGCGTGATCGCGGCATCGGCGCCTGCTTCGACTTTACGCTTGAAGTTTTTAAAATCATCATTGCCGTTGGCGGCTTGCGGATGCACTTCAGGATAGGCCGCGACATGAATCTGGAAATGATCGCCGGTTTCCTGGCGGATAAATTCGACCAGTTCATTGGCGTAGCGGAATTCGCCAGCGGACATCATGCCGGACGGCAAATCGCCTCTCAGTGCGACGATTTTACAGATGCTATACGCCTCGTAATCATTGAGAATAGCGCGAATATTGGCCCGGGTCGACGCGACGCAGGATAAATGCGGCGCGGCGGCAATGCCTTTAGACTGGATGTCAACGACGGTGTCGAAGGTTTTATCGCGCGTGGAGCCGCCGGCGCCAAAAGTCACGGAAAAAAAATCAGGCTTGAGTTTTGCCAGCTGATTTTGCACAGCTTGCAAACTGACGGCACCCTCTTCCGTTTTAGGCGGGTAAAATTCAAAACTGAATAACTGGGGGTGTGTTTTTTGTGATTGCATTTGCAAGCGCCGATTAATAGCGGTAGTAATCCGCTTTATAAGGCCCTTCAACAGGAACACTAATGTATTTAGCCTGCTCTTCAGTTAACACCGTCAGGTTCACGCCCAATTGTTTGAGATGCGACCTGGCGACTTTTTCATCCAGTTTTTTAGGCAGGATATAGACTTTATTTTCATAGCTGGCAGAATTTTTCCACAGCTCAATTTGCGCCAATACCTGGTTACAGAATGAGTTGGACATGACAAAGCTGGGGTGTCCTGTCGCACAACCCAGATTGACCAAGCGGCCTTCCGCCAGGATGATCAAGCGTTTGCCGTCCGGGAAGATAACATGGTCGACTTGCGGCTTAATGTTTTCCCATTCATATTGGCGCAACGACGCAATATCGATTTCGGCATCAAAATGGCCGATATTGCAGACGATAGCCTGGTCTCGCATCGCTTTCATGTGCTCATGCGTGATGACGCTAAAATTGCCTGTTGCTGTGACGAAGATATTGGCAAGCGGTGCGGCATCCTCCATTGTGACGACGCGGTAGCCTTCCATTGCCGCTTGCAGTGCGCAGATAGGATCGATTTCGGTAATCCAGACAGTAGCCCCCAATCCGCGCAAGGATTGCGCGCAGCCCTTACCGACATCGCCGTAACCGCAGACCACGGCGATTTTTCCGGCAATCATGACATCGGTGCCGCGCTTGATGCCGTCGACCAGGGATTCACGGCAACCGTACAGATTGTCGAATTTCGATTTGGTGACCGAATCGTTGACGTTAAACGCCGGCACTTTTAAAGTGCCTTTCGTTACCCGTTCATATAAACGCAATACGCCTGTCGTGGTCTCTTCCGACAAGCCTTTGATGTCCGACATTAACGCTGGGTATTTGTCGTGCATCATATTCGTTAAGTCACCGCCGTCATCGAGAATCATATTAGGGCGCCAACCGTCACGGCCCTCAATAGTCTGCTCGATACACCATTCGGCTTCGGCTTCGGTTTCGCCTTTCCACGCGAATACCGGAACGCCTGCCGCAGCAATGGCGGCGGCGGCATGATCCTGGGTCGAGAAAATATTGCAGGACGACCAGCGCACCTCTGCACCCAATACCGTCAGGGTTTCAATCAATACCGCCGTTTGGATCGTCATATGCAAACAGCCTGCTATACGCGCACCTTTCAGCGGTTGTTCGGCACCGTATTCCGCACGCAATGCCATCAAGCCCGGCATTTCCGTCTCGGCAATATTGATTTCTTTGCCGCCCCATTCGGCCAGGGCAATATCGGCGACTTTATAATCTTGAAAGCTCATAGTATGTCCTGTTATATCGGTTTATTAAAGACCAGCTGCATCTTTCAATGCATCGACCTTGTCGGTTTTTTCCCAGCTAAAACTGTCTTCGGTACGCCCGAAATGGCCGTAAGCCGCAGTAGCCTGGTAAATGGGCCGTAATAAATCGAGCTGGGCTATCAGGCCTTTCGGTCTCAAATCAAAATGATCCCTGATGATTTGCACCAAGCGGTCTTCGCTCAATTTGCTCGTACCGAAAGTCTCAATGCTGATGGAGGTCGGCTCGGCAACGCCGATCGCGTAAGAGACCTGGATTTCACAACGTTCCGCCAGACCTGCGGCAACGATATTTTTTGCGACGTAACGCGCCATATAGGCTGCCGAGCGGTCAACTTTTGACGGATCCTTGCCGGAAAACGCGCCGCCGCCATGTCTTGCCATGCCGCCGTAGGTGTCGACGATAATTTTACGCCCCGTCAAGCCGCAATCACCGACCGGCCCGCCGATAACGAATTGCCCGGTTGGGTTGATAAAGTATTTGGTGTCTTTATGCAGCCATTCCTTAGGCAGCACATGCAGGATAATTTCATCCATCACCGCTTCATGCAAGGCTTTCGCGCTGATCTCAGGCGAGTGCTGGGTAGACAGCACAACGGCGTCAATCGCTACCGGTTTATTATTTTCGTAACGGAAGGTAACCTGGCTTTTGGCGTCCGGGCGCAGCCAAGGCAGCGTCTTGCTTTTACGCACTTCGGCCTGGCGCTTGACCAATAAATGAGCATAAGTGATCGGGGCAGGCATCAAGACATCAGTTTCATTGCTGGCATAACCGAACATCAAACCCTGGTCGCCCGCGCCTTGCTCATGGTTGTCGTGCTCGTCAACGCCCATTGCAATATCCGCCGATTGTTTGCCGATGGCATTCAATACCGCGCAGCTTTGACCATCGAAGCCTATATCGCCGTGATCATAACCAATGTCGCAAACAACTTTCCTGACTAAGGCTTCGGTGTCAACCCAGGCATCGGTGGTAATTTCACCGGCCAGGATCACCATGCCGGTTTTTACCAGCGTCTCGCAAGCAACCCGCGACTTTGGATCTTGTGTTAATAACGCATCCAGCACCGCATCGGAAATCTGGTCCGCTACCTTATCAGGATGCCCTTCCGAAACCGATTCTGATGTAAAAATAAAATTACTGCTCATGCTGCCGCCCTCTTAAAATGTAAAACCCGGATAATCAAAAGGCTGCATAAGCAGCCTTGTTATTGTATGGTGGGCCATGTAGGACTTGAACCTACGACCTGCCGATTATGAGTCGGACGCTCTAACCAACTGAGCTAATGGCCCTGTATTTCTTATTTATTCGCCGTCAAGGAAGCATCTAAGTTGCTCAGATCTCGATGGATGCCTTAGTTTTCTTAAGGCTTTGGCTTCAATCTGGCGAATGCGCTCGCGGGTGACATCAAACTGCTTGCCGACTTCTTCCAGGGTATGATCGGTATTCATGTTGATGCCGAAACGCATACGCAAGACTTTTGCTTCCCTTGCCGTCAACCCTGCCAGCACGTTTTGCGTCGATTCGCGCAAACCGGCTATCGTAGCCGCTTCCACTGGGGACAATACTTTACCATCCTCTATGAAATCTCCCAAATGAGAATCTTCATCATCGCCGATAGGCGTTTCCATTGAGATAGGTTCTTTCGCGATTTTCAACACCTTACGCACTTTGTCTTCAGGCATTTCCATGCGTTCAGCCAATTCTTCAGGCGTCGCTTCTCGGCCCATTTCCTGCAAAATCTGCCGCGAAATACGGTTCAATTTATTGATCGTTTCGATCATATGCACCGGGATACGGATCGTCCTGGCTTGATCGGCAATGGATCGGGTAATCGCCTGCCTGATCCACCAGGTCGCATAGGTTGAAAACTTATAGCCGCGGCGGTATTCAAACTTGTCGACCGCTTTCATCAAACCGATATTGCCTTCCTGGATCAAATCCAAAAACTGCAAGCCGCGGTTGGTATATTTTTTGGCAATCGAAATAACCAGCCTCAGGTTAGCCTCAATCATTTCTTTCTTCGCGCGCCTTGCTTTGGCTTCACCAATCGACATGCGGCGGTTAATATCTTTTAAACCGTTAATCGTCAGGCCGTATTCCGCTTCAATATCGGCTAAGATTTTTTGAGCTTTCCTGAGTTCTTTTTCATGCGGCTTTAAACTTTCCGAATAGTCATGTCCGGCGTTTAGAAACTGGTCCAGCCAAGCAGGATCGGACTCATGATCGGTAAATGAGGCAATAAAATCCTTACGCGGCATTTTTGCATATTTGACAAAAGCCTCCAGAAGCAGCTTTTCCTGCTCACGAACCGTGGCAACGCCATTAGGGATAATCGCCGTTAGTTTTTTTAAATATTGCGGCGTCCATTTAAATTCCATGAATAAATCAGCCAATGCTTCAAACGCACTTTCTGTTTTTTCGCTGGTGTATCCCTGTTTTTTGACGGCAACGGAAGCCACTGTCAACTGCTTTCTCAATGCGTCAACCTTTTCCTGAACTTCTTCGTAATTAAGTCCTTTCAACTCATCTTCAGGCGTCGCATCGACTACAACATCGCTAGCAGGCTGCGCGCTAATAAGATCTTCCGGTTCAGTCAAATCGACAAAACCGGAAATTAAATCCGTCAAACGAATCCCGCCTTCCTCGCCGGAAATAGAATCGAAGGATTGTAAAAAATCTTCAACCACGACGCAAGAACGTGATATCGCTTTAACAAGCTGCTGCTGCCCTTCTTCAATGCGTTTGGCTATTTTTAATTCATCGGCGCGCGTTAACAACTCCACCGATCCCATCTCCCGCATGTACATGCGTACAGGATCGGTCGTCCTGCCGAACTCGCTGTCAACAGAGGCTAAAGCGGCAACTTCTTCAGCATCTTCATCGTCTGTAGTAACGGTTGCTGAATCCGTGATAAGAGAATCTTCATCCGGCGCAACTTCATAAACCTGGATCCCCATATCATTAATCATGCTAATGATATCTTCAATTTGTTCGGGATCAACAATATCACTGGGCAGGTGATCATTAACCTCGGCATAAGTCAGGTATCCCTGCACTTTACCTTTGGCTATCAATTGTTTAAGCTGGGATTGCTGTTGTTCTTGATTCATCATTTTCTCACCGAATACCCTGCTCAGCATCAGTTTGCTGAACCGGAGATTGTACTATGAATTTTTTGTATTGCATTAACTATTTTTCTATTTAATCATCGATAGCCGTTTAAGTTCTTCCTTTTCCTGCAAATTCAAACCTGTCGTTCCCGATTTAGCCAGCAATCGGCTAAAACGGGACTGCCTCCCCTGCTCAATCAATCGGTCTAAAGCCCCACAAAATTCCGCTTCTATGCCATCCAAAGGCACTTCAAGCTTCAGCGACGCCAACTGTTTGATGATGGACTCATCGACGCCATCCCGATAAGACTCTAACAAGACCGCAGTATTAGGCGGCTTTTCATTAAGAATGCCGCGGATGATGGCCCTGAACTTCTCAACACCTTTAAAATCCAGGCAATCCCAGTCAATTTCTTTTTCTTCAATCAACCCTATCAATTTAGGATACTGAACCAATAAAGCAAGCGTTTGCCGCTCCAACGCCGGGCGCCCGCGCTTGTAGCTAGGCATTTTTTTTGGTGTGCGCTTAAGTGTAGCGGCATCCTCCAAAACGTCCAGCGAATTGGCGCCTGACAATTCTTTAAGTCGCGCAAACATCATGTCTTTAAACACGCCGGCCTGCATCTTTTCCAGATAAGGCGTTGCCCTGTTGACTAATTGCGCACATCCCTCCATCTCGGACAGGTTTGATTCCTCCGTCAAACACCCGAAGAAATATTCCGACAGCGCTTGAGCCGACTGCACACGTTCAGCAAACTTACCCTGACCTTCCTCGCGAACCAAAGAATCCGGGTCGTGCTGCTGCGGCAACAGCATAATGCGACAAGACCGTCCATCCCTGATGCATGAAAAAACCGCATCCATTGTCTTCCATGCCGCCGTCCTGCCCGCATTATCGCCATCAAAGCAAAATACCAGTTCGGACGAAAAACGAAACAACAAATCAAGATGCGCCTCAGATACCGCCGTCCCCAGCGCCGCAACAGCATAATCGATACCGGCCTGGGCCAGCGCAATGACATCCATGTAGCCTTCAACCATCAAAATCCGTTGCGGCTTAGGTTTTTTTTTGAGCAATTCATACAAGCCGTAAACCTCACGGCTCTTATGAAATAGGGATGTTTCCGGCGAATTCAAGTATTTGGGCAAAGAATCATCAAGCACCCTGCCGCCAAAACCTATAATCCTGGCCCGCCTGTCCCTGATAGGAAACATGATCCTGTCACGAAACCGCCCGTAAACACTGCCGCTTTCATTAATGCCCAGCAGCCCCGCATCCAACAACAACTGCTGGTTAAAACGCCCGGTTAATGCCTGCCATTGATTCGGCGCATAACCGAGCATAAATTCACCCGCTATCTCGCCTTTGACGCCCCTGTTTTTTAAATACGCAACCGCTTTTTTTCCGCCATCACTCGTTCGCAATTGCTCAGCGTAAAAAGCAGCAACTTGCTCCATAACAAGATAAAGGCCGCTTAAATCAGCTTTAACCTGCCCCACCTGGCTAGCGGTTGACTCCCTGGGCACATCAAAGCCGGCAAAAGTAGCCAAATCCTCAACGGCCTCGACAAAATCAAGATGGCTAAAATCCATTAAAAAACTAATGGCATTGCCGCTGGCGCCGCAACCAAAGCAATGGAAAAATTGCTTTTTACGGTTTACAGAAAAGCTGGGGGTTTTTTCAACATGAAACGGACAACGGGCAACATAATTTGTACCCGTTTTTTTTAGCGGAACGTGCGAATCGATTAAATCAACGATATCAACCCGCAGCAAAAGCTCATCAATAAACTCGCGAGGAATTCTACCACCGGACATTGTGTTACCCGGGCAATAAAAAGAAACCTGACTATAAAGGCGGTACGGCCAGCGCCGCCTTGATTTTTGCACTAACCACAGACATATCGGCCCGGCCTTGCATTTTTGCTCTCAACAACGCCATAACTTTACCCATATCTTTAACAGACTCGGCACCTGACTCCGCAACCGCCTCATTAATCATCGCATCGACTTCAGTATCGGCAAGCGGCTGTGGAAGAAAATCCTGGATAACCAGCATCTCGGCTTCTTCAATCGCCACCAAATCATTGCGACCTGCGTCTGCAAATTGCCTGATAGATTCACGACGTTGCTTCAACATCTTATCCAGCACCTGCAGGGTGCGCTCATTATCCAGGCTAATGCGCTCATCAACTTCAACTTGCTTGACCGCAGACAAAATCAAGCGTATCACGCCCAACCTTGCCTTATCGCCGCCTTTCATCGCGACTTTCATATCTTCCTTGATGCGATTCGTTAACAAATCCATGATACAGGCCTTTAAACTGTTGGACGACCGCGGCGTAAATTTTTCAACGCATAACGCTCTCTGGCTAATTTTTTCAAGTGCCGCTTAACCGCTGCCGCACCTTTGCGCTTACGCTCTGCCGTTGGTTTTTCATAAAACTCGCGGCGGCGAACCTCGGCCAAGACCCCTGCTTTTTCACAAGCGCGTTTAAAACGGCGAATGGCAATATCGAAAGGTTCGTTTTCTTTAATTTTTACTGACGGCATTATTAATGATCCAACTATGTTAATATTCAAATAGGGATCAGATGATCCACTACGCTTAAAAAGCCTGTAATTATACCTTTAACTTTATTAATTATCAAAAACTGAATGTACGTTTTAGGCATAGAAAGCTCTTGCGATGAAACCGGCGTCGCCATTTACCACGCCCAATACGGATTAATAAGCCATTATTTGTACAGCCAAGTCGACATGCACAGCGAATATGGCGGCGTTGTTCCAGAACTCGCATCACGCGACCACATCCGCAAATTAGTTCCGCTGATCAGGCAGGCGTTACAGGAAAGCCGCCTGAACAGCAATGATATAAACGGCATAGCCTATACTGCGGGTCCCGGATTGATGGGGGCATTGCTGGTCGGCGCAGCGACTGCCAGGAGCCTAGCCTGGGCCTGGCAAATTCCTGCGATTGCCGTTCACCACATGGAAGGTCATTTATTTGCGCCGATGCTGGAGGCGAATCCACCGACCCTGCCTTTCGTCGCCTTGCTGATTTCAGGCGGGCACACCTTGCTGGTGCAGGTGGAAGGCATTGGCGTTTACCGGCTTTTAGGTGAATCGCTGGATGACGCGGCAGGCGAAGCATTCGATAAAACAGCAAAAATGCTGGGCTTAGGCTACCCCGGCGGCGCTAAACTGTCGGCACTTGCCGGGCACGGCAAGCCGAAATATAAATTCCCTCGCCCGATGACCGACCGCCCTGGTCTGGATTTCAGCTTCAGCGGCTTAAAAACATTCGCACTCAACACCCTAAGCGCCTCTGAAAAAACCGAACAAGACAAAGCGGATATTGCCGCCGCTTTTCAAAATGCCGTCGCCGACACGCTGACCATCAAATGCAAACGGGCCTTACAGCAAACCGGCTTGAAAAAACTGGTCGTTGCCGGCGGCGTCAGCGCCAACCAGCAAATCCGCGAGGCCTTAAGCGAAATGACAACCAAGGAACATGCCGACATTTACTTTCCAAGACTGGAGTTTTGTACCGACAACGGTGCAATGATCGCTTATGCCGGCTGTCAACGATTATTGGCCGGCCAGCACCAGGATCTTGAAATAATTGCCCGCCCCCGCTGGCTGATCAGCGAATTGCCCGGCTGTTAACTAATCTTCCTGACCGGCGACCAAACGCTGGATATTGCTTTTATGCCGCCACAACAAAAGCACCGTCATGACTGCCGACGCCGCCACTACAGCTTTATCACCCACGACAAACCATGCATAAGCCGGCGATAAAACCGATGCCACCAGCGCCGATAATGACGAAATCTTACCCAGTTTATACACCAGTATCCAGGTAGCCATCACCGAAAAGCCAAGCACCCAGGAATAGCCAAGCAATACACCGACCGATGTTGCAACCCCTTTCCCGCCCTTAAAGTCGAAAAATACCGGGTATAAATGCCCCATAAACGCCGCCATCCCCGTTAGCGCCAGCAATTCCATAGGGAGGCCCAGCCAATTCGCGGCATAAACAGGCAACAAACCTTTCAGCAGGTCTCCCAACAAGGTAATAGCCGCTGCCTTTTTACCGCCAAAACGCATCACATTAGTTGCCCCAGGATTACCTGAACCTTGCTCGCGCGGATCGGGCAAGCCCATCAACCGACAAACAATAATTGCACTACAAACGGAGCCTATTAAATAAGCCGCCGGAACAAACAACCATTCAACAATCATCGCATACCTGTTATTTAGTAATTAAGCGCAGAACTTGTAAGCCAGATGCATTTCCCCGATACTTACCGTTTTTTTAAAGCACACATCATAACCGGAAAATACCCATGGACATCATTTTTTTAGGCGGGCTTGAAATAGACACTATTATCGGTATTTATGACTGGGAAAGGGAGAAGAGGCAAACCATTATCCTCGATATCGAAATGGCTTTCGATAGTCAAAAAGCGGCGGAAACCGATGATATTCAATATGCTCTCGATTATAAAACCGTATCCGACCGTATTATTACCTTTGTTAAGGACAGCCGGTTTTTCCTCGTCGAACGCCTGGTTTCAGAAATAGCCCAGATCATCCGTACCGAATTTGACGTCCCCTGGGTAAAAATCACGCTGAACAAAAAAGGCGCGATCGGCAGCGGCATTAATGTCGGCATTATCATTGAGCGTGGGGAAAGGACGCTGTGACCCGCGGCTATATCAGCCTTGGCAGCAATATTGACAGGGATAAATACATTGCCGCCGGCTTACAGGCACTAAAGCAACAGTTCGGCAAACTGATTATATCCAGTCTTTATGAATCCGAGCCGGTCGGTTTTTCCGGCGATGCTTTTTACAACCTGGTTGTCGGCTTTGACTCCGACCTGGATGTCAACAGCGTCGCGAACATATTACGGCAAATTGAAATTGACCATGGCCGCGCAGCTGACAGCAAAAAATTTTCCGCCCGCACACTCGACCTGGACCTTCTGTTATACGGCGAACTGGTGCTTAACAATGGCAACCTGCAAATACCCCGCAAAGACATCGAACATTATGCCTTTGTTCTTGAGCCGCTGGCAGAAATCGCCCCAACGCTGAAACACCCTGTCCATCATCTAAGCTATGCCGAATTATGGCAACGAATGGATAAGGGCGATGTATTGCAACGACGCATGGTATTGCAGAAAATTTGAACAGCATCTTATGGGAGTATTCGTTGCTTAAGCCATAATGTTCCTGTAATTTTTTCGGTACCCGTCCAAACGTAGTCTACATGCCCAATTGTGCTCCTCACGCTGAGCTTCTTTAATACACCTTTCGGCTGTTGGGGGATTATTGCGCTAACAAGCATGGCGCTTACGGTATGACTTCGGTGCGATAGCGGTAAACCCGGATAGTTTCAGACCAATAATCGGGACTCAAGCCCGCTTTTTGTTTTAAATGCCTCAGGAATTGTCCAGGATTGGGCAACGACTCCCATACTGAAGGCAGAAAAGTTCCGCGTCGATAACCTTCTTCGATAATCAGGCCGTCTAGGCCGGGCTCAAGCTTGACCAACAAATCCTGTTCAGACGTAAATAGAATAGGTTCCGGCGGCGTCAGCATCGAGATATGGATGTCCAGTTCGTTTAATTCATTGGCTTCCAGAGGCGGAAAGCGAGGGTCCTTAAAGGCTGCTGAATAAGCATTTTCGGCGACATCTTCCGCAAGCGGCCTGACGGCCTCCAACATGCCGATACAACCGCGTAATTGATGATGTTTTTGCAGCGTCACAAAAGTCGCTCGCGGCTCTGTTAATTCAGCCGGGAAATCAGCCAACACGATTTTTAATGGCCGGCCTGTCCGCACACCATGCTCAATAGCGTTTTTCGCCAATGCCAGCAGCCGCTGCTGGTGTTCTTTACACAATGACATAAGCACCATACCCTACCACCCGACTTTTATCGCCCGCCGTATCGCCGGAATTGCGCAAGTCAATGGTCTTAATCGTCAATGATTTTTCCTGGGCCACCTTTAATAATCCGCTGACCGGAACCCTGCCGCAAGCAGAATCAACACCCAGCTTTTCATAATGCAACTGTTCTATTGCTGCACTGGTCGCTTTATCAAGCCGCTGAGCCGTTACATAATCATGGTAATGGCTAAGGTCAGAACTGATGACAATCAGTGTTTCATCTCCGCCCCACAGCATATTAATCACCTGGCCGACCTGTTCCGCTGAGGCGTCGCCAGCGACGATGGGCACTATCTTGAAGTTACCCAAAGTTTCCTGTAAAAAAGGTAAATGCACTTCCAGGCTGTGCTCATAAGCATGTGCCTGTTCGATATATTCTACAAAAGGCAAACGGAGTATAGTCTCTACGGCGGCCAGGTCGACAGGGATGCTGCCCAGCGGGGTTGTAAACGAGTCCGCCCTGCTTACGGCCATGCCCCTGAAAGCAACATGATGAGACGGCCCGATCAGCACTACCCTGGTAATCAGGTCATACGCTTTCTTTAATCGTGCATAAGCGCTTGCCGCCACTGGGCCTGAATAAATATAGCCCGCATGAGGCGCTATAATGGCTTTAGGAACTTTCTCGCCGGTATCGGCATCATTCAGGTAGCGTTCTATCATGATATGAAGCTGTTTCGGGTTTGCCGGATAAAAGCTTCCTGCTACAGCGGGTAGTCTGTTCATACATTTGTCCTCTTATATCCTAACTGGGATTTATATTTTGAATATCAGCCTATAAGCGTATGCACTAGCCTGCAAGCTTCATGCATCAGTGACAAAACAATTTATTAAATGGTTCATGGGAGAAACAAGATGACCGAGTTTATTGCGCATAGCCGAGGAATACAAGCCGACACCGTTAAAACCCGTTACTGGCACCCATTAGATGACGGTCGTATCCAATGCGATGTTTGTCCGAGATTCTGTAAATTACACCCAGACCAGCGCGGCCTGTGCTTCGTCAGGCAAAACCTGGACAACCAGGTTGTCATGACCAGTTACGGCCGCTCCAGCGGTTTTGCCATTGATCCTATTGAAAAAAAGCCGTTGAACCATTTCTTGCCCGGCACGCCGGTGTTCTCGTTCGGCACAGCCGGTTGCAACCTGGCCTGTAAGTTTTGCCAGAATTGGGACATCAGCAAATCGCGCGAAATGGATACCTTGATGAGCCTGGCATCGCCGGAGGCGATTGCGCAAGCAGCGCTGGACTATGGCTGCGACAGCGTCGCTTATACCTATAACGACCCTGTAGTGTTCCATGAATATGCCATCGACACCGCCAAAGCCTGTAGACATCTCGGCATAAAATCCGTAGCGGTTTCGGCAGGCTATCAATGCGCCGCACCGAGAGCCGAATTTTATCAATGGATGGATGCCGCCAACATCGACTTAAAAGCCTTCAGCGAGCGTTTTTATCATGAAATTGCCGGCGGCCATTTGCAGCCGGTTTTGGAAACCCTGCAATACATTAAGCATGAAACCTCCGTCTGGCTGGAACTGACGACGTTGATTATTCCCGGCGAAAATGATTCGGAACCGGAGCTGGAAGCCATGACGCAATGGGTCGTCGAATACCTGGGAGCTGATGTGCCCATGCATTTTTCCGCCTTTCACCCGGATTGGAAAATGCGGGACAAACCGCCTACGCCGGCATCGTCATTATTGCAGGCTCGCAATATCGCGTTAAAAAACGGTGTGCATTATGCTTACGTAGGCAATGTTCATGACAAGTCTGCGGACAGCACTTATTGCCACGGTTGCGGCAAGGTATTGATAGGCCGCGACTGGTATGAATTATCGGAATGGAATTTGGATGAGCATGGCTGTTGCCGTTTTTGCGGCGAACGCTGTGCCGGCGTGTTTAACGCCAAACCGGGAAGCTGGGGCGCGAAGCGACAAGCGGTTATTATGGCCTGACAAAGTACCGGAGTACAGGGCTGCCCATGTGTAGGTTTTTTTTAAAAAGTATGGCAAGACAGTGTATTGTGGCAAATTAATGAGTATCGCCAACATCTATTTACCGGAGGTATCGCCCATCACTTACCTTTATATCTAAACATGAGCGCCCGAAGCAGATATAATGGGCAAAGTTTTTCCGGGCATAAACAGTCACCCCAACCTACGGCTTTACAAGCAAAACTGCTGCATCAAACCAAAAACCAGCTTGTTTGCCAGCGGCAGTTTGAATACCCTGTTACCCAAGCCCAATAAACAACACGACCTAATCACGCCAATCGGCTATTACCCGCATCCACTCAATCCATAAACGCTGACCCCCAACACTATATTTAATGGACAAACCTCGATTAGCCTGGGCGATTACCGGCTCCGGCCACTACATAGAAGAATGCCTGGAGTTTTTACTGACCTTGGATGCCGTGGATTTATATATCAGCCCGGCCGGCGAAGAAGTGTTGAAAATGTACGGCATCGACCTCAAGGATATCCGCGAAAAAATGCCGCTGTACCGCGACAAAGCCGCCTCCGCACCGCCGGTCGGACGTTTTTACAAAGGCCATTACCATACCTTCGTGATGGCGCCGGCAACATCGAACACCGTCGCCAAATGTGTGCTCGGCATCGCCGATACGCTGGTGACCAATTTGTATTCGCAGGCCGGTAAGTGCCGCGTGCCCAGCATCGTTTATCCCTGCGACATTGCGCCGGAAATGGAGACCACCGCGCCCGGCGGCAAGGTCATGGTCTACCCGCGCAAAATCGACCTGGAAGGCACGAATAGATTACGCGGCTTTGAATACACGACCGTCGTCGAGAATGTAGCCGAGCTTATCCATCACGTTAAGGCAAGGCTTGACGCGCTGAAATGAGCGAACATATCCTTTTTCTTACCGGCAAGCTGGCGGAAAAACAACTGCATGCGATACTCGAAAAAATGCAGCCGGATTTCAGCTACACCGTGCACCAACTGGGGCTTAAAGTCGCGGCGCTGATGACGACCGACATGATTGCGCGACGCTTGAAAGATACCTTCGGCGCAGACCGCATGATCCTGCCGGGGCGTTGCCGCGGCGATGTCGCAGCGCTGTCCGACACCTTCAATATGCCGATAGCGCGCGGCCCCGAAGAGCTCAAGGACTTGCCGCAATATTTCGGACAGAAAGCGCATGTCTACGACTTGAGCGCCTATGACGTAAAAATTTTCGCCGAAATTACCGATGCGCCGAACATCAGTATCGATGACGTGCTTAAACGCGCCGACAGCTACCGCAAAAACGGCGCCGATGTCATCGACATCGGCTGCTTGCCCAGTACGCCGTTTCCACACCTGGAAGACACCATCCAGGCCTTGAAACAACAAGGCCACACCGTCAGCATCGATTCGCTGGATGAGCAGGACTTGCTCAGGGGCGGCAAGGCCGGCGCGGATTATTTGCTCAGCCTGCACGAAAGCAGCCTGTGGATTGCCGATGAAGTCGCCGCGACGCCGATATTAATCCCCGAAAAACATGAAGACCTGGCCTCGCTGGACCGGGCCATCAATGCGATGCAGGCCAAAAATCGCGCGTTTATCGTCGACCCGATTTTAGACCCGCTGCATTTCGGCTTTACTCAGTCCATCGTACGCTATCACGAGGTCAGGAAAAACCACCCCGATGTTGAAATCATGATGGGCGTCGGCAACATCACCGAATTGACGCATGCCGATACGGCCGGCATCAATGCCTTATTGTTGGGTATTTGTTCGGAGCTGAATATCAACCATATCCTGGCGACGGAAGTCAGCCGCCATGCCTGCCGGGCAGTTAAAGAAGCGGATTTATCCCGGCGCATCATGCTGGCGGCGAAACAGCACAACACCCTGCCCAAGCATATCCATCCAGGCTTGATGGCCTTGCATGAAACCTCGCCGTTTCCTTATAGCTTTGCAGAAATCACCGAACTGGCCGGACAAATCAAGGACCCGAGCTTCCGCATCCAAATCAGCACCGAAGGCATCCATATCTTTAACCGCGACGGCCTGCACAGCGCCGGCAACCCCTTCGATTTATATCCCCAATTGCATGTCGAACGCGATGGCGGCCACGCGTTCTACCTCGGCGTGGAATTGGCGCGCGCCGAAATCGCCTGGCAATTGGGCAAGCGCTATACGCAAGACCAGGCGCTGAACTGGGGCTGCGCCACCGACCAGGCGGATGCCGAGGTTAACCTGCATACCTTTAAACCTACCGGCACCACTTTACAGAAGCCATAACACAACAAGCATGATCCACGAAACCCTAGTCACGACCCATAACGAAGATGGCATAGCGCATATCGCGCCTATGGGCATACACACTAACGGCAATGAATTCATCATCCTGCCCTTTCGCCCGTCGGCAACGCTGGATAACCTGCTGGAAAGCCATGTCGCCGTCATCAATTACTGCGATGATGTGCGCGTCTTTGCCGGATGCCTGACCGGGCGGCGCGACTGGCCGCTACGCGCAGCCGAAAAAATCAGCACGCCGGTGCTGGCCTGCGCGCTGGCGCATACCGAAATCGAACTGCTGCGTATCGAGGACAATCCTGTCCGCCCCAAGTTATTCTGCTCCGCCGTGCACAGCGCTAATCATGCGCCGTTTAAAGGTTTTAACCGCGCCCAATATGCGGTACTGGAAGCGGCTATCCTGGTCAGCCGCTTAAACCTGCTGTCGCCGGAAAAGATAGCCTCGGAACTGGCTTATTTGCGTATCGGCTTTGACAAAACCGCCGGAGACCGCGAGCGCGAAGCATGGGACTGGCTAATGACCGCCATTGACGACCACAACAGGGCGAAGTCATGACCGGCATGCTGGCCAGCGTCAACAGCGTGGACGAAGCCTTGCTGGTATTGGCTGCGCAGGTTGACATCATCGATTTAAAACAACCGTCGGCAGGCGCGTTGGGCGCATTGGAGACGGCCGTTGTCGCGGAGATCGTCGAGTGCTGTCACGGGCGGCCTGTCAGCGCGACGATAGGCGACCTGCCTATGCACCCGGAACCAGTTTTTAATGCCGTAAAAACGATGGCGGAAACCGGCGTGGATTATATAAAAATCGGCTTTTTCCCAAACGGCGACACCTTATGCACAATAGAAAAATTGGCCGCATTGGCCCGGAATAATCTCGCGCTGATTGCCGTACTGTTTGCCGACCAGCAACCTGACTTTGCGTTGGTCGACGCATTAAAAAACGCCGGCTTCAAAGGCGTTATGCTCGATACGATGGACAAGGCCAAAGGCTCATTAACAAAGGTTATGCCCAAAGCGGACATCGCACGATTTGTCGGGCTGGCTAAGGAGCGGCAATTAATTTGCGGGCTGGCGGGCTCGTTAAGGCTGGAGGACATTGCCGGCTTATTGCCTTACCAGCCGGATTACCTCGGCTTCAGGGGGGCATTATGCGCACGACATGAGCGAACCGGGCAATTGAACCAGGCCGCTGTCATGCAGATAAAACAGGCGATAAGTTCAAACCTGCTCTTGTAATAATTGCACAAAGTCCTCGGCGGACAGCGGCATACTTTTGATATAACCTTGATCAATAGTTCAGGGTATTTGTTATCTTGTGAATTATCGTCATCGCTGTTCGACCAACAAGCAGGCAGCATTAACATTCTCCCCAAACGCCAGGGTAACATGAAGATTTTGCGACGCGACCGGCTTAAATCCGGCACGGATTGCCGGGTCTCATCATCGGGCCATAATGCAAAAAAACAATCTTGAAAAACCAGCCCTGTCAAAACGGCCTATTTTTTCCAGAACTCCGGCACGAACAAGATGACGATGGAAAAGATTTGTACGCGTCCGAGCAGCATTGCAAATATACAGACGCCGGTTTGGAAATCGCTCAGGCTCGCATAATTGGTGGCGGGACCGACTTGGTTAAGGCCTGGACCTGCATTATTAAAGCAGGCAATGATCGCGCTGAAGGCGCTGAGAAAATCCAGGCCACTTAACAACAGCGCAAACACCAGGATAACGATACTGATGAAATATAAAAATATGAAACCGGTCACCGAGGTCACAATTTTGCTGTTGATGACCGTATCGCCGATTCGCAATGATTTTACGGCAGAAGGATGAATAAATTTAAACAGCTCCAGGCGGGCCTGCTTCATCAGGATAATTGTCCTGATCATGCGGATGCCCCCGCCCGTGGAACCCGATGAGGCCGACAGGCAGCTTAAAAACAGCATCCACATCGGCACAAAGATAGGCCACTGGTTAAAATCCTGCGTGGCAAAACCGCAATCGGTCGCAATCGTCACCAGGTTAAACGACGCATGGCGCAATGCCGTAAAAAAGTCCGTATATGTGCCGGCATCGTACAGTACAGTTGCCGCAATCACGCAACTGCCCAGCACCAGTATTAAAAAAGCTCTCGCTTCCATGTCATCGGTATAGGGATTAAAAGAACGCTTTTTAAGCGCAATAAAATGCGTCGCAAAATTAATCGCCGCTAATAACTGGAAAATAGTCAATACCACTTCAATGGGCAAGGAATTGAAAAAACCGACATTGCTGTCATGTGTCGAAAAGCCGCCCAGGCTCATCGCAGCAAACGCATGACAAACGGCATCGAACCAGTCCATGCCGGCCAGGCGTAGCGCAAGGATGCAAACGACGGAAATACCGGCATAAACCAGCCATAAGGCCTTCGCCGTTTGCGCGATACGCGGCGGCAGTTCCGATTCCTTGACCGAACCCGGCGTTTCGGCCTTATACAACTGCATGCCGCCGATGCCTAAAATAGGCAGGATAGCGACCGCGAAGATGATGATGCCCATGCCGGCGATCCAGTTTAATTCATGCCGCCACAAATTAATCGACATCGGCAAGTTATCAAGGCCGCTGAGCACCGTCGCGCCTGTCGTCGTCAGGCCCGAAACCACTTCAAAATAAGCGTCGATAAAGCTCAACTGCGGCATATACAGCAGCAACGGCAAGGTACAAAACACCGGCATCAGGCTCCAGGTCATCGACACCAGCAAAAACCCCGCTTGCCGGGACACTTTTTTGGGCCTTTTGAGCGTCGGGAAAAACATTAACGCACCGGCAATCAAGGTAACGGCAGTGCCCAGCAAGAAAGCGTAGGTCGCGCCATCCTCGGCGATTATCGCGGTAACCAGGCAGGTCGCCATTAATCCACTGAAGCCCATGGTCACTACGCCGAAGATATGGATGATGGTAAATAGGACATTCATGGTAGCGTTTCAGGTTTGTGCGGAAGAGAAGAATGCCGTTTGAATCAATGTAGGCGAAGATGGGTTTGCACAGCAACGGACTTAAATCGGTTGAAAGATTTTTTCGATGCTGCTGACGAGTTTTTTGTCGATGGCAAACATCACCACATGATCGTTTTCCTCGAAGACGGTATCGTGATGTACCGAAATAACCTGGTGGTTACGGATCAATGCGCCCATGACGATGCCCTCCGGCAGGTTAATGCTGCACACTTGCCGGCCGACGACGGAATTTGCACCGTTATTGTGATGCGCTATCGCCTCGATAGCTTCGGCAGTACCGCCGCACAACGAGCTGACCTGGGCGACATCGCCGCGGCGTACATGCTTTAAGATACTACCCAAGGTTTCCTGGTTAGGCAATACGGCGACATCGATGCCGGTACCGGGCAATAATTTGCTGTAGGAAATATGGTTGAGCAGGCAGATGGCCTTGCGTGCGCCGAGGCTTTTAGCGAGCGAGGCGGAAATAATATTGACGCCGTCATTATTGGTGATCGCGCAAAACAAATCAGTCGTCTCGATGGATTCATCCAGTAACAGCGTCTCATCGGCGCAATCGCCCAGCAATACCGTCGTATTCTTAAGATCGTCGACTATTTTTTTAGCGCGGCGCGGATCTTTTTCGATAATTTTTACCTGGTGGTCAGTTTCCAACGCCATCGCCAAACGTTTACCGATATGGCCGCCGCCGGCAATAATAATGCGCTTTAACGGCGGCTCCAGTTTATTGAGTTCTTTCAATACCCGCCGTACTTCCTTGCGCGGTGCGACGAAAAACACCTCGTCATCGGTCTCAATATCCGCTTCGCCGCTGACGACCACGGGTCGACCCTGCCTGAAAATAGCCGCCACACGTATTTTGCCGTCGGCAAGGCGTTCTTTTAAGAACTTGATTTTTTTACCCGTTAAAAAACCACCGGCGACTACCTTAACGGAAAACAAGCGTACCAGCCCGCCCGCGAAATCGGAAATATGCAGCACGCCCGGATATTCAATCAGGTTGCGGATGGATTCCATGACAATCTGTTCAGGGCTGATGACAAAATCGACCGGGATACCGCTGGGGCTGAATAATTGCGGGTGGGTCAGGTAGTCTATCGCACGCACGCGTGCGATGGTTTTGGGGCGGGTATACAGGGTATTGATGATAAGACACGCCAACATATTGGTTTCGTCGCGGTCGGTTACGGCGATGACGATGTCGGTATTGGATACGCCCGCCTGTTCCAGGACACTGGGATGGGCGGCATTACCGGTAACTGTCGCAATATCGAAACGCTCTTTCAGTGCTTCCAGGAGTTCCGGCTTGAAGTCAATGACGACAATATCGTTTTCTTCACTCGCCAATGCCTCGGCAACTGATGAACCGGTTACACCAGCTCCAAGTATGAGTATTTTCAATCTTTAATCCACTTTTCGGTAAAGCCCGGAAGCTTTCGCGCCATCGGGTTTATCGTCTTATTACAGCCTTAAACCGGTTTTACCCGGTACGGATGCGAAAAATTATAGCCCGAATGCACGGTTGTTTCAATTTGTTCAGGCCCGGCAGCGAGTTAGGCTAACGGTAGTTATATGTTGCGCCTTGTTGGCGCGCGTGGCGCGCCCTACAGTCTGGGGCTTTAGCGGCAGGATAGTTACGGATAAGGTAAGCCTCGCTACAATATGCCCGGCAAAAAAAACTCGCTGACCGCCATATGCCTAGGGCCTATCGCATAAACCGTTCGCCTGCCCCAAACCGGCTGCTCAATACGCGCAGCAGTGCCGGCGGCTGGCGTCCATAGCGAGGGCTTGGTCAACGTGACATCCATCGCGACACGCTCGAGTTTAGGGCAGGCAAAAATCACCTCGCCCAAAGGCCGCGTTCCCAATTGCGATAAATTACTGTGCGCGACTTTAAGCGTGCCTACCGGGATAATGGTCCTGGCAAGAATCAATGGCTTGCCGTCGGCATGCAGCATGACTTCGCGGATCAGGCAATAACGGTGCTCCACTTGCTCAAGCAAGCGCCGCTCGGATAAAAAAGGCGGCATCCACTGCTGCAACAATACATTGACCGCGACGGCGTTACCGTAACAACCGCGCAAACGCTGGGTCAACGAGCCGGATTCGTATAACCATGATTGCACCGGTTCGGGGAGTTTATGACGGGTGCCTTGGCGGTTTTCCCGCCACGAAGGCTCCTGATTAAATAACACGCTCTTGGTCGCCAAACCATCAAACCTCGGAATAAATAGTCGACCCCGACAGCCAACGCTCACATATCGGCTGTATTGCCTCAGGGTATTCGGTAAAAAAACGCTCGCCGACCTGCTGTATCGCCTCCAGTAACGCGGCATCCCTGGTCAAATCGGCAATTTTAAACGGCATCTGCCCGGTTTGGCGCGTGCCCATCACATCGCCGGGACCACGTAACTGTAAATCTTTTTCGGCGATGAGAAAGCCGTCATTGCTGTCCCTTAATATGCCCAGGCGTTGCCGCGCCGTATCCGACAACGGCGACTGGTACATTAACAGGCAGTAACTGTCGCCCTCCCCGCGCCCGACCCGGCCGCGCAACTGGTGCAATTGCGACAACCCTAAGCGCTCGGGGTTTTCGATAATCATCAAACCGGCATTAGGCACATCAACACCCACTTCAATAACCGTCGTCGCAACGAGTAAATCCAGTCGGTGCTGTTTGAATGCCTGCATGACGGCCTCTTTTTCGGAGGCCTTCATGCGCCCGTGGACCAGGCCGACGCGCACAGCGGGCAAGCTGGCCGTTAATAGTTCGGCGGTTTTTTCAGCGGCCCGGCATTGCAGGGTTTCCGACTCTTCAATCAACGTACAGACCCAATAAGCCTGTCTTTGCCTGTCTACCCAGTGTTTGATCCTATCGATAACATCGGCGCGGCGTTCGGCCGGAATCACGCTGGTTACTATGGGTTTCCTGCCCGGCGGCAGTTCATCGATGATGGAGATGTCCAAATCCGAGTATTGCAGCATCGCCAAAGTACGGGGAATCGGCGTCGCCGTCATCACTAACTGATGCGGCCTAATGCCCGACTGCTGGGCTTTTTCCCTGAGCGCGAGACGCTGGTGCACGCCGAAACGATGCTGCTCGTCGATAATCACCAAACCCAGCTTATCAAACAGCACGGTTTCCTGGAATAAGGCATGGGTGCCCATGACGATGCCTGCCGAACCGTCCGCCAGCGCCTGCAACACGGCATCGCGGGCCTTGCCCCTGGTTTGCCCGGTTAACAGCAGGACATCGGTTTGCATGTCGGCAAACCATGCGCAGAAATTACGGTAATGCTGCTCCGCCAATAATTCGGTAGGCGCCATTAACGCCACCTGGTAGCCGGCGCTTATCGCCAGTAATGCCGCATAAGCGGCAACGACGGTTTTCCCCGAACCGACATCGCCTTGCACGAGACGCATCATCGGGTGATTTTGGCGGCAATCGGCTTCAATATCGGCAATGACGCGGCGTTGTGCGTTCGTCAATTGAAAAGGCAGGGCCCGCAAAAAATGCTCTATTTCCCGTTTCGAGCCAAGCAATACCGGCGCTTGCCAAACTTTAGCCTTCACTTTGACGCGGCGCAGGCTTAAATGATGCGCCAGCAATTCTTCAAACGCGAGGCGTCTTAACGCGGGGACGCTGCCGTCTTGCAAGGCCTCAGCCGAAATAGCTTCATCAGGGGCATGCAAAGTCCGTATCGCGTCGGCCAGGCTGGGGTAATCGTATTGCTGCAGGATGGCGTCGGGAATCCAATCCGTCAGTATCGATTTATCGTGATCGCAATGCATTAATGCCTGCTTGACCGCCTTGCGCACGGCATTCTGCGTCAAGCCTTCCGTCAACGGGTAGACCGGCGTTAACCGGCTTTCGGTGACTGCAAATTCAGGATTTGCAATCACCGTATAATCGGGATGCACCATTTCCAGCCCGGCAAAACCGTAACGCACTTCGGCGAATACCGCGAGCCAGGTGTCCGGTTTCAGCGCCTGTTGCTGGCTGGCCGTAAAATGAAAAAACCGTAATGAGATAGCACCGGTTCCGTCATTTATCCGGCATACCAGGCTCCTGCGGCCTCTGGGCAAAATGTCGGTAAATTCAACTTTTCCGCAGATTAAAACCGTCATGCCGGCTGCCAATGAAGCGATAGGATAAACTCGGGTCCGGTCTTCGTAGCGATACGGCAAATGCAATACCAAGTCCTGGAGGCTGCGAATGCCGAGCTTTTCCAGGCGGTTTGCCGTTTGGACGCCGATCCCTGTCAATGCAGTAACCGGCAGGTGTTTGCTGTTCATTAAAGTACAATGTCCGCTAGCAGCAGTATTACGAAGCTGCGATCACCTCATCAGCAAGCCGGATATTCCTGGGGCGGCAACTGCATAATCGCGTCCATTTCCACCTCGGCGGCTTTAGGCAGCGCGGCAACGCCAATCGCGGCGCGCGCAGGATAAGGCGCTTGAAAATAGCGCCCCATGATTTCATTGACTATCGGGAAATATGCCAAATCGGTCAGGAACACATTCAGCTTGACCACATCAGAAAAACTGCCTCCCGCCGCCTCGGCAACCGCTTTTAAATTTTCAAACACCTGGGTAATTTGCGCGGAAATATCGCCGTCAACCAAGGTCATCGTTTCGGGAACCAAAGGTATTTGCCCCGAAAGATAAACGGTATGACCAACCTTTACCGCTTGTGAATAAGTGCCTATGGCTTGTGGGGCATTGTCTGTCTGGATAATCTCTTTAGTCATTTTTTTACCTTAATCTTGATACATTAACTTTTCATCGGGTTTTGTGCGATACGGATATATTTTGAAAAACCAAATTTTCGGTTTTTTTATGTGTTTGCGTTGTCGTATCCGCTAAACCGGACTATCGACAATGATCAAACAAAACCTGCGGCACACCGCTCCAGCGGGCGGCTCGCTTGTCCTGCCGCTTGCCGTAAGGCCGAGCAGTATAGCACGAATTCAACGACTCCCGGCGGCTATGAGACTTGCACCAAGCAATAGACCGAACCTTGCCTCACTGCCATTAAGTTAATGCAACATCATCATTTTAGGAGCGGAAATCAGGAGTACAAACCTAGGTTTGTACTCCGAACAGACCATGCTGAAGGGTGCTGATTTTATAAGATGTGCTTAAACACAAACCTGTGCACCAAATTGATCAACCTTATGCCAAAATTGTAGCCACCGTCCTTTTGATTGAATCAATGCCCGCAAAGACAAAATTACT
>Ga0172373_10001148_pt1 | contig 42975 bp, 50 predicted proteins | sample Lak10m_2_FD_114546 | JGI IMG/M metagenome (GOLD analysis project Ga0172373, IMG submission 114546) | Freshwater microbial communities from Kabuno Bay, South-Kivu, Congo - kab_092012_10m | ecosystem: Environmental > Aquatic > Freshwater > Lake | place: Democratic Republic of the Congo... | reverse complement strand
TGATACCGAGTATTCAGTGTATCGATCCGTTTCGCTTGGGGTTGCAGACGATACCTTTTTCGTAATCTCCACACCACAAAGAAGAACACGCCACCACTTACTATACCCTGCATACGTCGATGGTGTATTTGAGAGCGTTACATAGCTATATCCAGAAGCATGATATGCAAAATCTGCCTCTGTCAACTCCTGACGAATGATCGATGGTGTGTTTCCGCCAAAGTCCTTTCTGGGATCTAAAACCGAATCCACGAAATCAATTTCTGACGGGTGGTGACTACTCAGTACATGAAGCTCATAATCACCCGTTACCGATACAAGAGACTCCCCCGTATAAAAACTTGCCGTCCAGTCTCCTATTTCAAGCGCACCCGTTGTTGTATCCCCCCGATACACACTTGCTAATGTCAATCGTGTATTGCTCTCAATACTCGCTACTTCCATCCATGCCCATTCTGCATGAGCTGCAATTCGCACCAATTGACCAGTAGATACTTGGCTCAAAAAAGATGTGCCAGTCCCTAAAACCGTTGTGGATCGCTTTGTAAAAGTAGCCGTCCCTGTCAAGGATGAGCCTTCTACCGTAAGCCGCCCATACACCAATGAGCCAGCTTGCTTCAGTCTCTGGTTCCCATCAAATACCGCAATCCAATTGTAATCCCCCTCAGTAACAATTCCCTCTCTACTTACGGACCCGCCTGGAATATACCCGGATAAAGCATCATTTATTACTGCCTCACTCCCAGATAAAGCTATCTCTCCAACACTGAGATAACGTGCAACGTTTTGTCCTTCAACCATCTTACCAGGGATAGGCATTTCACATCCAAAGACTTTCTATCCTCTATTCAAGATCAAAAAAAAAGGCACCCTTGTTCTCCTTAAGGGTGCCTTTGATCTTTTATAGGGTCAAACCCATATCCGCTATGCGGGAAGTGGGTTCCCTTCACTATCCAGATAACGATCATTCATCAATTGACCATTTTTGTCAAGAACCATAACGCGCATATTGATCATTTCAAGCGCGTCTTGGAGTAAGGCCGCGCCATCTTCCCCTTGAAGCAGGGAAGCAAAGCGGACAATAAGCGCCTTGAATTGCTCCACAGGTTCAGCCTCTCCTGCAAGGTAACTCTCCCCGGCAATCGCAGCAATCGCAGCACCAGGGCTTGAAATCCCCTCGGATTCGCGCTTCTGGTCAACCGCTTTCTGAATAAGCTCCTTCTCCTCAGCGGTCACGGTAACCGAAAACCGCTCAGCATCCCCCTTCTGAGCAGATTCTTCAACTGCTTTCTTCTTAGGGGCTTTCCCGATCCACTCACGGATCGAAGCAACTGAAGGGTTAGTCATAAGCCAGGGCTTCATTTCTCCGAAATTTTCGGCTGTCAGATGCCCGACCAGATACCCGGCTTTGGTCGGGCCGATCACTTTGATTACCTGTTGAATATCTGACGACAACCGCCCGAAGTAATCCCAAATGCTGATCAGGTTCGTAACGTGCTTTTTTCCATAATCAAGCTCACCCTCAATATAGGCATCAAGGCTTGGATAACCCCAACCAACATACAGGCTTTGGGTTGCGATACTGTGCAGGGTTTCAGCAAACATCATGCTGTGCCCCTCCATAGCATCACGAAGCTGAAGGGCTGACCGACGCAGCTCAAAATTTGAACCATCACCAGCCGGAACCACACGACCCTCAATCTCAATCGTCTGAGTGGGGGCCACATCAGAGGTTTCCTGGGGAGCAAACCCAAACAGATCCCCGGTTGGGGCGGTTTCTGATACCTCAGTCATTTCTGGTAGAAGCTCCCCCTCAAGCTGAGGGGTTTCAGTATTTTCAACCTCCCCAGGCTGGGAAGGGTCAGAGACTTCGGAAACTTCAGAAGTGGTTTCAAGGTTATCGGTTTCATTCAACATGATGTTTTATTTGTCCTTTGTTTTGGGCTTATGCCCGGTTGACCTTTTCTCTTTAACCTCAAACCCTAAGAGCGGTAGGGTTTGATTTTCAACTTGACGCCTTTTTGACAACCTCTGTTTAGGAGGTTTCTGCTCTTGCTCAGCTACCCCGGTTAGGGTAGCCGCTTTTTTCTTAGATGGTTTGGGTTGAGAAATTGATTTCCGTATCCCCATCTGCACCAGTCCAGCACACGCTGTAAGGTACGCATCCAATTCATGATCCGTCTGAAAGACGGGATAGCCAAGCTCGTTAGAGCGTTTCGCTAACCAGTCCTTAACCTTTGTTCCTTTCGGGGCATTGCTTCCAAGCACTTGTGAACGCACCTGAGAAGATGGAATATCCACAATCATTGGACGCGACTTATCCCACCAGTGGTACACAGAAAGTCTGGCTACATGGTGAAAACCTCCAATGTCTCCAATCCTTCCTACGGCTGCAAAAGCAAGCCCCTCAAAGAATACACCTCGCACTTTATTGCGGTCAATACTTCTCAATACCAAAGGAATGCTTCGGTACAAGTGGTTTGCACGCTCTACAAGCATCAATTCGGTAGGGGGTTCAATGACATGGGAGTGAATAACCTTTCCCTCATCATCAATAACCACTACCCCAATTGCTCTCATAGAGCAATCTACCCCAATTGTGTACATCCTTCCCTCTCAAGGAAGAGGACTAACCCAATTGGGAAAATTGGCTAAAACGGTATTTCCGAGGCCATATCCACAGCCTCAGCCAGAAGGGCATCCTCAAGTGCCTGGATATGCTTGCAAATCTTGCCAGTACCAGCCAAACGGTACTGGTAATGGGGGCAAGTGCAAGCAAAGCTGCCAAAAGTACCCCGAATCTCGTACTGCTTATCCGAAGCAGTAAGGGAAGGGGCAACATAGGTTTTTTCCATGCCAGCGGTTTCGGTAACCATGCTATCTCCTGTTGACCCTCTACTAATAGCCTACCCCTCCCCCTATGAAAAGGTCTTTTCTGTCAAGGAATTGTCAAGCCCTTTAGATGGCTCAGACAGTGAGGCTTAAAAGCATAAGCCCCTTGGTAGGGGCTTTATTGACTTCAGAACCGTTTAGCGGTTGTTGACGCGGGCTTCAAGATCCAGAAGCGGTCGAGGCTTCAGAAGCAAACGAATGATCATGGTTGCAGGGTCAGTAATGCGGTTACTTCCTGCATAACCCGTGATTGACGCCCAATTCTTTTTCCATTCGTCAAGCGTGGTGTATCCCTCATCCTGGGCATGTTTCAGACTGATTTTCTTCAGTGTCAGTCGTTCAATCGCCACAATCTCATAGGGCAGATCCGCCTGCTCTTGATCAGGATCTTTCATAGGACCGTTAGGACCGGTCAGGCTTACAAACGTGCCAACATTCCAGTCAGGCTGAGTGACTGGAGCGCGGCTAATCCACGACTGGACGTTTGCACGACGACGGCTTGAAAAGCGGTGAGATTCTTTGGCGGTCAGTGTTATCGGCATGTATTTCCCTCTGGTGTATTCTAAGGCTTAATCAGCTTTCGCTTGATTAGCTCCTCACGGTAAAAGAGCTTTGCTTTGTTAGGTGTATCCAACTGGTGTAAATATTCAACCCCCCACAATGGAAATTGTCTCTTTTCTTTCTTGTCCCCTACCCACTCACAATCAATTCCTGCCTCCATCCTTCTGTATATGTCCAGATACAGATCACTCTCCATAACCCTTGTTACCAGCACTCCCTCAGCGTCGGTATAGTCCTTCCCGGTTCCATAGTGGTACACCATGTAAACTGAGAGGGCTTGAAGCGGTCCATCCTTAAAAATCCCTGCCTTAGCAGAAGGCACCATTGCTTTCATGATGCCCATATCCAAGACCTCTGCCCCAGAACCAGCCGCAAATTCTCGCTGCCACCATCCCGTCAAGCCTGACCGCATCTTCTCCAACGCGCTCAATTGCTCCTTGGTGTATTCTGGCAGTTTTGGTTTTGGACTGGCTTCCATAGAAATCAATTTCCGCTGTTCTGCTTGAGAATGTCCGCTTCTTCATTCAACTCAGCAAACACACTTGCTGGCACCATGACCCATGTATCCTCTACAAGCGGATCAGTGACACCATCAATCTTGATTTCCAAAGCCGGGATACGCCCTTCGCCATTTGCCTCGTGGCTGATCTTCTCCAACCACTCAGCCTTGACCGATAAAGAAGAATGGATCGTCCGTTTCATTTCCATCAGAAAGCTGCGCGTTTGCACATCCCCCTTAGAGAAGGCACTTGAACCACTCCCAGGCTTTACACGACCACCATATCGGTTAGCCGCTGCCTTCTCCTGTTTCGTTGCCTTATCCCGGTTTGTTTCCGGGCCTTCTGGTGCAAGAAATCGCCTCTGTATCCGAGCCATAATCCCTCCTTTCTTGATTGTTTATTCTTGACTTTCTGACGCTTTCCCTTTCGGGTCCATCTTCATTTGAGCAAGAGCGCGCAACAACTCCTGCTCAAAGATTACACGATTGTCGATAATGTAGCTCTCCAAGTCTCCCTTACGCTGAAAGGTGTGTACTTGAGTGCCCTGCTTGACCGTCCACTTTGTTTGAGATTCTTTTGCCACAAGTCCAATCTTGGGAGATGCAAGCATCTTGAGCAGACCTCCCATGTTGTTTACATCCCCCGCTTTCCATTCCCCATAATCTGACAACCGCAATTGATAGCGGGCAGTACGGTGGGGTTCGGCTGTTTTGTTCTTCATGCAACGAGCCGTAATCGTGCAAAATGCCTTGACTGTAGGGCAGTCATCTTTAGAGACTGTTCCTTCATAGCGTGGATCGGGAACCTCCTCAAAAGCAGAAGGGCTAAGGTCGATAATGACCGCAGCCGCATATTTCTGACCCTTTCCCCCCGGCATGACACGATTATCCCCGTACACAATCCCCAGCTTCTCACGCCACTGTTGAATCCAGATTTGGGTTACTGGACGCCCTTCAACACCACTCATCAAAGCTGTAGCCGTTGCGCGGCGTGCAAACTTATTCAGCAAACGCGCTTGCAAGCCCTGTTGTGACTTCTCAGCCGATTCTACCACCTCAGTCTCAGGGGCTGCTTCAGCAAGCGAATCGAAAATGATCATGTCCACCAGACCACTCGATACATACTGAACGTAAATATCAATCGCTTCCTCAGCCGATCCGGGCTTCACAATCTCTACACAACGCGGATACATATAGCGACTTGCCCACCGTGGGGTAAAGCTATCTTCCGCATCAATAAAGACCACTTGAAACGGACGGTATGAGTTCTGCTGCAACGCTTCCAAAGATGCCTCATACTGTGCAATTTCGGCTTTGGTAGCATCCCGCTTAAGGCGGGGTTTATAGATCCCCTTAGCGTAGCAGTCACACTCACCCGTTAATACCCACTGAGGCTCTCCCTCATCCGAGAGGATCTTTTCCCCATTCTCATCTACCGCTTCCACTTCCTGCAAGTTTTTCGCAGGCCGGTAACAGTGTGAACACAACTTCTGACCATTCCCCGCAATCCGCAGAGACATGGTGGTTTTGCCAGAAGATTCAATCCCAACCAGGATTGTTGGACTCCCTACAGGGATACCAGCCGTTCCATCAGCATTCACACCCGCAATAATATCGACTTCCAGAATCCCCGTTGAAATCCGGTTCGTCTTGCCGTAGGCACCAACCCGCTGGGTTGTATTGGTTTTCGTGGTATCATTGATCGTCTTGCGGAGCTTCTGTAAGTTTCCAAGCTCTTGACGAGACTGTTGAACCGGTACGGGCTTCTTAGGTTCTGGTGGTTTTACCACAAACTTTGAATTCGTTGTATTCGGATTCGAGACTACTTTTTCATCTGACATTGTTTCTCTCTTGGGTTGTTATCTCTAACCAATCCCAAGAGAAAATAAAAATCAGATCCCCCCCTTTTTCCCCTTTTCACCCTTCCGAAAGCTCAGAGAACCGCTCAGACAACCGCGCATCCAGAAGCGCCAGGGCTTCGATAAATGCGTCTTTAGAAGGGGCAAAGTAGATCCCCTCCTCTACCTCAATCTTGTCATGACGGTTCATCCCCTTTTCCTTGAAAGGGGATTTGTAAGTTTTGCCGTATCGCATACGCAGAAAACCTACCGTCACAAAGCTGGGAATTTCCGGGTAAGGCTCATTTTCACGAGCCATATTCACCCGGCTCTCTACCTGACGGGCCAAAGTCTCAGAGACATAGGCCGTGACCAGACTTACAAGCTGATCACGGTAAGTCTGATCCCCCGTCAGGGACACCTCAACCTCAATCTTACCGAATTCGTATTCGGTTGAAATTGCCACTGTCTGACCTTTCAGAGCAGACACAGGGATCGCCATTGAAGGCGTGACCGCCACCCCGGTCTGTTCCCCTTCCCCGTCCATAAAGAACGGGGCATTCCCCCCATTCTTGATCATATTCAAGAAATTCCCAAAGAAAACCATGAACCCTTGCATCTTCTCTCTCCTGTTGTCCTTTCTCATATAACAAGAGGCATGCCCTTATGGCATGCCTCTCTTGTCAAGAATCTGTCAAACCCCTATGACGCTGGAAATCAATTTCTGGTGCGGGTAGTCCTGGCGCTTATGCTTTCTTCACGGGTGGTTTCTTAGGGGCAAGCTCAGGAAACTCACGCTTCATCTTCTCATCCAAGATGTACTTGGCACCTATTCCGCTGTAGTAGTCTCGTCGGTAGTTGAATTTCCCAAACATACGACGGTTGTTGTTTAGAATATCCACCACCACAGGCTCAGGTTTCTGTTGGCACTTTCCAGCCCTCCAAGGGCAAAGGTTCGCGCACTTCTTAGCGTTTGGTGTACAGTGTCTCCGAATACGACCTACTGTTTGCTCTATATCTGATTGTGGCATTGCAAACACCATTGTATCTATCGCAGGATTGTTATACCCCTCACTGATTAGCTGCTTCGTTGCAAGCAATATCTGACACCGGTTTGCTGCCTCTAAATCCTCTTCTTTCGTTGAACGCATATTCAGCTTGTCACCAGCATAAACAAGATCCCCATTCTCTTTCAATACAGGCTGCTTCCCGGTTACCCAGCCTATCGTGTACTTGTCCTGCTGATTTCTCAATAGCTCATAAATCTTTGCCAGTTGTTCTATGCGTTTTGACAATACCATGACTTTACGCCCTGATTTAGCCGCTCGCACCACATAGCTGACCACGTTCATGCTGTGTTCTATATTCTCTGTAACAGCACTCTCTGCCTCAGCAGAATTTAGAACCTCAAAAGACCGGAATTTCCCATATTTCTTCAAACCAGGAATTTCATTCCCCGATACCAGATAAACCGTTGGAATGAGAGATTCTGTCTTTGCCTTGTAAACAATGTTGCCGATATTATCCAAATAAGCCCGTTCACAGCCATCTTTCCGGTTTGGCGTCGCACTGAGCCCACAGCGGTACGCCGCTGTAAACTTGGGTACTACAGTCGAGAAGGTTTCTGAACCGGAATTATGGCAGTTATGGACAATAACCCCATTTTCCAAAACATAAGATGGATGACCTGACACACTTAGATTGTAGACTCTGACCTTATTTTGTTCAATACTGATTCCAAATCTGTCAAAATCTCGTTGTTCAAGAAACGCAACACTTTCCACCCTTTTTCTGTCAGAAGATTTTGTTTCTTCTGATCCTGCTCCCTCCTGAGAGGGCGCTGGTGTGAAACACCGTCTATCTCGATCAGAAGCATCAAAATCGGATTGGCTAAGTCTGCCTTGTAATGCGGTGGATAACGCATGGGGTTTTTCCGTTTGAATCCTGTTTTTATTGGATACTCTGCTATCCATTCCTGCGATAGTGCATCCTTCAATATCTGGTGAGGCTTGGGTAAGGGCTGACCATTCCCTCCCCGAATGGAGAATGTGTGACCATTTTTTTTCAGCGTCTGAGAGATTTTCTGGCAAACCTCGGGACACCATGAGGGGTTCTGTCTTTTCATTCTCTCCGAACGCTTCTGAGCTATAGTCGGGTCTAAAGCCAATCTCTCCTTCCAAGAGAGACTGATTTTTTCTTTGATCAAAGAAAGATTCTCTGGCCTCATCATCCATTTCTGCTGACAAGATGGAGAGCAAAATTTCTTCTGCTTCCCGCGAAGCTCCTTCTGTTTGCACTCCAAACATATTACCTGTTCCATCACAGGCTTTCTTCGTGCCTTGCCCGCGCACTGCGGAGAGCAATACTTTGTTCCTGTCACCAACTCCTGTCCACACTCTTTGCAAGGCATGATTTTTTATATCCTGTACATTTTGGAGCGTCAAACACACAGATGTATCAAATACATCTTTTGTTAACTCACTGGCAGATACCCACCCGTATTCAGTCAAGAATGGATGATCCTTTGTGCAAACCACCTCTTGCCCATCATTGAATCGAATGATCCTCATATCCTCTACAGATACAAGGTGACTACTTACGGCGGTTACTTCGCCTGTACCCGTAGCATGTAAAACACGATCACCAGCACGAATGGAAGAAATTGATTTCTTCCCCTCCTCAGTAAGCAAAGAGGTTGACCCTACAAAACACTCATCAGTAATAACCAGCCCAAAATAAGAATACACCCACTCTGCATATTCCTTCTGAGCCAACGAATGCACCATCGCAATTACAACGTCTTTCCCCTTTACATCACAGATCGGACCCTGGATATATCCAATCTTAGCCCCAGGTAGAAAAAACTGTATCTCCTCTGTCCATTGTTTCATAAAGAATTCTTTGTTCACAATCACCAGAGTTGTCTTGCCTAACTTTGGAATAAGCCTGATTGCGGTACTGGTATTGTGTACAATCAGACCGTTGGCCACAAAGTTTGCACCATCCGGTACAGTCAAGTCTACGACACGACTTTGACCAGAATCCTCAACAGAAATAACCTGGGTAAATCCGATATCTTCTCGGATCAACGTATCCCAAAATTCCCCGCATAAACCAAAGTCCTTGACAAGCTCTTTCAGCTTCTCTTTGGAGATTTTGTTAGCCTCAAAGTAGTTTGAATACTTACGCCGCAATTTTGGATTCATACGAGGCTTAAGATCCGTCAAAGCCTTCTGTAAGGGGTAAGCCAAGATACCAGGACCGGATTGGTGGTATCCCTCAACCAGAGAAAGCAAGGCTTCCTGTCTGCGACCCAATCGAAAACCTACACGATTCGCAAATGTTGCCAACTCATCCCGATAAATGCTTAGTCTCCAATGCCAGACCCTTTCCCCTTTGTACTTACCTGCTTTCTTAGAAAGCACGCTATAAACCCCAAAACCAAGCAATAAAAACTGTACCTGTTTGAGAAGTGTATGGCTTCCAGAAGTCACACACACAAGCTGGCTACTTAGATTTACTTCTCCATCCGTATCAAAGTATCCCTGCAAGAAAGCGCGAATCACCTCTTGACCAGACAACAAGATTGTTTTCGGAATCACCTTGGATACAGACTTATCACTTGTCATTCCAACAGATAGAAAAAACTTTTTGTACTCGGATCGGTACACATGATGATCGTATCCATAACTCTTTACCGGATGACCGAATTTGGATGTATATTGAATCCAATCATCCACAATGCTTTGATCTGAATTTGTAAACAGCACGCTATGCGGTTGTGTTAAACAACCGTCCCCCGTAAGCAACCCCATTGTATAGGCAAGATCCGTATCCATTTTTTTAGGATACGGATCTTGGGTAGGTAGCTCTACAGGACTCCCCCCCAAAGAAAACCCTTTCTTGACCGCAACGTAGTCACCAGCCTGTATCTCAGAGAGAGGTAACCACTTTATCTCAGAATCCCGCAACACAAGCACTGGATGATGATGGGTTCCCGTTACCTCATGGCCATGCTTAGTTTGTAGCTTTAGAACCGGAGCCACTTTCTTGCCATAGAAGTGAGAAATTGATTTCTCACCATCCATTGCAGCAACCGTGTATCCCTCTACTGGAAGGCTTTGATCGTCTAACTCTGGAATCAGATCCCCAGCTTGCAATACACCTTCATTCGTTGCAATCAAGGTGTCAGGCGTTACGCACTTTCCAAAGCCGCAGGCGGCTTGCAATAGACAACCACCCCAAGGCGGCTTTAGCTCCTCAAGTATTCTCTCCACAGCCGGGATCTGCTCATTGTATGGGGGAGCGTCAGACCCTACATACCCAAGTTTTACACATTCCGCAGATAACGGATGACCCATTGATACATCCATTTTCTCATTGTGTTTCAAGGTCACGTTTTTTTTATACCACTGACGAGGGACCCCAATATGCGTATCTGTTTCACGATACAGCAATAAATTTTGCCTCTCCTCGCCTATATCAGACGTTGCTTTCGGCACAATCGTTAATGCCTTCTGGATCGCTGTTACAGACCCAATATCCAAGCCCTCTGTCGTCTTTGTTTTTTTAGGCAACCACACCAATCCAGATACTACAACGTCCATTTCTTCTCCCAAATTTCTAAACAAGCTCTGCAGTCGATTTAGACTATCGATTTAGATACAAAAAAAGCAGCAAGGTTCTTCAACCCCGCTGCTTTCCTTTATCCCATTCTCATCTTAGAACGGAATATCCTCATCCGATCCAAACCCTTCATCGGAAGCGCCCGAAGCCGGATTCTGGTTTGAACCCTCCGAGGGAGAGCCACCAAATCCAGGTACATCGTGCAGGCTGTACCGATTCACCAATTCTTTCGGGCTGAACTTCGGAATGTCCCCAACACCAGGAAGGGTCAAATTCTGTTCCAGATACTTGAACGCTTCATCAGACTGGTTTCCATAGATGGTGGAGCGGGCACGAATATAAGCCTTGATTGCTTCAGCTTGACCCTTGGTGTCAGGAGGGAGAACAATCCGAGAAGCGCCCGGATCTTCATCCACTTTGTTCAGCTCCCAATTGCCACCAACCCGGAATTCACCCGATGCACTACGCTTGACATTCACGATGGCACCACGAACACCCTGCTTCGCTTTCTTGTTGATCGCGTGAAGCAGCGCGAATGAACCAGCCGACTTGGTAGAAGGTGGTGTCAAGAAAGCAAACTTGACCTGGAATTGATAAGACTTGCCGTTATACTCGTCCGGCAAAATCACGCTCTCATCTTCATCAGGATCTTTGAATTTGCCAAAGTCAAATACAGGGAAAAGCCCAACCTGCTGAGGATAGCTCAGTGAGGTTTGCTTAGCGTCGTTCGCCTCTTTCTTGCCCTTGACCTTGCAAAGAGGACATTCCTGGCCCGAAAACTCAGGAAACTGGTTGTGAACCGGACACACAACAAACTTGTCTGGTGTCTTGAGGCCCCGACCTTTGTACAAGCCGTAAAAGGTGTGAATGTATCCGCTCCAAATCGGATCTGGAGAAAGGATCATAATCCGGCGGCGCTCACCCGCTTGGAGCGCGAATTCGCGGAATTTGTTACCCGCTGGGCCGTTATTGATAGGGGAGGGAGTTTCAATCTTGCGATTGAGATCGAATGAAAAAGCCATACTTGGTACTCTTGAAATGTGTCGTAGACACGGTTTGATTGTTGAAAGTGTGATTCATCATCACACCCTTATTCTATCCACTCTGCTTACTGGTGTCAACTCTTTTCTGAGTTGTTTTCCTTTTGCTTTCTGTTCATGTTGCCCTTGGAAATTGATTTCTCAACCCATGCTTGTCTCCTCTTGTTGTCTTGTTGCTTATCCAACCCTACAAGGTAACAGTTACAATCTCTCCCCTTCTTGCCTTCCCTATTTCTCCCAATACAAGCCCCTCCAATCGCCTTACCTCCCCCTCACTCAACTCACCCGGATCTTTCCGCTCTACCGCGTAGCTCACCACAACAACCCCCCGACTCGGATCAATCTCTTTCACCAGCTTGATCACCTCCCGATTCATTGACTTTCCAGCCGCGTCATTGTCCCCCATTGTCACCACAGGACTCCGATATGTCTCAGTGTGTTTCAGTACGCGCTCTATCTGACTATGCCCAGGACTTGCCCCCATGATTGCCAACGGTCCTAAACTGCTCTGCCAACGAGCCGGTGTCCATACGTCAAAGAAGCCCTCTACCAACATCGGAATCTGACCCGTCTGAAAACGATGCTCTCCATACAAAACATGGTTTCTATCTATCCCTTTGCTATGCAGCCACTTAGGGGAGGTATGCCCACACTTTGCACACGGCTTATACAACCCCTTTGTTAATGTGGCGTGACAACGAACACAAATCGGCTGTTCCATGTACAAGCGACCACTCCAACCCTTCAATTCCCCTTCCCAATCACGGATCGTCAAAATAGCCCGGTAATCCTTGGGGTTCTCGTAACAATCCCAGCCCATCAGGTACTCAACGTCATACCCACGATTCACAAAATAATCAGGTACTTTTTGCCGAAAGGCTAATAAGTCCTCCTCACTCACCACATGCTCCTCCTCTACCTCCCGAAAACCTTGAGCCAGAATCTTAGGGGTAGCCGCTACACGCTTCACTTTCTGCTCTATCGGTTGATAAGCCGCCTTTGTTGCAAAGGGTGTATAAACAAAACTTGATAAGCTCTCCTCTGGCTTTGCCTTGGCTTCCAGTAACTCATGCAAAATCTTGCCATGCAGAGATACCGGAATCGTGCCTACTAAATGATAAAACAATCCCAACAAATTTCCAGATACGCCACACCCGAAACAATGATATCGAGGGATCTTTCCTTGCGTTGCATAGATCCCAAAAGAAGGCGACTTCTCCTTATGAAAAGGGCACAACGATACAAACTTGTCTTTTCTTAGCTTCCCTTGAAGCCCCATAAGGTACGCCATTTGCTGTATGGCCATAGGAGAGGTGTCTTTCATCGTAGCTCCGAGAAATTGATTTCTTGTGGCTTGGCTCACTTCCAACTACTTCCAGAACAACCAAGCCCAATATGCACCCAGAATAAACAAATGTGCCCCTATCCCATACACCGCACGATGAAGCAGGGACAGCATCATTTTCCGATGCCCACTCTCAGGTGCATCGTTTCCCTGCTCCACCATCGCCACAATAATCATCGGCTCTGGATACCCACTCAACGATAGCCACTTGTCCTGGCCATATTCCCAGGCCACATGCAACGCTTGAAACCCTATCACCATGACCACCTCTTTGACCCCTACCTCTCCCCGTCCTAAAACCCCGACCGCAAAATAAACGCTTGCCATCAGATGATGCACAAGCACACCCCACCACGGTCCTCCCTCCCCACTCATCCCCCCACGAATATGCCCCTCAGACACCCTGGATGAAGTCTGTAGACCATCCAGGCCCAGCCACATCAATCCTAATCCAATCACGCTCCCTATCGCTATCGTACTCATGCTGTCCCTCTCGCCTCAGCCTTCTATTCTCCTCTCCCCTTTCCGCCACCTCTCCCATGCCCTTTAACTCCCCACGCCTCAACCCCATCACCTCAACCAGAAGCAACACACCCAGCCTATCCAGACACCCTCTAAAAGCCTCCCAATCGCCTTATAGGACACGATACGGCTTCAGCCTACCTCTGGCATACCCTCCCCCATCAGCAGGAAATCAATTTCTTGTTTTCATTCGCCACGCCCGTCACCACACCCTCCCCAAGACCTATCCCCACCATGCGCGCCCAAATCCCCATGCCCCAAAATCACCACGGGGGGGTAGGGGGGGTTCCCTCTCTCAGCCTTCCCTCCCTCTCTGAATCCCCTCCCTTTTTCTTTTTCCTTGCTTTACCGAATTCGCCTTGGCAAAAAAATTCTGAGCGCGGCTCGGCGCGCAGCATTGTCTTTTAATTGTGTACTCATAGTTTCTTTAACTTCTTTCTTTAAGATCCTCTTTTCTAATTCTTTCTCTATGCTGTTCTTAAAGATAGGGCACAAGAAAAATTGTAAGCCGCAGACCTTGAGAAGTACCAAAAGTGACCCAAAACAACCCCGTCGTTTTGCACGGTTGCAAAACATAGGTGAAAGCTGCTTTTGTGTAAGTAGGGGGTGAGCCAACCCCTACTTTGCTCAACAAGGGGGTGGCCGTAATGCACGGTGCTTACCGTAAAAATGAACTATCGTGAGTAATGCTGTATGTACCTGATAAATAAGTAAGTGGAGGGTTGTACTTTTTGAGTCTATTTTCCCCGATTTTTGCTCATATCTCGCTCAAAGCGTCATTTTCTCGAAAGTCGATAGAGGGGAGTTGGGGTTCTGGAAATTGATTTCTCGTGATTTCCCGGCGTTCACTCGTTTTGGCAAAAAGGGATCGCCGTGGCTTGCCTCCCTGGTGTCAATCGGCTACAGGGCTACATCCAGATAGGGTTACTTATGTCTCAGTCGCCTAAAGTCGTTCTCCCCGGAAAGCCCGCGCTCAAAGAAAATGAAGAGGCCATTCCAGATTTCAGCGTCCCCACGCTGTTCAAAAAGCTCCCTGTATGGGGGAATGGTTCAGCCTCACACCCCTTTGTTTTAGAGGGGATTCTGAATCAAAGGGTTCTCCAAGGCAAGCCCTACGAGCATCTACTTGCTGCTTACAAAGATGCTTTACAGCCCTCTCCTCACCTTGCTTACTTGCAAGAGATTTGTTGCGAGCCTTTCACCACGCCCTCTGGTGCAATCGCGGAATCAGATTTTCACTCCCCTTATTGCTTCTCAATTCTCTCCTTCCTTATTCAGCATCGGCTCCAGTATTGGGTAAATTCCAAGCACTCAGAGGCTTATCGTACCGCTCGGTCCTACAACGTAGCGCGCATGTTGCCGCACCTCTTATGCGTTACAATGGACAAGAAAGGCTACTCCATCATTGATCCGCATCAGACGGCACAGTTGTTGTCTATTGAGTACACAGAGTTTATCAAAACCATCAAAACTCTTATGCAAGCTGGTATTCTACAGGACTGTCAATGGTACGCCGTTCCTGTAAACCACAATCAAATTCGGCAAGCAAAAGATGGTCATTTCAAGCACATCAATACTTGGAAACGCTATCTTGCTTTCAATCTGACCGTTCCCATCATGCTTACCCCGGAAATCAAAGGTTACCTGGATGGCATGGGAAAGTCCTCATGGTGGAATCGTAGGACTCCCCCACAAGGCTTAGAAACCCTGGAAGATCAGAAGTATTACATTCGCGTCACCAAAAAGAAACTCTCCCAAAAAGAGGAAGTCAAAGCATGGAAAAATCCGATTACCCAAAAGGGTCACCACAAAACCCTCTCACCGGACCAGAAGCCTACGCGGCAGCGGAAGAATACAAAGAATTGCACGGGTTCTACCCAGGCTTCGGGGATGTATTCGGAAGTCGAAACCCAGAAATCGATGAAAACGGGAATCAGCGCCCTCCCGTCTTTCGATGGATTATCGTCAAAAAGCGCGCTCGCAAGTCTAAATCCTCAAAATCAAAATCCTCAAAGTGAGGACAATGAGATTGTATCTTGCTGGGAAGCACTGTTTGCATCCGATACGGTGACTTCGCTGGTAGCGAAAGCCGTGCCATTTGTGCAGGAATCTCTTGTTCAAGAGGAGATTGAACAAGAGATTCTGCCTTCCCCTAAAGGAAAGCGCCCGAAAAAGAGCTATTACACCCGTAATCAGAATGGAAAATGGGAAGCCGACCTTGCTGCGGCACCAACTGAATCAGTAGAGCCTACTTCCCGCAAGGTAGTAGAAATTTCCGAGAAAGCGGCTGGTAAACTTCGCAGAGACATTTCCGCGTTCTTGAACGGGCAGGATATTGGAAAGGGACGGTATAAAGCACCCGGAAAGGTTGTTTATGATTCGATGACCCGGAAGGGCTTTCAGATGCAATACAAACCCCAGATCGTATCCAAATATTCCGAGACTTTGAATCCCATTTTCATGCGGTACGTTCTTGAATTGGTAGTAGATTACCGCAACATGGTGCGCCGTGCCTGTAAAGGCCGTGATTATGGGCAGCTTGCGATCAGTGACTTTCAAGCGCGCATCCATATTGAGAAGGTAGTGAAAGCAAAATTTGAGCAAGAAGAAAGCAAGATTGTTGCTGAGTTCAAGAAAATCATGCTTGAAAAGCATGGAAACCGTTTCCTGATTGATCCTGCCTTTAGCGATTATGAATGCCCTGACCGCATGGGATTCCTGTTCCTTCGGGACGTAGAGCAGTTTATTACACTTATGCACCGTGCCGTTCTGGCTGATCCGATCTTACACACCTTCCTTGAGAATGTGCGCGGGTATATGGATGTGCAGTCCAAGCTACAAGCCCGGCGCGTATTCCCGATGCTCAATGAGTATGCACCTGACCCTGTGAGCTGAAGATGCCAGCCATAACGGTAGAACATTTAAGGATGCTCTACCCAAAGAAGTTGAAGCAACCCAAACAGGCTAAGAAGGTGCCAGCTTCAGATGAGTACGTTCAACAAACGGACCTTGATGCTGAGTGCTGCCTGAGAAAGCATTGCTTTGACTTAGAGCCTCATAGATGGGAGTTTAGGGGTTGGCCCGTTGATCCAGACTCAGACTGGCATAATGACCTATGCAAGCCCTATCTTAGCAATCTGTATGATGTATGGTGTTTGAATTCGATTCATAGGGGGAGATTCAAGTTTGTCATCTTTCCCTCCCGTGCTGTAGATCCGTATCTCTACACGATAACGGAATCAAAATGGAACCTGATCAAGACGGCTCAAGAAATGGTGCCGATCAAGTGGACCCCAACAGAGGAATTTCCTTTAGAGCATAATCTGTATATGGTGTACTACCTTAAATATCCGAATGTGGTTCGGTATGTGTACACCTCGGAGCAGTATCCCCCGGAAACCGGGAAGATCAATCGGGTCAGGCTCAACGACCATTTAAAAAGCCTCTGGACAGAGGCTCATACATCCGGGGCAAACACTTTTGAATTGGTGCGTATCCAGAAACCTGGAAATTGATTTCTGGATACCTCGCCTACTTTACAGCTACTTTACAGCTACTTTACAGCGCCTTCTGGGTACAGAATTCCCAGAAGGCGCTTTCAGCTTCTTCAATACGGCTTTGCTCAATCTCAATCCCCACATAACGACGGCCTTTCAAGTAACAGGCTCTTGCCATCGGGCCGCGTCCCGCAAATACGTCCAGCACCAGATCGCCGGGTTCAGTCCAACGCTCCAACCAAGCAGCTTCCCAATCCCAAGGCTTCTCTGAATGTGCCCCTATGGGGGAGCGGTGTCCATTCTTAAGACCTCCGAAAGACTGTTTCGGACTTCCTTTGGTGTAGATAAGGACGGGTTCTGTAACCCCAAGCCAGTGATAGCCCACCCCGCCTGTTGCTTCTTTAAGCCAGGAACCCCCGGTTTTATACTTCCAACCGGTTACCTTCCGCTCCATCCAGATATCTAAACGTGGCCACGTACACCATAGGGCTAACCGCGAATTGACCGCATGTTTGCCAAGGCGGTTGATCATCGCCTCAATATCTTCAATCGTTAGCGTAGTGTAGTGATTTTCAATCGACCCGCCTTCAGCGCCATCGTACAACGGTCTTGGATATGGCCACGGTGGGTCAGCGGTAATCAAGGCCGCTTCCTTTATGAGAGCTTCTGGAATGTCCAGGGCTGAGATTTGCAGGAATTGAATGGTGTCTGGTAGCTTTTTGGGAGCAAGGTCAGGAAACAGCATGCCTTGCTTCTAATCCCAAAAAAAGAAATGGGCTATCTTTATAGCCCATTTTCTGACAGCCTACTCACCAGCTTGTGATCTGTCCTAACAGATTTGGTTTTTCACTGTCGATCAGGGGGCGGACCCCCAATTTGGAATCCCAAATCAGCTTGACCTCCAATTGGGAGTTCATTGTTTTTGCGGTCAAGTCAAGCCCTAATTCCTTCGCCACCTCATAGCATACCTGCTTTAAGGCCATAGACACTCTTGGAGAGTTTGCCCAGGAAGGGGTAGACTTCTCTTTCCAGGCAATCCCACCATATCCAAGCAGGGCGTAGCGTTGCACCTCATTCTTGAAGATCAGCGCCAAAAACGACTTGATCATTGATTCTTCACTTGCAATCTGATTCTGGTTGGCAAGCGCACTCATTTCATCAGCAAACGACATATTTATCCCTCCGCTTTTTGGGAAAGAGGTTTAGGCAATTTAGGTGCTTGTTCGGAAAACAACCCTTTGACCATCAAAGATTCATCCCATTGCAGGGTAAATACGGAGCCTTGAAGGGCTGGCACCTGTTCCAGACTCCACTGTTTTTTTTCAGTGAGCTTTAATTCAAGCTCTTTAGCCACTTCGCTGCATAAGGTGTCGGTTTCCGAATAGAAACGGTTATCGTACCATGAGATACCACCATAGCCTTTGGTGGCATATTCTATCGCTTTTTCTTGAAAAGCAGCCTTGATCTGCTCTTTATCTCGCAGAATATCCATCTCTGTAGGCTGTGCTTTGCTGACCAATTCCCTTTTTTTATTGAGAAACGACATGATTACTCCTTGTTTGCGTTTTTTAACCAACCTGTCATCCCGCATTCACAATGCGGACCCCATTCATCTTGGGGAATTCCTTGTGGTGCCTTTCCTGCATCCAGGCCACTCCATCTACCTTGGTGAGTAGGGCATGGGGTAGCCCGAATAGCCTCTCCCTGGTACAGCACTCGCCACAGCAGATTGCTCTTGTTAATCCCAAGGTGCAACCCTTGCATATAGAGCTTGGGTCCGTTCGGCTGAGGCATCCGATCCTTTGCCCACTTTTGAGCTACTTCACAATAGCTCTCAATACGTCCCGATTGTGGCGCGTCTTTCCAATTCCAGGTGTCCAGAAAATACTGAACATTCTCAGCACGCTCTGGATCGCCCTTCTTCATAGCCTCAATGCAAGCTGAAAATGCTTGCATAAGGAAATCAATTTCCCAGATCATGTATCCCTCTCACCAAAGAGGTTTATCCAGCAAGAGAAACACAAGCAAGCTATTTGTTCTTTGATCCTGATCCCGAAAACGCTGAGAACCAACCGAATACCTGCAACACAATCAGGCCAAAGATAGCCCAATCAGGATACCCAGCTTTGTAAAGCTGGAAAGCCGCCCAGAGCAACGGGGCCAGTAGCACCCCAAAGAAGTCAAACCAGAACGGGGTTTGATTGGGAAATGTCCCTTGTACTCCACTGGTGAGGTACATGATCAAAACAGTCAGCCGGGGAAAGACGCAGAATGCAATCCAAAACAAAACCATGTTGTTCTCCTATGAACAGAATTCCCTTATCTCGTTCTCCCCTGAGTGAGCCATCGAATCTTTGTCAAGAATCTGTCAAGAAGGACTAAGCCTTTCTTGGTAAGTCGAACGATCCCATCTTTCCAGGGATCGCCTCACCCCCAAACATTACCAGGGCTAATGGCGTAGGTAGCCCATGCGTACAGTCTTTGAATTTGGGTCTACCCTTGATAAACAAAACTTCCCCTTGCATACACATTTCATGCCACCATACCGTATTCGTTCTGGCTGGAATCAGAAGGATAGTAAAGGCTCTTTCCCGTTCTAAGAAGGCTTTTTTGATAAAGTTCTTCATGTTGACAAACGGGGGATTCAACCAGTTCCTTCCAGACCACTCTTGAAGCAAACAGTTGTCTTGCTCAGTCCAGTAGAGAGGGAGCTTGGTATTTTCTGCTGAAGCCGCGCAATCCCGCTCTAAATGATACCTCTCTTGAATTGCATTGAATAGGCTCCAAGGTGTCTCCCAAGTCTGATTCTTGCTCTGAAAACGATCTTTCGTGAAATCTGCCATGTTCAAACCCTATTCGGGCTTATCCAACTCAGACATAAACTCAAGGCTCAAGAAATCAATTTCTCCAAAAAAACAAGGGTGCCGAAGCACCCCTTTCCATTCAACTCCTTAGCCTACAGAGGCTTTTCACACTTATCTGTAGTGCAGAATTTCTCACCAGAAGCATCTTCCCCATTCAAGTACAACACCCGAAGATCAACAGGCATAAGCGTATCCGCATAGGCATGGTATTCTTCTTTGGTAATCGAGGTATACGGTGCCTGCTCGTACCCGTGATCCAACGGCAAGAAAGAAACAGCTTTCAAGCGTCCATCGTACATCTTCAGAACCCTGGAAATGTTGGCTTTTTCCTGCTCACTGAAGGTAACGGTTACAGACACAGAGTTGTCAGACCAGAAATACTGAGCCGTTGCGGCAAGGTCGATCTTCTCAAAGATGGACACTTGATGCTCTGAACGCTTGGCTACCGAGTGAATAGGGAAATACACGATCCGGTCATTCAGAGGATTGTATTTCGATACCTCGATCCGGTAACCAGAAGCCTCCAGAACAGGCAGCAAGGGAGAGGCTACGTCAAAGCGGATTGTTCTCAGGAAGTATTCACCCCCAGGCGTCCAGTGAACACCCGGAGAGCTACCCGCAACAATAGAGACTGTCCCAGAAGGCTTAACCGTCGTGACCTTGACAGATTCCCGAATACACAACCACTCTGAATAAATCTTGTCATAGTCCCGCACCAAAGCATACCCAGAATCCAACCATTCCCTCAAGACAGGTAAGCCACGATTGTCGGTAAAGTCCGCAATGCCTGACACCCCTGTACCAATACGCCGGTTGCGTTGCATAACTGCATTGGTTTCTTCCCAATGTGTAGGAAGCAACGTCACTGTTTTAGCGTACAGATACGCATATTTGAGCGTCCGGTGAAAGTCCTCCATCGAAGTATGAGCATTCAGAAAGACCTCAACCAAGGTGCAACATTCATAACTTTCAAGTGGCTGCTCACCACAATTGGCTACATAAAGCCCATTCGCGTCAAAGGCATGAACGCCGCTAACGGTACAGTCATAGACCTTCTCCAAGGTCTTTTCACTAAGGCTAAGAATTTGAGTTCTCCCGCCCTGAGCCAGCCTGAGATGGTGTGCTTGCGGGTCAAGGTCTTTTGCCTCAACCCAAAGCGATTTTTGATGCTGGTTATCGTACACCATGATTTTGTGATTCGGAGTTACATCGATTTTAGCCTCTACACCGTGAAGCATGAATTCAATGCAAATGGCTTCTACATTTTCCCTGGTTACCCAGAACCCGCTTTCTGTGGATGGATAAGACTGCCCATCTACAATTGCCTCAAAAGGCACTCCCACCAGATCCTTGACCCTTTGGTATCCATTTGTTGTATACACAACCGTATCCCCAGACACACAAGGGTTAACCCCACATACCCGTGAATCTGCATAGGTAGGGGGATCTTTCAGCCGTCCATAGGCTTGCGCCATTTTCAACCAGAACAGCCCAGGCTCCCCATTCAGTTCAATTCCCTCCTCAATCCCATCTACATTCAAACCGACTTCCCCAAAGATGGAATTGTTGCTCATCCATCCCCAGCCCCCTTCCAAGTCTGTAGCATCCTTCAAGATACCGTGCGGATCAATAGCTTTCCAGTCCACTTGAGAGAAGTCAAGTGTACCCATACGGATCTTGTGATAAAGATCCAGCTTTCCATTTTTGAGGTTCAAGAAAGATTCAGTCTTGTCCCCAAGGAATATCTCAGCAGACCTGCGAATATTTCCTGATACAACACAAACACCGATCATATTCCCAAGATCCGCGATATCGTTTTCGGTCAATACCGTTCCTTCACGATCAGCAAAGAACCATCGGATCTGACGATGCAATCGCATCAAAGGCTCAGGCCCAGCAGCCGTGCCTCCAAAAGTACGGATAATGGTGCCCTTCGGACGAATCAGGGAGTAGTCAAACTGTAAGGTTTTCTTGTTTGCAATCAGGTAGGAATTCAACAGCAAACAGACGCTTTCTGTCCAACCTTCCCGGCTATCAGGAATGGTGTAGAAATCAATTTCTTCCAAGGGCTTGCGAATCACAAATTGGAGCTTAGCCCCCTTCCCATCATATCCAACCCCAACCCCCAACATAGACGCTTCCATCAACCAACCGAAAGGCTTAGCGGGGTTGTTTCTCGGCATACTTTCAGTGCTAATGAACCCACAATTCAACAGCCCAGACCCATTCCATTGCCGCATCACAAATTCAGTCCCCATCAACCAGAGGCCACGACCGGGGGGAAGCCACTTCATCAAAAACATACGCTCAAAGGCTTCTTGAGCCGATACCTGAGCTTTCTTGCCATTCCAAGGTAAGCGATTGCTCAAACAGTGGGTTTTCTGAATACTGTACATCCCGTTAATGACGCGGGCACAGACTTCCCACCATTCCTCTTTCGACCCATCTTCTTTCTTTCGTGAATACTTGTCCAGAAAGGTAAGCTCTCCTACAGCTAACCCTGCACCATCCCGGTATCCGAATGGGGGAAGCTCCCGTTTCCATTTCTCCAAAAAGTCATTCTGCAACGCGAACGAAAAAAGCCCTGACATAGATCCCTCTTTGAGTTGCTGGCAACAGTCACCAGACATTTCTAATTACCAGAAATAGAAAAGCCCGCAACTTGTGGATACCCAATCTTGTACTTATCAAATAAGGCAACTATCAAGGGCTATATCTATGGTGTGCTTGGAAAACTTGACTTTTCTAAACAAGCTCGTATTTGTTGCCTTGTAAAATACACTCCCCAAAAGCAAGAAAGGGTGCCGAAGCACCCTTATTCTGTCTCTGTCCCTAACTCGCATCTTATGCGTAGGTAATGCGGATAAACTTGCTCTCCACACCCTTACCACCATACCAGACAGCCATATCAAAATCTAACTCGATTGTGATATGGCTGGTATACCCGCCCATGTTGTCCAATTCCCAGGACAGAATATTCTTTTTCTGCACACGGGGAATGGCTTTCATATTTGCAAAGTCAGGGTCAGTCTCCCCTGTATCTTTTCGCATGAAAGCAGTCCCGATTCCTTGAGCATAGAATCCAAGCAATTCCTTCATAGGCAACAAACTGTCAACCGATTTAGGCAAGATACCATCTGCCACAGTATCATCACTTTCCCAATGAATAACCCGAAATAACTCAATCATGGGCATGAAGTTGTTTTCCATTCGTGATTCCCATTCTTCACCCTCTGCTTTTTTGAGGTTTGGAACGTCATGAATGATGATTTGTTTCATGCGATCAAAGGAGCGAACGTACTTTCTGGCCACCAAGTCACTCTCTGACCAGGGTTCAGATATCGATCTGCGGTTCTCCAGTAAACGGATAAGGTCTTTCATTGTGCTATCTCCCTATCAATGGTTACCCATCTTAGGGAGAATGGCAAATGTTTCTCCTGTCACTCACCAAAGTATGAAGGAATCTCTTTGTAGGTCTTTCCCTCTACCGTGTAGGCATCAGAGATAACCCCTCCAACATCCCCCTGTTTGACAAAGTAGGGGATTCCAAACCTTGCACAGAGCTTGTCATAGGTAACCAGCCACTCATGTTCCATAGGGCGTCCAGGCCGCTTATTGAGGCTCTCAGCCCCTACGATAATCCAATTGACGGTTCCCTCAAAATTCCCAGGAACCCCACCAGTCCGAGCATGACGGCTTCTCGATCCTGACGGGTAATAGCAGTATCTATCTACCCATTCCCGCTGAAATAGAACCATCTCAAGCAGAGGCTCCATTGAGAGAAATCGAATTCTCGCATCCTTGCATTTCAGCAAATGGGGAATGCGCTCATCAGCCGCTTTCTGGTTTTCGACCGTAGTACCAGCCCAGAAGTTAGCAGGCGTCTTGTTCTGTTCCAGGTACTTCACCATGTTCCAAGGGCGTTTTGTTAACCACAACCAATCCAGGTTTTTGGTGTTTCCCATCAATCCTCCTTCAAATCAGGAAATATCCCGGCTCCCATTGCGTTTCTCTTTGAAACCAATCTCCTCATCGCGCTCCAAGAATGCGCGAATGATCTTCTTTCCCTCTACCCGCCCCCAGCGGGTGCGTCGCTTCTTGAGAGTAGCCAGAAGGCTCTGGCTGGCGTTGCAGATTTTCTTGGACCGTTGAAATTCTTTTGAGTTCATCTTGCCCTCACACTCTTCTATTAACCGAACCCCAAAAAAGAGGTAGCCCCTCAGAAGGGGCTTTACATTCTCTTGACAATCCGGTTTCAGTCCGAGCTTGCCCTATGGAAAATCCGCTCTTGCCAGTCATTCGGAATAATGAACCTTATCCCAAATTCATCATGTTTCTTGTCTGTTGGATAGGGAGGTAACAGACAAACATCAAGTCCTTCTATGAGTGGTGTATCTGCCCATGCAAACAGAAGCCGCAAACTCACTGACAAATATCCATCCTTGTAATGGGATTTTCCATCTTCATAGAAGTAGGGCTTTACCCTTTCATGAAGGGCCAGATCCGCTTGGGTAAGTACCTCAATATCTTTGTCTGCTACCCAGGCAGCAAAATCAGAACCACACTCGGAGTCACCATACTTAGAAGAAATCAATTTCCAATACTCATACGCCTTGGTGCGGAATTGGATCATATCCTCTGGACTTGGATAAGTGTGTCTCTTAGTAAGGGTAACCCCATACCGAACAAAGCTCTCCAGAACCATCAACCAGACCCGGCGCACTTGCGGGTGGGAACACATGCGTTCCCAATCCTTAAAGTGGTCTATGCTGATCCGCTCGCAGATAAACACCTTGTTGGCGTGATCCCATATTATATTTGGGTCATCATAGTGGAAGGCGTGACTTACATACTTCTCAAATGCCTTGTAATCATCTTCTGTCAATGAGTGGCCCGCTTCATCCACTCGTTGACGAAAATCATCTTTCGCACCAAAGATGATGGAAAGGTCAAGCCCTTTGAGATCGGAGGTTTTGGCGTGTAACGAGTTTCGTTCAAACATCGGTTTTTCTCATGGTGTTGTCCAATTTCTCTGGTTCAACAACCTTCTGCTGAACCACAATCGTACATTCATAGGTTATCCCATCTTGACGAAAAGAAATTGATTTCCCAAGTATATCCTGTAATGCTGGATATGCGCGGATCATCAGCATCTCCACCTCAGAGCGGGAAGGCAACGTTATCGGAATTACCTTGCCATTCTGGATTCGATAATGGGTTTTTTGCCGGTGAAAGAACCACCATAGCTCAAAACCGTCTACCTTCAGATCCGCTATCATCTTCTTAAGATTCAACACCTCTTGCTCTAAAACCATCTCCCTGGCTTTCTGAATTGTAGAGCTTGGCCCTCCTGCCTTTTCCCAATCATCGTTATGATCCAGGGTAAGGGTTTTGTTGTACAGATCAACAACCACCTTTCCCCCTCCCTGATTGCGGATCGTGAAGGGAATAAATGCCCGGTAAACTACTCCATTAGGCCGTTTGACCCAATAGGTAGCCCGTGCAATGTACTCACTGAACATGATGGAACCCGTGCGCGTTCAGATCCTCGATACTCAGCTCTTTATGCTTCAAGAGCAGATCCCGTAACCGCACCAATTCAGCCTTGTTTACAGTGAGGATTTTCTCAGCCTCCAGACCCGCCTCTGAGCAAAGGTGTTCAGTATCCCGGTCAGCAATATGACGCGCATCAGCAGAAGCAGCTTTCTCATCAAATACAACCAGTTGACGCCCCATACCATACTTTGTCACCATGTCACGCGCAATCGCAGTGGCCTGTGCAAGATCCTGACCACAACCAAGGGATACCCCTTGCAATCCGAAGCAGGCAATCTCAGCAGCCCTTCCCCCCATCAAAGAGGCTAAGCGCGCCTTGAGACTCTCTTGGGTATGAATCAAGCCGCCCTTTTTGTGGGCAACGTATCCCAAGGCTCCTGAGAATTCCGTTTGAATGGAGATTTTGTCAATCTTAGGCCCATGCTTCATCGACAAAGCCACCAGGGCATGACCCGCTTCATGCGTTGCAACAACCAATTCTTCATCCGAGGTAAGGGGAGTAATAACGGTATGTGCCTCCATAGCCCCCTTTACGTCAGGAATCTGCACAAGGCCGGTCAACCCATTCCGCAGCCGGAACCGGCTAATCCCTCGACAAAGCGCCTTCAGATCGTCACCAGAATGGAGAGTGCCACGACTGGTCATTTTTCCAGTCTGCTTGACTGCATAGGACAGTGCATCAGGCGAGAAATTCAATTTCATAGACCGTCCCTGTGCCGCCAGGATTTCCCGGCGATCTTCTTCATCCGGGTAGGGGATTTCAATGTGGAATTCCAACCGGCCCGGTCTGAGCAAAGCTGAATCAATCGACTCAACAAAGTTTGTGGTAGCCACAACAAATACCATTTCGTTAGAACGGAACCCATCAAGCTCAGTCAAAAGCTGGTTGACCATCGAATGCTCAACCCCGGAACCATGATAAGTCCCGCGTTGGGGTGCAATACTGTCAATCTCATCAAATACAATGATGGAAGGTGCAGATTCCCGTGCTTGAGCGAAAAGTTGCCGAATCCGCTCCTCACTTTCCCCAACCCACTTGGATTTAAGCTCAGGGCCACTCACCACAGTCAAGGTAGCCCCCATTTCCGTTGCCATAGCTTTAGCAAAAAAGCTTTTTCCTGTCCCCGGCGGACCATGAAAGATGATCCCACGAGGGATGATCTTTTCGATATCCTTGATCTGCTCCACATCATCCAGGTTAGATTTGGCCCGGATCAAGTCCAGAATTTCAGACTGGATCAGATTCTTGACAGCCGGATACCCACCAATATCCCCTTCCAAAGAGACATTCGGCATTTCCATGTTTGCAGGACAAGTCATTTTCCGAATCTGAGCGTACACAGTCCTGGTATCCGCTGGCAGATCCTCCCCATGCAACGAGGCAAGGATCTTGCGAAGCCGTACAGCATTGACACCAGATACATAGCTGTAAAGCTGGTATGGGTTGAAGGTTTGCCCCAATTTCCGGGCTTCCTTCTGAGTGATCAGATAGCGAAGCCGCTCACGATTTACCCCAAAGATGGTAACCTTTTTGGGGAAAAGATTGCTGATTACCTCGGGTAAGGCAAGGGAGTTGTCTTTGAATCCGATCCAAAGGATATTCGGATTCTCATACAACATCGTTGTGGCTTCCTTGGCTTCGGTAGTCAGACCGCCTTGGGAAGTCACCAGTAGATCCAGGTGGGGAAGCACAAGAACCCGTGCCTCAGTAGCTGTGCGGACAGCCTCACGAATTTGCTGGATCATCGTAGGGACGATCCCCATTGGCATCTGACCGGGTGCAGGTTCAGCGCGGCCATCAATGTAAACGCACTGAATTTTCGCATTCCGCAACCGATCCCGAATTCCCCGATAGAAATAGGCCACCAGTCCCTTATCACACTCAACCAGAACAGGTAAGCCGTGCTGAATCCCCTCAGCCGTTTCGGTAAGCTGCTCAGGGTAGGCAATTTCGATTGCCTCAAATTGTCCGATTTCAATAGCCAATTGGTTAATGGGGATCATGTTTTTTCCTGTGTTGAAAGTAATCTGAAAGTAATCTGAAAGTAATTGGCAGCTTACAAGTCTACCGGTGGCTCAGCATCCGGGTCAGTCAGAATCTTGAAAAGCCACCGAGTGTATTCGGGAAATCGATTTCTCGGATCAAGAAGCTGGGTAACTGGCACCCAGACCGGGGTACACTCTGCACACGGGGTTAATTCCCCCCAACCATCTCAGCGCGATAAAGAAAGGTATCCATATCGCCTATTCTTACCTCCCAAATAAGGCGCTGGATCTTCACTTGAATCCCGGTTTCTTCAAAGGTTTCGCGTGCAGCGGCATCGCGTATCTTCTCCCAAGTGTCTACCTTCCCGAAGGGTAGCCCGCCCCCTTTAGGGCCATCAACCCAAAGGATCTCTTTTTTATCATTGAATACCAGCGTTCCCGCAGAATTAGGCATGGATGCCTCCCCATAAAAAGAAATACCCCCTCATATACCGGAAGGGGTAAACGGTTTCTCTGGAATTCTCTGTCGTATGCGCCAGGACACATGCGCGGGTAACGTGTTGGAGTGAGTAGCGACCTGTTACCCGCTTTGTCAAAAGGAGGGTCGCTACCAACAATAGTTTATATTCAGAATATACCAAACCCTTACTGGGCTTCCCCCCAGCTACAGTCAGACTCAAACTTGTATTCCAAGGCGATCCGCAACTCTGCAATCGCCTCTTTCACCTTTTCGAGTGAGGTGAACACTGATTAGGCCGGATATCATATACCTGCTCGTACAGATCCGAATACTCAGACATAGCAGAGATAGAAGCGGCGTTCATTTTCTTTCCTGTTGACCCTTTTAGTATAACCGCTTGAGAGAGTGAGGCTATCCAAATCTATAGGGCTTGACATTTGCTTGACAATTCAGCTTCTCATCATTCCCCGAAGCTCTCAGCAACTCCCTTTTTCGCATCTTCATCCCAAAGCACTTTGATCCGGTAGGGTGTGATCCCCACAATCTCCTCAACCGTATCCAGTGCCAGCTTGGCAGAATTGGTCTGTGGTGAAAGATGCCCAAGATACACAGTTCTCAACTCATTCGATGCAAACTGCAATAACTTCCCAGCCTGACGGTTACTCAAATGACCATACGCTCCCCGGATACGTTGCCTGAGAATGTAGTTATATCCCTCATGGCGCATCAACAAATTTTCATCGTGATTTGCCTCTAAGAGCAAAGAGGTGCATTTCGCAATTTGCTCCCCTACTTCCAGGGTAGGCTTACCAAGGTCCGTAATTACTCCGATACTATCGGTATCATCACTGACTCTAACGGCAATTGGATCTGCCGCGTCATGCGGAATGCTGAATACCGTTACGTCTAATCCCCCGTAGTAAAACCCACTTTTCTTGAGTGGCTCATAGGACTTCGGACGTACTTTAGAAGCGTTGTATGTCCCGTGGGTCATCCAGATAGGGAAAATAAACCCGGCTTTTTCAAGCTCTCTTTCAAGGGTTACAATCCCTCCGATGTGGTCGGTATGTTCATGTGTGACAATCACACCATCAATCGGAGCATTCTCAAGACCGTTCTTCTTCATCAATGCAGCAAACTTTTTATAGCTTACACCACAATCAATAATGAATCCCGTTTCCCCATTTCCGATATAGGAACAATTGCCGTGAGAACCAGAAGAAAGGCTTGTCAGTTTCAATTTGTGCATTGTATGCCTGTTGTATGCCTATTTTACTTATGCTTCTATCCGGTAGCCCTACCGTGTGCAGAAATCAATTTCTTTCCAGGCTTCGCCTTCTGGTGTCATAAGCCTGAGCGTATTGTTCTTAACGTCTAAACGGTTTCCACTGACCAGCATCAGACTATACTCTGACTCCGTAGGGAATACACCAAACCCGGAACGGATTGCGCTCGGCTCTTGCGATAGCCCTTCTATCGCAATTGCAATTGTTTCCTGATCAATCCAGTAGCCTTCAATATCCGGCTTTCCATAGGTATCTGTAAAACATTCCAGTTCAATCACCTTTTTCTGATACCAGAGTTCTTCCCAATGGTGCGGGTGACAATTGAATGGATAGACATTTGTAGCCATATTCTCTTACTTTCCTTTACCCTTCATCCGTTTCTGTTGGCAAACAGGCTTCCAGATACAGCATGACATTGTGATCCGGCTCCAGTAGAACCTTGAATGACTGCTTCCAAAACTGGATTCGTGCCTTGTCTTTAGAGGATAATCCATTGGGAAATCGAATAACCAAGCTTTGCTTGAACATTTCAAACCAAGCCTCAAACCCTGGTGCCCCCTTGGTTGAAGCGGCTGCATAATGCAGACCACACTGAAGATCGTTTGTGCGTTCACCTAAGCTGGTGGCCACTCGGCATGGAATCGGGTAACGCTCAATCCCTAACCCTATCCAGTCCAATCCAATATCGAAGCCTACATCGGGCCTAAGGCCACAAGAAAAGGCTGCTTCCCAGACCAGTTGTTCAGACTCCATGCCTTTCCGAATATCTCTGCAAGAGCGTTCAGCAAGCTCATAATACTCATAGAGAAACTTTCTGATCTGCATGGTGGGCAATGGCCCAAGCTCAACCTCATAATTGAACATCATGAATCCTTGTTTATACGGGTGCATAGTTTAGCCAATTCTCCCCCAACCGCAAGATCCCAATTGCTCAAGGTTAATGGAATTGTGGTGCATATCCGCATTCCATCAATCGGGTAATCACACTCTGATACCTCTCCCTGGTCAATTCCTGTAGGGCCACTCTTAGGGTGGATATGAAAGCGTGATCGAATCCTCAAATACGTTCCGCTCCAAGCAGGAAGATCCGATACCTTCTCTATCACCTCAGCCCGCTCAGCAAAGAGAAACCCGGTTGAAGGATAAGACGACGAAAATCCTTTGTTTTTGGATAAGACAAAGTGTATCCAAACACCTTTCATGACACCGCTCATTCAAGACCTCCAAGAGTGAATCACGCCCGTCAAGACAAATCCTACCAACGCCATAAGTAAAACCATCACTTGTATGGCAATCAGCATTCCCATTGTCATGATAAACCCTGCCATCATGGCACCATGATCAAAGGGTGGTTGAAGCGTGAATAAGATCAGATCCAGAAAAAAACCAGCCACAAGGAGCCTGATACTGATCGTAAGACTCACCGCTATCTCTTTCAACATAATTTCGTACATTGACACCTTCTATGAGAAATTGATTTCTCCCCCTGAGTATACTCAGTCTTTAGGCGTAGCCGTCATTTTGCCAGCCTTCATAATGGCTTGAATCCGCTTCGTGAACCGTCCCTCAGTGACCAGAATCCGATGTACCTCACTCAACCACCCAGATACATCTTGTTTCGGTACTTTGACCGTCAAGAGAGAGTCAGCCTGGATTTTCCAAGTACCTACAACACGATCCCCTCTGCGAATCTGCACAAAAACCTCGGTAATCGCAAAATCAAACCGATCCCCAAGTCGATCCACAACTTCATACGAGGTAGCGATATTCCACTTTGCAGGAACCGTTTTCTTTTCTGGCATTTTTGGAAGCTCATAGACCAGAAATGGCTTTTTCGGGGTATAGCTATTCCCGTCTAAGTCAACCGCTTTCCCCCCTTTAGCGGTAAAGAATTCTTCTCTGGCGTCCAGGTAAGTAACTCCATCAATAAGCGCCATATCGTTAGGTAGGGGTTCCTGGGTCAGCCATTTCCATTCAATTAAGCCTTCGGGACCAGCATCCAGATCCTTGATAAAATAGACATTCCAAGGGTACTGGTTGCGGTCAGTACCAAAATTTAACAGCTTGACCTCCATCTTGTTCAGATGCGGGTTGTATCGCGCATCTTCAATCGGGTAGCTCTTGAAAACGTACCTTTCAACATCATCATATTCCAACAAGGACTCCACAACTTCCAATAAGCCTTTCATTTTGCCCTCAACTCTCCACAGAGATAGCTGATTGCAACATTAAAAGCATAGCCTTCCCTGAGGCTGGCTCCAAGTCCCCACTTGTCAAAGGATAGTCAACAAGTTTTACCCTTCTATATTCGGGGGGTCACACACCTCCCAATCCTCAGCTAACAAATCCCAATTCCCAGCCGTGTAGGGACCAAACATAATCCCATCGTATATCTCAATATATGCCCTTTTCAAGCGAGCCTGTCTTTTAGGTAGGATGATGTGCATACATTTGGTGGGTTCCCATTCCGCCCTTCTGACCCACATCCCCTCCCAACACCACTCAATCGCTTCTCCAATTGATCCGCCTCGGTAGAGTTCCATGCTCCCTCCTATAAGGGGAGCTACCACGTTCACACCAAATGCTCAAAACCTGCTCAAGAAAACCAGCTAATCGGGTTCTTGAGAAGCTCTACCAGTCTGCGGGTCGCTTTCAAGTAGGCTTCTCCTGCCTTCACTCTCCATATCCCGGTTCCAGGTTGAGTTTGCTGATAATACCACTCTCTTGCTTTGAGCCAAGCATTTAATGCTTGCAAGATAGGTGCTTCATCAAAGGCTTCCTTCAGTTCTCTGTCGATTGCCTCTATCTTCTCGTTTTCGTCCCTTTTTCGTTGATCAAACAACACGGTAGCTCCTTTCAAAGAATAACGTATCTCACCAGATCAAGCAGGCATTGGCAACGGACGCCCCCAGCCTGAGAAATCACTCACTTTCCGGTAGCGGCTCCGTACACCATTACTGGTATTCCCCTCGCATGTTACCGCCACCTTGGTTTCTGGGTCATAGCTGACAATAAACCCGGTATGCCCATGCCCGGTATCTACACCATCAGCCCCTGAGTAGAGAATGATAAAGATATCCCCAGGCTGAGGGGGTCTACCTTTGTTAAACTGCAAATCCTCAAGCGTATGATAGCGTGCTTGCTCCTCTAACTTGGCCTTCCATTTGACAACTGCATAAATGTAAGGATTTACAAGGGGCTTTTTCTGGTTGTCTTTGTACCAGGGTGTCTCATTGATAACCCAGCTTACAAAGGCTGCACACCACGGGACACGCCACGAGTTTGTATATTTGTTGACAGAGGGACCGCTATTGGTTCCAAGGGGCATTTCCTCAACTCCGATCTGGGAAATTGCAATCTCCAACACCATGCGCGTAATTGGGTCAACGTCCCCCGGAATCGCTACAGGCACATGCTGGTTTGCCCGTGCAGCTACAGCCTTGTCATTGGATTTTACGTTTCTCCTAAGAGCATCAAATGTGGCTGCATCTGTCATATTGGAAATTGGATATCCCATCGATGCTTGAAACTGGTTCAATGCCTTCTTGGTCATATCCCCAAAGATCCCGTCCTTCGGACCCGGATCAAACCCATTACTCCTCAACAAATCCTGCAATTCTGCAACATCAGAGCTATGCTGTCCATACGATACTTTCATCTTATCTCCTGACCTGCCTTTAACAGTTTTGAACCCATTGGCAAGTCAAGCGATAAATCCCCTTTCTGTGTTTCCTGCATATTCCCTATATATCGCGTAAAGAAACAGCCCACTTTGTCTGATACAGGATCTTTCTGTCTGGTCGATCCGTAATCATCAACTCTGACCCTGCCAGCTTATACAAGGGTATCCCCTCCTCATTCAAGATTCCGATCCATTCCGCTAAAGTCTCCTCCCCCTCCTCAGAAATTGATTTCCAATCCAAGGTAACGGTAATCAGTGTTTTCTTTCCCCTCACCACAAACCACACATCATACAGTGGGCTGTGATTCCCGTTGATCCTGGGCCGTTCTGTCTGCTTCGTGTATCGAAATGGCTTGGCATGGTCGTGGACCGTCTGATACGCACCACCATAATGAGCAATCAGGTCTAAAACCGCCTCACGCGCAGGAATCTCAATTGCTCTCCTGACTTCTCTCTCCTTTTCTTGAATGAGATCCTGATCTATGTACAACTGCTCAATATATCTTTTCTTGAATTCCGGGTCTTGCATCCTTCTTTTGTGATCTTCGCGCTTCTTTACCACCAATTCCGCCTTCCGGCGTTCGTACATCCTACGCTGCTTGAGTGCATCATAGGCGCGTCTTTCACATACCTTACAGTCCGGTTCTGTACAGTGTGGCGCCTTAAAACGTCGGTAAGACATCGATAATCTCCGGCTCTCCCGAAGATCCATACTCGGATAGACTCATTTCATCAAGATCCCAATTCAGCTTGATTACATCAATCCTTTTCAAGCCTTGCTTGCGGATTTTAGCCCGCACCATTTCCAATACTTTATCCTGGTACATATCGGGTGTTTGTTTCAGAAAGAAAATTCGGTCAGCCCGTTGCTCAATCGCACCCGTAAACGCGATCCGTTTATAAAGTGGTGCCTCTGCTTTCTTGCCCTTGTCGTCTTTCTTCTCATCCCCCTCACGGTTTTCTTGAGAGGACACCATAATGTGAATCCACTTTTTCTCTGGGTTGTTTTTATCCGGCCATAACGCATCCCCCATTGTGTTTGGCCACAATGATTTAGACCACTTGCGTACCAGGGAAATACCATTGTCTAACGGATTTTTTTCATCCCTCTTTCCAGTAGACCAATTGATTTCATAGATTGCATCAATGGCAACAATATCCGGCTCATACAACTCAATTGCCTGTCGAATTCGCTCAGGGGTAAGCCCATCTGTTTCTGCCATGACCCGAAAACCAGGAATATTCTGGTAGTTATCCAGGGAGCTGGAGTAGTTAATCTGCTGTTGTGTCACAAGTCCTGATACCAGCTTGGAATAGCTGGTTTTTGTCATAATGGCGAAAGCGCGTTCTGCAACGTCGATCTTGGAAATCTCAGGCGTGATAAATAGGATCTTCGGGGCATAGCCTTCCGGAGAAAAGCGTAATGACCAGAAGTAACAACACAACACAACCAGCATCCAGGTTTTCCCAATACCGGGCCGCGCAATAAAATAGGTAGTCTCTGAAGGTCGAAAACCACCTGTAGTCTCATTGAAGGACGGCCACCCACAAGGTAGCCCAGCCATTCCCATCAAAGCCTCTTGAGCGCGCTCTTTCAGCTCTGGAATCTGATTTGTTAGCTCATCAGCAAGATCCGCCTGTTCCTCTACACCAGGAGCATCAGAAATCAATTTCTGCAACGCAGCCAATGCTTCTTCGGGTGCATTTCCTTTAATATGCTGAATTGCTGTATCCAGCTTCACGCCTAAATAGTGCTGCAAGTAGCGTTTCTTCAGCTCTCGCACCAACCAATGCACAGGGTAATGATTCTCCTCAAGAATATCCTCCCCAAACAGCTTGGTAATGTCCTCCACCACAGGCTGTTTGCCCACTTTCAAATACTCATCAAGCATAAGAAGTGCTTTTTGAAAACGCGGATCTAATAAGTTGGGCGTAAATCCCAGCTTCTCCATCTGCTTCTTTTCAATTGCATAGGTATAAACAGCGCAAGCGTCCAGGCTAATCATGGTCTTTTTATACCCTTATTTTGTGACTTCGACCAGATAGGCATTCCCCATTTTGTTCTCTTGGAGCTTTTCAATTCTGGCGTGCATCCCCATCAGTAAATCAATGCCTGCTTCCTGATTGATACGGTTACTCACCACAGCAACCAGCTTACCCCCTCGTTCCAACCACTTTAAACCTTGCTGAATAGCATCCAATTCCTGCTTTCCAAGCAACGGGGGAAACAAGACAACCGCTTCGTATTTTGACTTTGGGGTATCCCAGAAATTGAATTTCTGACCCGTTATGACAGAGGCTTCACTTTGCAAGACAATCTTGGCCTTTGCTACGTCAAAGGGGCAAATCACTTTCCCGCGCATATCCATGCAAGAGCGGGCTAACCGCACAGCCACCTCAGCAGTCAGTGTCCACTCAGGCTCTACACGGTAGCTCTTGGTACTTTTATCCAGCAATTCATCAGCATCTACTGGAAACTCAAATGTACCGGATCGTTTTCCGGGCTTCCCCCCAAGAAAAATCAGGTACTCTATGACCGCTTGAAATGTGTGCTGATCCAAGTCAGAGGGAAGGGTTATGACCTTTCCGGCAAGCAAAGCCCCTTGAATGACACGAATGGTATCATCCGATAAGCTGATCACTTCCTTTATATTGTAATCCAACACTTGCTTTGATTTAAGACGGCTTAGCGCCTTTCCTAAGCGTTCCTGTGATTCGTTTGTCAACTTGACAAGCTCACTCCGTAAAATGCGGGGGGTCCCCTTAAGAACCACCGTGATTTTATCCTCTACTGCTACCCTCTTGACGGGTGGCGTAGATACTGTATTGAGCTGGCTTGTCCAAAATGTCTGATATCGTGTCTCGTTCATAATAACTTCCTTTCTAAGTATGATTTACTGTTTCCGTTGTGTCTTTTAGCGCCGGTTGGCTCGGCTGTTGGTTAGCTCCAACAAACAGAACAACAAAACCTTCTGCTCATGCTTGTGGCGTACCAATTCAATTTCAGTAGGGTTCTCAAGTTTTTTAGAGAGCTTGACCGAAAGGTAGCCATACAACTCCAAGTAAATCTGATTCTCTGAATCAGGGTACTTGTCCATCAAGCGATCCAGTAACTCCAAAACCTGCTGAAGCTCTGTCTCAGATACGGTTGCCTCCAATGCACCATCAAAGGAAAGCAAGACCGGATCGGTGATTGCCTTGCTGATTGCAGGGAGTTTTCCAAGGAAGCTCGTTTTTCTGACGCCTGCTGAATTCCGATGAATCTGTAGATTCCGCTGTAGCTGATAGATACTGTTCACTTAACCCTCTGGTGTGTCCTATATGTAACTTCATTCGTCAGGAGGGGTAGATCGTGACAACCCTTTCATCAGGCAGAATGATCGCAGACAGCCCCTTCTGATAGGCGGTTCCTGCACCCGTATCCAAAGCAATAAAGCCCGTCCTTTTCTCGCCTTCGGAAATTGATTTCTTGACACCGGGTTGTGGCGTGTGCCCGAAAATCTGAACCCGATCTTCGTACAAATACACATCCCATCCAGGCTTTCGATCCTGATATGTTCTCACTCCCTCCATCAAGAGACAGTGTGGTGCAATCTGTGCCAGAACCCTGGTAGCCGTAAGCTCATCAAATGGCTTCCCGTGCTTGGTAAACGATTCTTTGATTTGATCCATGCGGGTCTTGCTTACCCCAGCATGAGAGAGAAGATAATGCTTTCCTTCAACAGAAAGAGTGCGAACCATTTGAAGCTGATACAACCACTGAATATGCCGGATCGGGATTTTCATAGCTTCAGATTGCAGATCCTCCTCTCCATCGTCATAAACAACTCCATAGCTATCCAACGTCGCCTTTCCTGCTACCAGCTTGGAATACACGCTGGCATCTACCCAGCCCTCAGTCATAAATCGCATAAACCAGAGTTCATGATTTCCTATGGTGCCCTGCATCCCCAGGCTACACGCCAATTCCATCACCTGCTTAGAGTCCGGGCCTCGATCAATCAGATCCCCGGTTGTGTACCAAGCACAAGGCCCCTCCTCTGCTTCAATGGTTTGCACCAGTTCTGCAAACTGCGCGTAGCATCCGTGAATATCACCTACAACGACCGTTTTCATGTGGTTACCCGGATCACTTTGACGTTCAAACCTTTCGACTGGGCATACTCAATCATGTGCTTTGTCCCCCTTGAGGTACCATTCCAAAAAGCAATCAAAGCATGGGCATAATCTCCCATCTGCATATTTCTCAGGATTCCGGCTCGCCTGGGTTCAGCTTTCCAATCCGCAGGAAACTGCTTCTGTTCTACCTTCCGCTCAGTAGCCCATTGACCCCCAAGGGTATCCGGTCCTGCTGCCAGCCCATTCACGATTTCAACATAGGGAAACTTATTCCGCAAGAGTTCATCCAGTTTTTGCTTGACAAACGCATAGTCCGTAAATTCCCTGGAACCTGCCACAATCACACGAAACAACCCTTCTGGATTGGGAGGGATGTAGTTTGAGGATCTCAGAATCGTTCTGGATTGATCAGGATTTTCAACTTCATATCCATCCAACCAGTAAGGAATGTACCCGCTGCAATTGATCGCATGTGTCAACACCAGGGGATGAAAACTGTTTCCAGACACCAGAATAAATGACCCCAATGCGGGCGGCAGAGTTTTCGCATATTCTTCAACCCGCTTTGCCGGACCATGCTTCAACATGACAACATTCTGGCCTTCCACTGAATAGAGGATCGCAATTTCACGCTCCTCAAACAAACATTCAGTCTGGTCACTGAATTGTTTTTTGCAATGGTATTGATAGCTCCCCAACGGGGTACGCAGATAAGTGTCCATACACTCTCCTATCCAGACACGAGAAATTGATTTCTATTCGGGTGCCCCTCTCAGCACGTTACACATCGAACAAGCCAGCTTCAAATTCCAAGCCTCTAAAGGTCCGCCCCTTGAGGCTGGGATCACATGATCCAAGGTGGCAAACCAGGGATCTTTTACGTTATCAAACACCAGAGGGTGCCTACACAGGTAGCAGAGGTTTCCATCTCTCTCCCTAAGCAGGATTCTCAAGGCTTGTTTCTGAGGATTAGAAGGCCGCTTGAAAGGTTTACGGTTTTTCCAGTACCCTGTAGCCATATCCTCAGTATGGCGGCTTCCGCTATATTCCGCAACTCACAAACATAGCTTGAGCAAGCAGCGGAATCAGTTTTGACCGGTTACTTGCTTTCTTTGGATTTGTGTACACAGAATCCCCAAGAAAGCAATCCCCAAGCACTCCCTGATCCGGGTAGTACCCAGGCAGAAAGGTGCTTTCCAATAGGGCAAGAGAGATTCCGATCCCAATTCCCCATGTATTAAAAACCCTGGTTACTTCTGCGGTTTTCTCACGCTGTTGACGTTTCCGCTCTTTGACTGCTTTGCTCATAAAATCCCCTTTTCAGTAAGAAGTTTGATTGCCCCCTCACGGTCAGTAATAGAACCGCTAAGCTGGGCTTCTCGTATACAAGCTAACGCTTCTCCTACCCATTTGCCCGGTTTTTTGGAACCCACAAGCAGATCCCGACCTTGAAGCAATACCGGAAGCGGCCCGTTTACACAGCCCATTTCTTGAGCTAAGTTTTTCTCCCTGGAAAGACCCCAACAATCGAAAAATAAATCCCAACGGGTTCCTTGCTCTGCGCTCCTACAAATCCACTCACGAATAGGCTGCTGGGTCATAATAGGTTCAAGCCCCCGACAACCCAACACCAATGCCCGAATGTTTACGCCATTCCAGGTATGGATACGAAGCCGATCACAGAAGTCAATCACCTCTTGTTTAGAGCAAGTCGCCAACCCTCTCGCCAGAAGGCAAGCAAATGTTTCTTCCTTGGTTTTCCCAGGAACCCAGCTTTGCTTCCAAACAACCATGCTTTTCAGAAAGTGAGCTACCCCAAAAGCCCGCTCCATTAGCTTGACTTCCCGATCCCATTCCATCAGTTCAATTACTCTGACCTTAGAAGTGAACCAATCCCCTTTCAACAAGAGTTTTTTCAATTCCTCTACCAACCGCTCAGCCGGTAAGCCGCTTACGTCCATTTCTTGAACCAAGCGGGTCAATTCCTCATCCGGTTCAAACCCCAACCGGGCCATAAACTGTAAAGCCCGAACCGCTCTTAAGGGATCTTCAACAAAGGTGGTCGGGTCTACAACCCGAAGCAGCTTGTTTTCAATGTCTGCAATCCCCCCGAAGGGATCAATGTTTTCCCCGGTAAGGATATTAAGCATGATCGCGTTCATCGTAAAATCCCGTCGCCGCGCTGCCTCAGTGGTCCCCATGAAAGGGTCAACATTTACGGAAAAACCCGTATGACCCACCCCGGTTTTATTGTCTTTCCGAGGCACAGATACATCAAACTCTACCCCCTCCATTGTGAGTTTGATAACCCCGAAACTGACCCCAACAATATCCAGCCGATCCGGGTTTAGTCCCTTCAAGCAGGAAACAAGCCCATCAAGGGATAGGCCATGCACCTCAATATCAAGGTCTTTCGGCTCTTTCCCCAAAAGCAGATCCCGAACGCATCCCCCAACAAGAAAAGCCGTCCCCCCAGCAAGGGAAACGGCTTCTGCGATACGGATGGCTTGGGAATTCATTGTCTCTCTCCTGACCCGTTCTCTATAACTGTCAGGAGAGAGACAAGAAATCAATTTCTACAGGCTTGACAACCTCTTGACAAACTACTCACTTCCCAAAGCTCTTGAAAAAGTCACCCTTGCTAACATTCACAAAGTCTGAGGCTTTGGTAACAGCGCCCGTCAAAGGGTGTGTAACGCTACTCATTGCCTTCATGGCTTCAGCAGCAACACCACCCATCAAAAGAGCCATAAACCCTTGTGCCATAGCCTTAGCTGCATCAAAGAAGTTTCCAATCAATTTGTCATCGATCTTAGAGGGATCTTTTCCAGCCTTGACCTCCTCTTTGATTTTCTTGTCTGCATCATCCATTTCTTGCTTTTTCTTCTTGGTGCGTTTGGTTGTTCTTTTCTTTTCTTCTTCTGGCATTGGAGAGCCTGATCCATCTGGTGCCTCCGATCCTGCTTGTCTTGCTGCTTGAGCAGCCTTCCCAGCCTTGGTGGGTCCATTCCCCAAAATCTCTGACCCATCATCAGGAATGAAGATCCGGTCATGGTTCTTAGCGGTGCGCCATACCCCCTCTTTTCCCTGGTAGCGCCACTTTCCATCACCTAAAGGTTCACCCGAATACTCAGCACTCTCTAAAACAACAGACAGTAAACTACGCATGACACCCTCTCCAATGGGGTAGCCTCTTTCGGGAAAACTGACACCCTACACAATTTCTACACAATCTCAACAATCGTGTGTTTGGGATGACCCATTAGCCGTTCAGACAATTCCCTTACATCTTCTTGAGTCATTTCAATATACATTCTTGTCTGCTCCATTTCATAACGAATCGCGTCGTTTCCATACCTGTAGGAAGTTCTATCCCATAGAAAACGGGTTGTGCTATCAATGAGTAGAAGATCGGCGTTCTGGTTCATACCCCTTTCTTGTACTGTAAACAATCGCACGTTGTTTGGAAATATGCACCGTATCTGCTCTGCAACCGTCATCAGAAGGGCTGATTGCCCAATCCTGATCACCCTTTTCGGGTTCGCAGACACCAGGGAGCGCACATACACAATTGCCCTATCTTGGATGTAGCAACTTTTCCCGCTATTTTGTGGCCCGAATACAAATATCTTCATTGTATCTCCTTTGTTAGAAGCTCATAGCAAAATTGAGCTTCAATTCTTCATACGAAACAGGCTGGTATCTCCAACAATCTACCCCTACATCACAGGAACGCTCTACACCAGGGAGCTTTCCATGCGAATGCCCATACAAATGCCAAGCTCCATAGCTGCGTTTGTTCCAAGTTCGCATTCCATAATGACAGAGTGTGATTGGCTGATATCCCATCGGACAATCTGTGTCTGGAATACGAATATCTAAAAGTGGTGTAATGGAGAGAAATCGATTTCTACACTTCCGGGCTGTTTTGTCGTGATTTCCCTCTATCAAGTGGATCTTCCCTGGAAGCTGGTTCAGAATCTCCATCAAGTATCCTGGTGAGCAGATCCCAACATCCCCAAGATGGTATACGGTATCCTCTGGTTTAACAAGCTCTTTCCAAGCCTGGATCAGCTTGTTATCCATCTCCTTTACACAAGAGAAGGGTCGGTTTGCATGGTGTAGAATGTTGCTATGCCCAAAGTGGGTATCGCTTGTAAACCAGTATGCCATACCACTATGCTAACCAGCTTTTAGCGGATCGCGCTTAAACGCTCCCATGCCATCTGAAAGCTCTGCTCATTCTGCTCATAACCGATAAACTCTCTCCCCTTCTGGTGAGCGGCTATTCCAGTGGAGCCTGTACCTGTAAATGGGTCACAAACCGTTTCTCCCGGTTGTGTATATGCCTCAATAAAGGACTCCAATAACCACACTGGTTTTTGTGCCTGCCAGCCTATAACCCGCTCTGGGTCTGTATTGCTCATGGTGGTCCGAATCACCCCTGCCACACGCTTGACCTCCCCTGAGCCTAACCTTGCTCTCCTCTCCTCTAAGGGCAAAGCCTCAACATTAAACACTTCTGGATACTCCCCTGCATGGGCTGCTACCCAATAGTAATGTTTGATTGGCCACCGCTTTTTGCCTGGATTCCCAAGGGCTGATTCGCAAACAATCGTGCTACTCGTCCATCCGTTTGCCCGAAAAGCAATATGCCAATCCGGTAACCAACGATCATCACAAGCCACCAAGGCTACCTTGGCACATCGAACAGAATACCCAACCAAGCGATTGATAATCTCATCCCGCATCTCAGGCGGATCTTCAAACACATAGGGAGTTCCTTTGTTCTGAACCCCAGCCCCCCAAGGTGGATCAGACAACACCATACGGACAGGCTCAAGTGAGGACTCTAAAAACTCTTGATTGCTGGAACAAAATAGGCGCATCCTTCCCCTCTTGAAGTGCGCCTATCGTGTGCCTTTTTTTCTATCAAATCTCAATCTGGATTACACCCTTGTATTCCAGTGGGTCATGCGGCGGAAGCTCGCTTTTGACAAACTCATAGAATTGCTTGTCTAAGAGCCACATTTTCCCAACCTTTTCCCCAGAATATACCACATCTTCTATATCGTTCACATAAAAGTACACTTGCAGACTTTTCTTATCGCTTTTCAAGGCAATTGACCCAGGTTTCACTTCTGGGTGTAACTTCTTAGCATACTCAAGGGCAAGGGTTCTCATTTTTGCATCTGGAAATTTGTCTTTCTTGACAACCGTATTGCTACCGGGTGCAGTAATTTGCACCGTTGTTCCTTGTCGATATACAAGAACATCATGGGGAGGGAGTTTGTCTTTCATGGCATCATAAAAATCTTGATCCAAGAGCCAGAAGTCTTTATACCTCTCACCACAATAAATCATATCCTCTACCCCCGTAATGGAAACTTTTAAAATTGTTTTAGAAGTACCCAAACCCATATCTTTTGCATTGGGGTACAATTTTTTGGCATACTCCAAAGCAAGTGGTTGTAGAGTTGTCATGGGAAGCCATTGTTTGGCTTCTAAAAGGGCATGGATAAGCATTTTCATACCTATTGGTTAGCTGCTTTTTATATCTTGTGCAACCCACCCTTTCAGAAGGGTCCGCCGAGTTGCTTTCCATGCTTGGCATGGTTTGGGAAATGAAGCTGATAGGTCATTCAGCTTGACCCCCCGCTCTAAACGGGTTGTCAGATCGATACAGAAATCCCCCCTTACTTCCTTATTGATCGGGTCGATTCGTAAACCCAATTTGCGGATATCGCTAATGGTAAGTGCCCGATAACCCAGCAGGCTCAAATTCCAATTGAGGCTTTCAAGGCACATAGCCCCGTTACTTTGGATCAAAGAAGCAACAATTTGAGCGTTGGCGATCATTTAATTCCCTCTTGACGCATTCAGTATAACAGCCTGACAAGAGAAATTGATTTCTCGCTTGTCAAGCGATTGTCAAGTCTCAGGAATCTTCAAGATGAGCCTCAGGCTCATCATCAATAAAGGTCACAACTACGCTTTTCCGATAGCTGAGCAGGTACAGCACTTCAGAAGGCTTTTCTGCAATTGCCCTTCCCCCTACAAACATCCGGTTTACAGACTGCTTGTAAGCCGCCTTGTTCTGATAGTCAATTCCAGCCCGGATAGAAGCTGGGCCACCTGTAAACTCAGGATCGGGTCGCGTAGGTTTCACATACCAAGCCCCATTCGGACTTGGCTGAGTAGA
>Ga0172373_10001144_pt1 | contig 43066 bp, 41 predicted proteins | sample Lak10m_2_FD_114546 | JGI IMG/M metagenome (GOLD analysis project Ga0172373, IMG submission 114546) | Freshwater microbial communities from Kabuno Bay, South-Kivu, Congo - kab_092012_10m | ecosystem: Environmental > Aquatic > Freshwater > Lake | place: Democratic Republic of the Congo... | reverse complement strand
GTCATCGACATGACAGTACAGTTCGAGTAGATTCATAGAGGGATGCCTTTCTTGGTAGGGGTACCCTAGAGGATAATACCTCTAGCGAAAGGCATCCCGCCTTATCCATAACTGACGTTAATCACAACAAAAAAGGCAGCACGGTGAAACGTACTGCCTTAATGGTTAGCGGTTCTGAAACGCCCCAGCGTTATAGCATATTCAGGTCAATGTAGCTGATCGCTTCACCCACTGTCGTAATCTTCTGAGCGTCTTCGTCCGTAATCTCGCCGCCGAATTCTTCTTCAAATGCCATAATCAGTTCGACGAGATCCAATGAATCCGCTTCCAGATCGCGGAACGAAGCAGACGGGACAACAAGCTCGGCATCCACACCCAGCAAGTCCACGACGATATTACGAACACGTTCTTCAGTTGAGGCCATTTTCCCCTCCCAATTGTGGAGCATTGTGTTGTCGAAATTGCAGGTTCAGATTATACCCACTATACCAACAGATGCCAGTGCAACCTTATTGACATGACTAAGCGGCATCAGGTAGGATAACCCCTGCTATAACAAGGAACACCATTTCATGACCGAAGTCACGCAAATCCCGACGACCGAATCTCGCAAGGTCGATCATATCAAAATCAACCTAGAGCAAAATGTTCAGTTTCCTCGCTTAACAACCGGCTTTGAACGTTATCGCTTCTTGCACCAAGCCCTTCCCGAAATGAACCTCAAAGACGTGGATGCCAGCGTCAAACTGTTCGGGAAAACCCTTCGCGCTCCGGTGGTCATTTCTTCGATGACAGGTGGAGCAGAATTAGCGCATCGCATCAACCAGCGATTGGCAGAAGCCGCACAGCAACACGGTGTTGCCATGGGACTCGGTTCGCAACGGGCTGGAATCGAGAAACCAGAACTCGCCTATAGCTATCAGGTGCGAAATGTCGCGCCGGATATTGTCCTATTCGCCAACATCGGCGCAGTTCAACTGAATTATGCCTATGGCGAACGTGAATGCCGCCGTGCGGTGGACATGATCGAAGCCGATGCCCTCATCCTGCACTTCAACGTCTTGCAAGAAGCCGTGCAACCCGAAGGCGATACCAATTTCGCAGGTCTGCTAGGAAAAGTTGAAACGATCTGCAAAGCCGTTCCGGTTCCGGTCATTGCCAAAGAAGTCGGTTGGGGATTTTCGGAGCAAAATGTGCGTGATCTCGCCAACGCGGGCGTATCGGCTATTGATGTGGCTGGCGCGGGTGGCACTTCATGGAGCGAAGTCGAATACCACCGCGCTCCTTCGACCTTCCATGCACAGGTTGCAGCCAGTTTTGCCGATTGGGGAATCCCCACCGCCGATGCGGTACGTTATGCAGTAGCAGCAGCGCCCCATCTCCCCATCATCGCCAGCGGTGGATTGCGGAATGGTATTGATGTTGCCAAAGCCATTGCCCTCGGAGCAACAGCAGGCGGGCTTGCGGGGCCTTTCCTCAAAGCAGCCGATCACTCAGTCGACTCTGTAGACCAACTTCTTCGTGAAATTATCACTCAAATTCGGATTACCATGCTGTGCAGCGGGGCACGCACCATCACCGACCTACAGCGTACCCCCCTTCTGAAAGATTGAGAGGCGTTCTGCCGTGTTCGAGATGCTTTACAAACGCTACGGTAGTGCTCTGGATAACGAAATGCGCCGTATTGTGGCTAGTCAACCCAACCAGCCACCCGATTTCGGTACCATGCTGGGCTATAGCCTCGGTTGGGTAGACGCAGAAGGTGCGCCCTACCATCAAGCAACCGGCAAACGTATTCGCCCTCTATTGCTGCTCCTTTGCGCTGAATCTACGGACGGGAACTGGCATTCCGCCCTACCAGCAGCAGCAGCAGTGGAAATCTTGCACAACTTCTCCCTGATCCACGACGATATTCAGGATGATAGCCCGATACGGCACAACCGTCCCACCGTCTGGAAGGTATGGGGAACCGCCAACGCGATCAATGCCGGCGATGCCCTTTTCACACTCGCTTATAGTGCGCTCGAAGGGCAAACTGCGTCAGTCACGCCACAGGTCGCGCTGGAACTGTGGCGAATATTCAACCACACCGCCCTAGAACTCACTCGTGGTCAGCACCTCGATATGCGTTTCGAGCACCAAGCCTCAGTGACCGTAGATGAGTATATCGAAATGATTTCCGGCAAAACCGCCGCCTTACTTGCGGCTTGTGCGCAAATGGGCGGCTTAATCGGCAGCGGAGACTCCACACGGGCAGCGCACTTCGCAGAGTTTGGCCTCAACCTCGGAATCGCCTTCCAGATGCAGGACGACATTCTGGGAATATGGGGGGATCCGGGTGTGACGGGTAAGTCCGCAGCCACCGATATTCTCTCCCGCAAGAAATCTTTCCCGGTGCTGTTTGGCTTAGAGCGCAGCGAACGGTTGCAAGCCATTTACCGCCGAGAATCATTCGGGGACGCCGATGTGAAAGAATCGGTGGCTGAACTGGATGCCATTGGTGCGCAGGAAGCCGCCTACCAGAGCGAGCAACACTATTATCAACTGGCATCCGCGGCGTTGGATCGTGCGCACCCGCGTGGAGACAGTGCCAAATGGTTACGGCAGCTCATCGAGGAGCTATTCAAGCGCACGCACTGAAACACTCGCTCAGACCAGTTCCCGAAAAATCGAATTGCTGAGGAGCCTACCCCGGCGTGTCAAGCGCACGCTGTTCGAGTCAACTTCAAGCAACCCGTTATGAACAAATCGGCTGACGAGGGACTCACGAATCTCAACCAGATCAACACCGAACCGTTCCGCAAAAGCGGTGCGCGGAATCCCTTCTTGAGTCAGCCTTAGACCCATCAAAAGCGTTTCAGCAATTTCCGTTTCGCGGTCAACAAATTCAGCCTGTTCAGTGGCAGGCGTGCGCGGGAAAACATAGTCCGCGCCGGCTTCACGCATCAATTTGATGTACCGTTGCGGTGACAATACAGTAGAGTAGCGCACACCGTCTGCATAGCCATGTGCGCCGGGGCCAAAACCCGGATAAGGCCAGTTACGCCAGTATTGGAGATTATGTCGGCAAGCATAGCCCTTTTTAGACCAGTTGCTAATCTCATACTGCTCATAACCTGCGGCTTCCAATTGTTCACTCGCCAGTTCATACATATCCGCCGCCAGATCGTCATCGGGTTCAGGAAGCCTACCCTTCATCACCCAGTTACGCATCGCCGTGCCTTCTTCCAATGACAAGGCATACAGCGATATATGATCGGGCCGCAGCGCAATTAACTGATCCAGTGAGTTTTCCCAGCTTTTGAGTGTTTGATGAGGTGCGCCATAGATCAAATCCAGATTGAGGTTTTTAACGCCCCCACCCCGCGCCGCCGAAACTGCCCGCACCACAGCATCATTATCATGGCGGCGTGCGAACAATTCGAGTTCATTGAAATTTGCGGACTGCATCCCGATGCTCACACGGTTGATTCCCGCAGCGCACACATCCGCCATATAGTCACGGCTGAGATCACTGGGATTGGCTTCCATCGAAATTTCGGCATTGGGATCAAGATCAAAACCCGTCCGAATAGACTGAAGCACCCGGTCAATCTGTTCCGGCGATAGCAAGCTGGGTGTTCCACCACCCAGATACACCGTCCAGACCGGGTGCTTGGGGCGCGAAGCAGCCACGATTTCAATTTCTTGAATCAAGGCCTGAATAAACGGCTCAACCAGATCATCAAGATTGATGTAAGTGTTAAACGCACAATACGAGCATTTGATTTTGCAGAACGGAATATGCAAGTACAAGGAAAATGGCAGATCAGAAGTATACACGTTACAGCACAACACCTGACTACACGCTAATTGCGGTAATGGGACGACTTCACTATAATACTCCAAGACATATCTCTCATCCAAAGTCTTATGACATATAGGAACTCATACGGATCATGCCAGAGACAACGCAGTTTGCAGGAATGAGCGGTGACAGCTCTTCCGATAACTCCTTACAAGCCAACACGGTACTCCAGCGTCGCTACAAGATTCTCGGTGTACTGGGTGGCGGCGGCATGGGAACGGTCTACCAAGCGCGTGACCTGAACTTTCCCGACGTTAGAAAACTGGTGGCGGTCAAAGAAATGCTCAACCCCACCACCGATGCTGCGTTGCACGCTTCAACCTTGAAAACCTTCCAGCGAGAAGCCAACATCTTAGCAACGCTCAACCATCCCGCGATTCCCAAGATTTTTGACTTCTTTGACCAGAACGATCGTGTTTATCTAGTCATGGAATATATCAACGGGCGCGATATGGAATCGCTCTTGGTACAGACCAGAGAATTGCCCATCGAAAAAATCATCGAGTGGTCTATTGACCTGTGCGATGTGGTTGAATATCTTCATACTCAACCCAAACCGATCGTTTTCCGCGATCTGAAGCCGTCTAACATTATGATTGACAGCTTCGGCAAAGTGCGCCTCATCGATTTTGGCATCGCCAAAATCTTCGATAGTGGCGTGAAAAAGCACACCATGATCGGCACTGAAGGTTATTGTGCGCCTGAGCAATACAAAGGCGACGTAACCATCCTCAGCGATATTTACAGTTTGGGCGCCACGCTCCATCATGTCCTAACTCGCAAAGACCCACGACTGGAACCACCGTTCAGCTTCGGTGAACGTCCAGTGGGAGACATCAACCCGGCGGCGCCCGAAATCCTGATCCATGTCGTCGAAAAAGCACTGGAATTTGAACCGGCAAACCGCTTCCAGAGTTGTGCCCAAATGAAGGGTGAGCTTGAAAAACTGCGGTTGAGTCCTCAAATGACTGTCGTGAATAATGCGGGAGTTGCCGCCAAACCCGGCGCTGCCGCGTCAAAAGGTGCCGCACTCGAAGGAACGGACTTTTTCGCAGGGGTCAATGAACGCGGCAGCATCGAACCCAAATGGACATTCAAAACCGAAGACGAAATCCGCTGTAATCCCTCCTTCTACCGTGAAATGGTGTTCATCGGCTCCTATGACAGCAACGTATACGCCGTCAATCGTGCCGATGGAACGTTTGTGTGGAAATATGCCACTCACGGGGGTATCGCCTCGTCTCCTGTCGTTGACGAAAGCAACCGCCTCGTCATGTTTGGCTCCGAGGACAATACGTTCTACGCGCTGGATTACCGGAATGGGCGCATCAACTGGACGTACACCACACAGGACAAAATCCGAGGCACTGCACGAGTCGAAACAGGTGTTGATGCGGTTTTCTTCGGTAGCGACGATGGAAACCTGTACGCGCTCGGCGCTCCCAATGGGCGCTTCCTTTGGAAATACCCGATGGGCGAATCTGCCCGCAGCCGACCCTACGTCAATAACGATCTGGTGATCGCCGGATGCGATACCGGTGAGGTGTTCGGCCTCGGATTAGACGGAAAACGCAAATGGAGTTACCGAACCAAGCGTGCGGTCACATCAGCACCCTGCGTTGACCCGGAAGAAGGAATTTGCTACATCGGCTCTGGTGACAACAATGTGTACGCGCTAGATGCGAGTAGTGGTTACAGTTCGTGGCGGTTCAGAACAAATGGCCCCGTCATTGCAACGCCCTTCGTAGAAGGTGATTTACTCTACCTAGCGTCTGCCGATGGTTGCGTGTATGCCATCAACAAGCAAACAGCACGCGAAAAATGGAAGTTCACCACCGAGAAGCCCGTAATTGCATCACCGATTATCCATCAAGGCGCACTCTATATCGGGGGTACTGATGAGCATTTCTACTGCATAGATGCCCTAACAGGCAAAGAACGCTGGAAATTTAAGGCAGATGCTGCAATTACCTCAACGGCACAGATAGCGGGTGATGTGATTGTGTTCGGATCACTTGACAATAAACTCTATGCGCTGCCATTGGTCGGATAGACTTCCATTTAAGTTCGTTTCATACAGATTCGTGGCAGCATCAACATTCGGTAGGGGAGCACAATAGATTATGGATTTGTTCCGTCGCTTGTTCACGCAATCTCCGACAAAATCGGAGGAGACTGCCGTTCAGCCAACTACCGAGCGTCCGAAGGAACCAACGAAAACTCCGGTTCCACCTGTTCCGCCTGTGACTGCCGAAACCACGCCGCTTGGGCCGCCGCCGCTCAACGATCTGCCGTCCATGCCGATTGCGGATGGTGCCACCCGTCCCCTGCCCCCGGAGACTGCGATTGCTTCGAGCAATGAGCATGTGACCTTTGGGCAGACGACTGACGTGGGCATGGTGCGTAACAACAATCAGGACTCGTCATTTACGTTTGTGTCGGTCAGCCGTAACGCCAATCAGCGTCCAGATTTTGGATTGTTCATCGTCGCAGACGGCATGGGTGGGCATCATGACGGCGAAAAAGCATCAGCCATCACCACGCACGTCGTTGCCGAATACATCACCACGCATATCTATCTGCCCATCCTCAGTGGTGAAAATGACGCCGATCGCGTGCCGATTACCGAGGCCATGATAAGCGCCGTCCAAAAAGCCAACGCAGAGGTTATTACACGGGTTCCAGATGGTGGCACCACCTTAACGGCGGTAGCGGTCATTGGCGATCTGGCCTATGTTGTACATGTCGGTGATAGCCGCGTCTATCTGGTCACGAAAGATGGCATCGAACAGATGACCCGCGACCACTCACTCGTACAGCGATTGATCGAACTCGATCAATTAACCCGTGAGGAAGCCAGTTCTCATCCGCAAAAAAACGTGCTGTATCGCGCACTCGGTCAAAACGAGTCGCTGGAAGTGGACGCGCTTACACGCCGGTTGCCGCCCAATTCCCGCCTCATGCTCTGTAGTGATGGGCTATGGAACATGGTCAGCGAAACCGAAATTCAGGAAATTACGATGTCCCATACCAACCCCCAAGAAGCCTGTGACAAGTTGGTTGCGCTTGCCAACATGTACGGCGGTTCAGATAACATTACGGCGGTCATGCTGCGTGTCCCATCCAACTGATAGGGCGAATTGCTCATGCCTACATTGATTGATCCTTACGCGACACTAGGCATTGCTCGGGACGCATCTTTAGATGATATAAAAGTGGCGTACCGAAGGATTGCTCGGCGCTTGCATCCTGATGTGAATCAAGGCAATCCCGGTGCCGCCGCACAATTTCAAGATGTCACATCGGCCTACGAACTGCTGACCGACGCACAGCGGAAACGTACCTACGATAGTCAGATCGTGCGCCCTGCGCCTGATGAGGATTTCGTGTTTACGCTGCGTGTGACGCCTAGCAAACGGGCTGTCGTTCCCTTGCAGGAACCGCAGGTCATCTACCTTCTAGCCGAAATTCTGCCCGATCCACGCGCCAAAGATCAGGATCGGAAACGCGAGTCACGCCTAAACCTGACACTGGTACTCGATCACAGCAATTCGATGAATGGAACGCGCCTCGACAAGGTAAAAGTAGCCGCGCACCAGATCATTGACCAGCTCAACGAAGGCGACATACTCTCAGTGGTTGCCTTCAACGATCGCGCCGAAATTATCATCCCCGCCACAACCATCGCGGATAACAAAAACACGCTGAAAGCCAAAATCAGCTTGATGGGCGCGGCGGGGGGTACCGAAATCTTCAAAGGGTTATCCGCTGGCATCGAACAAAACAGGCGGTATCTTGGCCCCAAGCTCATCAATCATGTGATTCTGCTGACAGATGGCAACACCTTTGGAGATCATGAGCAATCGGTGGAACTGGCACGCACCGCTGCCCAACAGGGAATCAGTGTGAGCGCAATGGGGCTGGGGCAAGAATGGAACGATGAGTTCCTCGATGAAATCGCTTCCGCTACCGGCGGGACTTCAAGCTACATCAATTCAGCTGGCGCGGTCGTCAAATTTCTGAACGATCATGTTCGCAACTTGTCAAACGCATTTGCCGAGCGCATCCGTCTCTCCATCGCCCCTGATCCCGATGTGAAACTCGAATCGGCATTCCGTCTCGCCCCGCATCCTCAACCGTTGCCAGTCACCGATGGATACCTCCAACTAGGTAGCCTACAGGCAAATCGCTTAGTATCGGTTCTTCTCCAATTTCAGCTTCCACCCAAAATGACGGTCGGGTTTCGTTCCGTAGCACGTTTGGTCGGTCATGGGGATATTCTCCTGAACACGCAGCAGGCCTATCAATCGCTCAGCGACATCTCGCTGGAAATCACCGAGAACCCGACCCCTGAAGACCCACCCGTTGCCATTCTGGATGCCCTTGGCAAACTCACCCTCTATCGCATGCAGGAACGCGCACAAGAAGCACTTGCAAGCGGTGATGTCAAAGAAGCCACACGCCGCCTCGAAAATCTTGCCACCCGTTTACTGGCGCTCGGCGAAGATGATCTTGCTCAGCAAGCTCAGGCGGAAGCCCGTCGCGTAGCCCACACGTCGAATCTTTCGGACAAAGGGCGTAAAACATTGAAGTATCAAACTCGTTTCCTCCTGCTTGGTCAAAGCCGGGAAACAAGTGAGGAAGAATGATCGCTTGCCCTTACTGTGGACATAAAGCCCTTGAAGGTACCCTTTTCTGCGAAGAATGCGGTCAAGGCCTGCAAAAAGGTACGGCAAATGCTGTACTACCTACACGAGAGCTAGAACAACCTTCAACCGAGATGGCTGCAAAAGCCACTTGGGGTACAGCTCGTTTCGGTCAAGATTCATCAATCATGATCCATATCCGGGATATAGCCGAACCCGTGATGCTCCGTCCGGCCAAACGCACTGTCTTTGGCAGAGCAGATGCCAGTAGCCCTCAGAAACCCGATATAGACCTCACCCCTTACGGGGCGCTTGAAAAAGGCGTTTCGCGCATTCATGCCGCCATCTACAGGAGTGACGATACACTCACACTGGTGGATATGGGCAGCGCCAATGGCACCCATTTGAACGGTCAGCGCCTTATCGCAGATCAACCCCGTATTCTGCGGGATGGGGATGAAATCCGGCTTGGCAAGCTCATCGCCCACGTCTATTTTAAGTAACCACTTCTCACGCAAGAGGCATACAATGATTACCCTTCTGCTGCATGTCGCTAACTCCGAGCCAATCAAGGTGGATGTAGAACAACTCCCCCACCCTTCTGACATCATGATCGTCGGACGCAATCCGCGTGATCGAAAAGATCGTGAAGTCGAATGGCTAGACGAAGGCGTAACAACCGTCTTGTTCCCGTGGTCGCGTATCAATATGGTGCAGGTCTTGCCAGACCCGAACGCACAGGCAGACTTCCCGCAACTCTGGCGTAACGACTGAGTAAAGATAGCCAAGTATGAATGCAAAACTTCCAAAAACAGCCCACCGCGACGGAAAACGTATTCTGGTGGTGGATGATGAACTACGTATGATCGGGTTCATCCGAATGAATTTGGAGCTTGAAGGGCATCAGGTTCTCGAAGCGCACAACGGTATCGAAGCACTGGAATCAATCCGCACCAAACTACCGGATATTGTCCTGCTGGATGTCATGATGCCCGAATTAGATGGCTTTGAAACCCTGCGAATGCTGCGGGAGTTTTCTTCCATCCCGGTCATTATGCTCACCGCAAAGGGTGAAGAAAACGACCGCGTATATGGCCTTGAACTCGGAGCCGATGACTACATCACCAAACCTTTTGGCCCGCGTGAATTATCCAGCAGAATCAAAGCCGTTCTCCGTCGTGCCACGATGCCTTCCAGCGCGCCAGATGAAGCGGTTCTGCGTGTGGATGATCGCCTGAGCGTAGATTTCAATCGCCGCGAAGTTCTCGTCAATGGCGAGCATGTCAAACTCCGCCCCACCGAGTACCGCTTGTTGTATCACCTCATCGAAAACGCAGGTTGGACAGTCCCCCATGACCAGCTTCTTGCAAAAGTCTGGGGATACGAATACCGGGATGAAGCGCATTACGTCCGCCTTTACGTGAATTACCTGCGTGAAAAGATCGAGGAGGATCCCGCGAACCCTAAATACATCTTGACCGAACGCGGAGTTGGCTACCGTTTCGTGGACTTTAAACGACCACTTCCTGACCAAGCATAAAGATTTTCGCGCAGGATGCTGCTTGCAGGCACTCTGCTTTAGCCGTACAATCGAATCAACGATTAATCACTCCCCTTCCGAAGGAGGGTCTGCTCGTGGCGGCCTATAAAATCGTCGTAACCGGGCCGTTCAATTCCGGCAAAACAGAATTCATTCGGACAATCTCTGATATTCCTGTTGTATCAACAGAAAAGCGAATCACCACCGAAGACAAAGGCATCAAAGCCGAAACAACGGTAGCGATGGACTATGGTCGCACCCTCCTAGATGGAGAAACGCTCTACCTGTACGGTACACCGGGACAGACACGCTTTGATTTCATGTGGGAAATCCTCTCGAATGAAATGCAAGGTTTCATCGTGCTGGTAGACAGTACCGATACCCCATCCTTCCCGGATGCTGCCGATCTTGTCAACCAGTTCACAAATTATATGCGCGTGCCTTACCTAATCGTCGCCAACAAGACCGATTTGCCCGGTGCCGCGAAGTTAGCAGAAGTTCGGCGCGGCACAAAAGCAGGCGGTGATGTGACGGTAATGCCCTGCGTCGCCACCCAGAAATCAAGCGTCCGGCAGGTACTCCTGCAAATGCTGCAACTCCTAAAGCCTGAGCGTGCATAACGTTCTTGCTTTGAAGAACAACTTGAATAAAAAGAGGCCATTCCCCAAAGAATGGCCTCTTTCGTTCAATGCCTGCTCATTTGTGCGCTAATCGTCAGCAATCCCCAGTTCAGCACGAATCTGCGCAAATTGCCGCTTAAAATCGGCGGTCATCGTTGCTTTTTCATCATCAGGCAACAGCGTTCCTCGAACCCCGTTGAGTACCATACTCTCGATCTCACGAGCAGAGAAATCGTGAATTTCTGCCGCCGCTTTGTATTCAGCGTTTAGGCTTGTATGATACAGATTGGCTAAACCCGACGATAGAGACACCGCCAGCCCATCATCATACATCTTGCGAAGCGGAAAGGCGCTAATGCTGGCAATCTGATTCAGGTGAACAGCGCGGGGCATACATACGCTGACAGGTATTTGTGCATCCGCCAGCAACCGCATGGCCTCTGGTGCTTGCGCCAGCTTTGTCCCGACCAGTAAGCGGTCTGGCCCGAACACATCAATGACCTGCGCCGCCTCCTCCGCAGAAGATAGTGTCTCGATCTGCGGTGCGCGTCCAATACCTTTTTTCTGGGCAGTACGAAAGGTGCGCTCCACAATGTCTTCTTCCGGCCCAATTTCGCGCCCCGCCACACCCAGACCTACCACCCCGCCCCGCTTGGCTGCTGCACTCGAAACCCATCGCAGCACATCCTCCGAAGTACGCACCTGCGTGCGCCGGATATTCAACACCCAGCGCATACCCACCTTCCAAGCGCGTTCAGCCCGGCTTCTACCGTCGTTAATCGCGTTCAGAAACTGCTCGAAGGTAAAACCCTGTTCCACATACAACGCAGGGCTAACACCCACTTCCGCATATCGAATGTTTTGCTTTGCCAGCGCCACACCCAGCTCATAAACCAACCGCGCCAGATCGTCTGGAGTCTGAATCCACTGTGCCGTCGTCTGAATCAAATCATCCAGCCGATTGTAATCTGGCTTATCCACCAGCGCAGTCCACTGTTTATAATGCTTGAGCGTAAATGGAATATCATTTTGCTCGGCAATATGCAGCAGCGAATTCCGCGCAAAAGCTCCTTCCAGTTGAAGGAATGTTTCTACTTTGGGCATTAACTCAATATAGCGAACGAGAGACATTACAAAGACTTCCTCAACTCTGATTCATCTACAGGCACTTCGGGCACATAACCATTTGCACTCTCTAGCTGGCTACCGGGACGCCCCGCCTGACGGTAGTTCAATGCAGCCGTGACAAGTCCGCTAAATAGCGCATGGGGTGCATTCGGGCGACTGAGAAATTCGGGGTGAAATTGGCTGCCCACCATGAAGGGATGATCCTTCACCTCGGAAATCTCTACAAGCTGTCCATCTGGACTTAGACCACTGAACACCATACCCCGCTGCTCAAACTGCGTCCGATAGGTGTTGTTAAACTCGAACCGATGACGATGGCGCTCCTCTACCACAGGCTTATTGCCGTAAGCAAAAGCAGCAGCGGAGCCGGGAACCAACTGGCATGGGTAAATACCCAACCGCATCGTTCCACCCAGATCGGTTACACCGCGCTGTTCGGTCATCAGGTCAATCACCGGATGAGCCGTAACCTCAAATTCCGAACTGTTCGCATTTTCTAGATCACACACATTACGTGCGAATTCAATGCACATCGCCTGCATACCTAAGCACAGGCCGAGGAACGGAATCTTACGCTCACGGGCAAACCGCGCCGCCAAAATCTTACCTTCCACGCCGCGATAACCAAATCCCCCCGGCACCACGATTCCATCAACATCTGCGAGAGCATCCCAATTCTTTCCCTTTTCGAGATCACCGGAGTAAATCCATGAAATTTCAAGCTGAGAGTTCTGGGATGTGGCTGCGTGGAACAAGGCTTCCTTGACACTCATATAGGCATCATGCAGCTCAATGTACTTTCCCACCACTGCGATCTTCAAATTCTTTTTTGCCGACCGCATGCGCTGCGTCATCGCACGCCATTCATCTAGTACCGGTTTCGTCACCTCAAGTTGAAGTTGTTCCACCAGATAATCACCCAGACCGGCATCTTCCAGTACCAGCGGTACATCGTAAAGCAAATCTACCGTCATAAGTGGAATCACGGCTTCCTCATCCACATCGCAAAACAGGGCGATTTTGTTCGCCACATCTTTGCTCACCGGAAAGTCCGTTCGCGGAATAATCACCTGCGGATGAATGCCGATGCCCCGCAGTTCGCGGACGCTGTGCTGCGTGGGTTTGGTTTTGAGTTCGTCCGTCGCGCCAATGTGCGGCAGAAAAGTCACATGCACACACAGCGAATCGTGGCGAGCCAAGCTCATTCGCATCTGGCGAATCGCCTCCAGAAAAGGCAACCCTTCAATATCGCCAACCGTGCCGCCCACTTCGATAATCACCACATCGGCGTTACTTTCTTTTCCCACCAGTGAAATCCGGCGCTTGATCTCGTTGGTGATATGCGGCACAACCTGTATCGTGCCGCCCAGATAGTCGCCCCGGCGCTCCTTATCAATGACGTAGCTGTACACTTGCCCGGCTGTTACATTACAAGTGCGGCTCAAATTCTCGTCAATAAAGCGTTCGTAATGCCCCAGATCAAGATCGGTTTCAGCACCATCCGCAGTCACAAATACTTCACCGTGCTGATAGGGACTCATCGTACCCGGATCAACATTCAGGTACGGGTCTAGTTTCTGAATAGCCACCTTGAGGCCACGCGCCTTCAAGATGCGTCCAATGGCAGCGGCAGTAACGCCCTTCCCCACCGAACTCACAACGCCACCGGTACAGAAAATATACTTGGGCTTAGGCATAGTGAGATGTTCCTTTCCAACAAAAACGGCGGCGGGGAAGACCCTATCCCCGCCGACGGGTATTTCAGACCAATTCACGAACGACACCCAAACGAAAACTAGACGAGTTTCTCCAGATCATCGGCTGCACGACGCATATCGAGGAAAATGAGTCCCAGTTTGGCTTGTTCGCGCACTAGCGTAGTCAATACGGCTTCATCACCAACGGACATCAGGATGACGTATCCCTTCTCTCCCTTGATGTACACCTGATCGAGGCCGCCACGCCCCAATTCGGTAGAAATGCGCTCACCCAGTGACAGCATTGCGGCAGACATGGCCGAAACGCGATCTTCTTCAATGCCGGCTGGCAGCGAAGAAGCCATAATGAGACCATCCACGCTAACCACAGCCGAGGCTTCGATCTCAGGCGTCGTGGACTGAAGGTCTCGCAGGCGGTCAACCATCAGCTCGGTACGCGATTTCGCCATGAAAGACGCTCCTCTCAAAAAGCCCGGAATAATACTACCGGGTGAAAATGTTCCTTATGCACCGATTCAGTATTCACGAACATTCTACACCGAAACGGCATGTGGTGGTCATGAATGTTCGCCAATTTTATTCCAGTGGAATCACCTGTCTGCTTTTCAATTATACCTGACGTGAGTCAATCGGCAAGTCACTGAACAACCAACGCTGTACCCAATACACGAGATCAAGACTGGTCACAAACACAGGATGGGCTATACTGTACACTCATTCATGCCCGACTAATTCGGACACAAAGCAGGTGCTATGCCCGATTATCCGCAGGATACACGTCAAACGCCCCGTGCGTCGAGTCAGGTAGCCATCGCCCAGAACATTGCCGAACGCATCGCGCAAGCCGTTGGGCAGGTCATCATCGGCAAGCGCAATGAAGTCCGTCTGGCTGTTCTAGGGCTTCTCTGCAAAGGCCATATCCTCATCGAGGATATTCCCGGCGTCGGCAAAACCATGCTGGCAAAGGCATTAGCACGCGCCATTGGCTGCACCTTTAGCCGAATCCAGTTTACACCGGATATGCTGCCTTCAGATGTCACTGGAGTCTCGCTTTTTAACCAGAAAACCCGCGAATTCGAGTTCCGGGCAGGCCCCATAATGGCGCAGATCGTCCTCGCCGATGAAATCAACCGCGCTACGCCCAAAACACAGGCCGCCATGCTCGAAGCGATGGAGGAACGACAGGTCACAGTAGACGGCGTGACCTACCCCATGCAAGACCCGTTTATGATCCTTGCCACTCAAAATCCGATTGAGTACGAAGGAACCTTCCCGCTGCCAGAAGCCCAACTTGACCGTTTTATGATTCGCATTCAGTTGGGTTATCCCAGTCCCGCCGAAGAATTAACGGTTCTCTCGGCACAGCAGTACGCACATCCGATTGGCAATTTGCAGCAAGTGGTCAGCGTTCAGGAACTTCTAGCCGCACAGCAGGCTGTCCGTGAAATCTACGTTGCCGATGAAGTCAAACGCTATATCATTGATCTCGTCACAGCTTCCCGACAGCACCCCGATGTATATCTGGGCAGCAGCCCGCGTGGGTCGCTCGCCTTATTCCGCACTTCACAGGCGCGTGCGGCGCTCGCAGGGCGTGAATACGTCATACCGGATGATGTCAAAGCACTGGCGGAGGTCACTCTCGCGCATCGCGTGATCGTTGGGCCAGCCGCCCGCATCAAAGACATCACTTCGCGCACCATCATCCATGACGTACTCGCAAAAGTTCCTGTTCCCGGCGCGAACGTGCGCCAGTAAATGCTCATGCAAAACCGGCGCAAAGCGGTTTACGTGATCCTCATCCTGAGCCTGCTCATCGGGCTTTTTACAGGGCGTTCGCTATTCTTTAACCTGTCATATCTGCTAGGTGGGCTTTTCGCCATTTCCTTCTTCTGGTCGTGGCTATCGGTTCGCTGGATCACGATAGGGCGCAAAACACGCGCCCGCCGCGCACAGGTTGGAAAGCCTCTGGAAGAAAGTTTCTCCCTGCGCAATCGCAGTTTTCTGCCTAAGCTCTGGTTAGAAATCCGCGATCACTCCACCCTGCCCGGTCATCGCGCCAGTCACATTGTCCCTGCATTGGGCGCACGCAGCGAATACCATTGGGCAGTGGAAACCCCCTGTACAGTACGTGGCGAATTTGATCTGGGGCCAATGACCATTTTGAGCGGCGATCCCTTCGGCTTCTTTGAATCGTCCCGCCGACTAGAAGCGCGTTCGCGGGTGATCGTTTATCCCCAAACACTTCCGATTCACAAGATTGAGCTTCCCATTGGTCAAATATCCGGTGGAGAAGCACAGCGTCGGCGCACCCATTTTGTGACGACCAACGCTTCTGGCGTGCGCGATTACGCACCGGGCGATAGCTTTAACCGCATTCACTGGGCGACCACTGCCCGCAAAGACAAACTCATCGTCAAAGAGTTTGAACTTGACCCACTGGCAGACATCTGGCTATTCGTGGATTTTTCAGCGCGTTCCATCGTAGAAGATACCTCTATACAACGTGTCGGCGGATTCGGCTCAGTTATCCCCACTAACACCAGCATTCCCCGATCCACCGAAGAATACGCGGTGGTCATCGCGGCCTCGCTCGCTAAATATTTCATCGATTCCGAACGGGCTTTAGGATTTGCCACCTATACACCCTTCCGCGAAATATACCAACCGGAACGCGGCCTGCGACAGCTTAACCGAATCCTACAAACCCTCGCAGTCGCCCGGAGTTTTTCACAATACACACTGGGGCAAATGCTGACCCTCGAAACACCTTATTTCACACGCGGCACCACGCTGGTCATCGTCACCGCTTCACTGGAACCTGCATGGATAGCCGAAGCGCAAATCCTTTCCAGACGCGGCATCCGTCCCGTGTGCATGTTGATAGACCCCGCTTCCTTCGGCGGCGCTCACACCATACAGGACACACTCGCGCTGTTACGACTCGCAAAAATACCAACCGTCGTCATTCGTTATCAAGATGACATCAGAATGGCGCTCACACAGCGCCCGGTGTAGGAGAATATGATGGCTAACACCTATGATGTAATCGTTCTAGGCGCAGGTGCAATGGGCAGCGCGGCGGCCTACCAGTTAGCGCGAATCGGTCAGCGCGTCCTCTTGCTGGAACAGTTTGAACTTGACCACCAGAAAGGGAGTTCGCATGGCGCATCGCGTATTATCCGGTACGCTTATGACCACCCAGCCTATACCGAACTCATGAAGCCAACCTACCCCCTGTGGGCCGCGTTGGAAGCCGAAGCAGGCGAAACGTTCTACCAGCGCACCGGCGGGCTAGATTTTGGTCACGCAGGCACAGCCACCCTGTCCGATGTCAAAAACACGCTCCAACGCACCGGCATCCCGCACGAAATTCTGGATGCCACCGAAGGCAATGCACGCTGGCCGCAGTTCCGCTTTGAACCCGGCATGGAAATTATCTATCAGGCGGATGCCGGTATCGTCGCCGCATCAAAAACCGTTCGCGCATTGATCCGGTTAGCCCAACAACACGGCGCGAACACGCTTTTCGACACGCCAGTGCTGCGCGTCATCCCGCACGCGAAGTCCGTCGAAGTTCACACCACTGCCGGCGTTTTCACGGCTGCACGCCTCATCATCGCAGCCGGATCATGGGCAGGAGTCGTCCTAGCCAATCTCGGCTTGCGTCTCCCCTTGTATCCGCTTAAAACGCAGGAAGCCTATTTCGAGTCTACAAATCCGGCTCAGTTTGAACCCGACACTTTCCCCACCTTTATCGCCCATCTTAAAGACGAATACGGTTTCATGCCCTACGGCATGGCAAGCAACTTCAATTCGGGTGTCAAAGTCGGTCTACACGGTGGCAAACAGGTTCGCCTTCCCTCCGAAATTGACTACGAAACCGACTCCCATCTGCTCTCACAGGTCAAACGCTTCACAGATCGGCACATGCCCGATGTCCTCGGCCTCCGGTATGCCCGTGTGTGCCTGTACACCATGACGCCGGATGAACATTTCATCATTGATCGCCACCCGCAATATCCTCAGATTGTCTTTGGTGCTGGATGTTCCGGTCATGCGTTCAAATTCACACCGCTTCTCGGAAAGATTCTAGCCGATCTCGCCGTGCAGGGATCAACCGAATACGAATTCCAACTATTCGCGGTCAATCGTTTCCTATCCGCATGAGGTTGCACTTTTGCAAGCAAGTCGCATCATATCGAACAAACGGTATCTCTACATAACCGTATTTACCAGCGGCATGTGTACGCTGGCAATCGAGTTATCTGCTTCACGTCTGCTCGGCAATGTCTACGGAACCAGCAACATTGTATGGGCCAACGTCATTGGCCTCATACTGCTCTATCTGGCTGTTGGTTATTTCATTGGCGGACGATGGGCCGATCGCTCCCCTAACTATCACACCTTCTACCGCATCCTCCTCTGGAGCGCCTTCCTCAGCGCCTTGATTCCGCTGGTTGCACGCCCAGTATTGGTCACAGCCGCCGGCGCGGTTGCCAACGCCGAAGCCGCCGTTGCACTCGGCTCTTTCGTATCCGTACTCATCTTGTTTGCCATCCCTGTAACCTTGCTCGGCTGTGTCTCCCCATTTGCCATTCGGCTTGCGGTTGGGGAAAGCGGCAGCCTTCAGGACGCTGGAGCAACATCTGGAAGAATTTATGCCCTGAGTACCATTGGGAGCCTACTTGGAACCTTCTTGCCCACGCTCTTTCTAATCCCTGAGTTGGGGACAATTCGCACATTTCTGCTCTTTGCGGGCGTGCTTTATGTCGTGGCGGGGTTCGGCCTGTGGCAACAACAGGGCAAGAAAACGCTCAAATGGCTGTGGATGCCTGTTGTTATCATCATTCTTGCCGCATTGGTCTTGAATGGCCCATTACGAGCGCCATTTGCGGGTGCAACGCTGCTCTACGAAGATGAAAGCGCCTACAACTATATTCAGGTGCAGCAAGACGCCGCAGGCAACCGCTATCTCTATCTCAACGAGGGGCAGGGAATTCATAGCCAATGGAGTCCGAACACCTATGGCGATGGTCATCGCACATGGAGCTTTTTCCTCACCGCGCCCTACTTCAATGCGCCCCCCTTTACGCCCGCGCAGGTGCAATCAGCCGCCATCATCGGATTAGCGGCGGGAACAATCGCCCGTCAGTACACGGCTGTATACCATTCGATCCCGATTGACGGCATTGAAATTGATCCCGGCATCATTCAGGCCGGTACGGAATACTTCGACATGAACGCCTCGTCCATGCAAAACCTGACAGTCTATGCACAGGATGGACGTTTCATGATGAACCGCCTCGGACACCACTATGACATCATCGCGGTGGACGCCTATCGCCCACCCTACATCCCGTGGCATCTCACCACCGTCGAATTTTTTCTGGAACTTCGCACCCATCTGACCGATCAGGGAGTTGTCGCCATCAATGTTGGGCGAACCAACACCGACCGGCGGTTGATAGACGCGATGACCGCCACACTCTTAAAGGTGTTCCCCGCCGTTCATGCGATGGATGTGCCGCTGTCGTTCAACACCATCCTCGTAGCAACCGTTCAACCTACCGATTCTACCCATCTCGCCGCCAATCTCGCTGCACTTCCGGCGAATGCGCCTTCTCTTTTGCGGGATGCAATCGAATGGGGCGTCAAGCAAGTAGTCCCCGTGCGTGCATCCGATTTAATCTTTACTGACGACCGCGCACCCGTTGAAACACTCGTTGACTCGTTGGTCATCAACTTTCTACTTTCTGACCAAACCAGTCTCATCGCCGATACCCCCTGATGATACTATGACAACCGAATCGCAGACTCATCTTTTTCAGCTTCCCATCCTACCAACCCTCCTTCAATGGACGCTGACCATTACAGTACCTTGTCTCACGGTCATCCTTGCGGTGCGCCTCATCATGACCCCTCTGTTTCTACAGGTGGAATACACGCGCCCGGATTTCCCTGAAGACTATTACGGTTTCAGCACAGATAACCGCATTCAGTATGCCCCCTACGCCATCGAATATTTACTGAACGGTGCAGACATCAGCTTCTTAGGTGATCTGCGCTTTCCAGACGGCAAAGAAATGTATAACGTGCGGGAACTCCAGCACATGCGTGATGTAAAACTCGTCACGCAGGCTGCTTTAACAGCGGGGATCATCATCGGGCTGTATTGGCTCATCGGCGGCACAATACTCTGGCGCTTCTACCGTAACCGCTTCACCATCGCCGCACAAAACGGAGCATTGCTCACGCTGGCATTAATCGCATCCATCATCATTATTTCCGTAGTGAGTTGGGATAGCTTTTTCACATCCTTTCACAAAACCTTTTTCGCGGATGGCACATGGCGTTTTGAGTATTCCGATACGCTAATCCGGTTGTTTCCCGAACAATTCTGGTTCGATGCGGCACTGGTCATCGGCGCGTTTAGTTTCGGCATCTCGATTCTGTTGCTAACCCTCCTTCGGCGTATGCAAAAATGACATTTGGCACCTTCAGAGGTGAGGATTACGCTTTGACAGTCCATACACGAGGTGCTAACCTTAATAGTTGGAAGCGTTCTGGCGCAGGTTAAATGCGGAAACTTCAGGCTCTCACAAAACTACTCACACCCGGCATTGGGGTGAAACGCTGGCTTATCCTGATGATGATCGGCGTGCTTCTTGTAGCAACCAGTCTGTCCTATGGCATGTTGGCGGTTATTGGCATACACCTTTTCCCTGAACTCCATCCTTTCAGCGAAATCCTGCTCACCGTCGGGATCGTTCTTTTGGGTTTTGACTGCATGGGAGTGGGGTTGCTAAGGATTTCCCGCACATTACTGGCGCCCTACCGTCGCAGTCGTGAAGGGCGCATTATTGATGTGGTCTATGCCCACAACAGAAGGCAGAAAGGTCTAAAGGTTGTCGCCATCGGCGGGGGAACAGGGCTGCCTTCCGTTCTGCGCGGCATGAAACAATTCACCAGCAACATCACCGCAATTGTCACCGTAGCCGACGATGGCGGTAGCTCAGGCAGATTGCGCCGGGAATTAGGCGTGCTGCCTCCCGGTGATCTGCGCAACAATATCGCTGCACTGGCGGACGATGAAAGCCTGATGACCCATCTTTTCCAGTACCGTTTTTCAAATGGCGATCTGGGTGGTCATGCCTTTGGCAATCTATTCATTACCGCACTAGCTGGCGTCACTGGCAGCATCGAAAGTGCCTTGATTGAAACCGAACGGGTGCTTAACATTCAGGGGCGGGTACTGCCAGCCACATTGGATGATGTCAATCTGGTCGCCGATGTACGTCTGGACAATGCTACTCGCACGATTACCATTCAAGGCGAATCGGGTATCACCAATGCGGGGGGGCAAATCGAACATATCCGGCTTCAGCCAACCGATGTTCGCCCTTATAGTGAAAGTGTTCAAGCCATACTAGATGCTGATCTCATCGTCATCGGGCCGGGCAGCCTGTTTACAAGCATTCTGCCCAACCTGCTTGTGAAAGGCATCGCGGAAGCACTGCGAGCGACCAGCGGGCATATCATCTACGTCTGCAACGTCGCCATGCAACCGGGCGAAACCGAAGGTTTTAGCGTAGCCGAGCATGTGATGGCACTTGAACGGCATATTGGTCGTGGTGTTTTCAATCTGATTCTGGCAAATAATGCCTATCCAAGAGAAAATGCAGGTACAAATACACATTATGTGTTGCCAGCGCCAGACCATCACGAGATCACTCAGCGTTACGAGCTGCGCTACACCGATCTAACGGATGAAAATCGCCCTTGGCGACATGACCCGCAAAAATTGGTTCAAGCCATACTCAAATTAGGCGAAGAAGAACGGTTGGGTAATCGGGTGCATTCAGCACTCACCGAAATTTGAGATAAATACGGTTTATTTCGTGGTTTGCCTGTTAAATTGAATCCGGCAAATGACATCAAGGAGATGCTGACATGGCAATAAAAGTAGGGATTAACGGATTTGGTCGCATCGGTCGGCAGGTTCTGCGCGCCATGCGCGAATACTACCCGAACGACATTGACGTTGTGGCCTTTAACGACCTCGGTGATCTGCAAACGATGGCGCACTTGTTCCGCTACGACACCAACTATGGTCGTTATCCCGGCAAGGTCGAAGTCACCGGCACCAGCCTGATCGTTGATGGTGACGAAATCAAGGCTCTCGCGGAAAGAGACCCCGCTAACCTCGGTTGGGGCAATCTCGGTGTGGACATCGTGATCGAAAGCACCGGCATCTTCACCGACAAAGACAAAGCCAGCAAGCATCTGGCCGCTGGCGCGAAGAAGGTCATCATCTCGGCGCCTGCCAAGAATGAAGACATCACCATTTGCCTCGGCGTCAACGAAGGCAATTACGATCCCGAAAAGCACCACATCATCTCGAACGCTTCCTGCACCACCAACTGCCTCGCGCCTGCCGCGAAGGTCGTCAATGACAAGTTGGAAATCATGCGCGGTCTGATGACCACCGTTCACAGCTACACCAACGACCAGAACATTCTCGATCTGCCGCACAAAGACCTGCGCCGTGCCCGCGCCGCCGCCATGAACATCATCCCCACCACCACCGGCGCTGCGAAGGCCGTTTCGCTGGTCATCCCGGAACTCAAGGGCAAGTTCGACGGCATGGCGATGCGCGTTCCCACCCCCACCGTCTCGCTGGTGGACTTCGTGGCTGAAACCAAGAAATCCACGACCAAAGAAGAACTGATCGCCGCCTTTGAAGAAGCAGCCAATGGCCCGATGAAGGGTATTCTGGGCGTTTCGCACGAACCGCTAGTCTCGATGGACTTCAAGGGCGACAGCCGTTCGAGCATCATTGACGTGGAATCCTGTCAGGTCATGGGCGGTAACTTGCTCAAGGTCGTAACTTGGTACGACAACGAATGGGGTTATTCGTGCCGTGTGGCGGATCTGACCAAGCTCATTGGCGGCAAACTGTAGTTCGGGTATTCCCTGACCATTTCTGATAACCGCTGTTTAGAGGCGAGGTGCAAGACAGCGCCTCGCCTCTTTCATGCAAGGAGCATACGATCCATGAAGAAAATGACTGTGCGCGATATCAGCTTCGCAGGTAAGCGCGTACTCGTTCGTGTTGATTTCAACGTGCCGCTCGACGGTGACAAAATCACCGATGACACGCGCATCCGTGCCGCTGTCCCCACCCTCAAGTTCATCCTCGGCCAGAAGCCGAAGTCGGTGCTGCTGATGTCGCATCTGGGGCGTCCGAAGGGTGGCCCGGAACCCAAGTATTCGCTCAAGCCGGTTGTCTCCGCCCTCAGCGCCCTGCTCGGCGTGGATGTCCATTTCGCCGCCGAAACCGTTGGCGCGGTAGCTGAAGCCGCCGCCGCCCAACTGCCCGATGGCGGCGTCCTGCTCCTCGAAAACACCCGCTTCTATAAGGGCGAGGAGAAGAATGACCTCGAACTCGCTCAACAGATGGCGAAACTAGGCGATGTCTATGTGAACGATGCCTTTGGTTCGGCACACCGCGCCCACTCCTCCACTGAAGGCGTTGCCCGCTATCTGCCCGCTGTCTCCGGCCTGCTGATGGAAAAAGAACTCGATTACCTCGCTACGGCGCTGGAAAATCCGCAGCGGCCTTTCGTCGCCATCCTCGGCGGCGCAAAAGTCTCGGACAAAATCGAAGTCATCGAAGCCTTGCTAGGCAAGTGCGATCAGCTCGTCATCGGCGGCGGCATGGCGAACACCTTCTTCAAGGCGAAGGGCTACAAACTGGGCAAATCGCTGGTCGAAGACGACGCGGTGGAAACCGCCACCAAGCTGCTCGCCAGCGGCGGCGATAAGCTGGTTCTGCCTGTAGATGCCGTTCTAGGCGACAAGTTCGACAACGATGCCACCCGCCAGACGATCACCGTTGCCGATGGTGTCCCCGAAGGCTGGAGCATTTACGACATTGGCCCCAAATCCATCGAGTTGTTCAAATCCGTTTTGAGCAACGCCAAAACGATTGTCTGGAACGGGCCGATGGGCGTGTTCGAGATGGCAAACTTCGCCAAAGGCACCAATGCGGTTGCCGAAATTCTCGCAGCGACCACCTCGCAGGGCGCAGTCACCATCATTGGCGGCGGCGACTCGGCAGCCGCCGTAGAAGCCTCCGGTCTGGCGGACAAAATCACCCACATTTCAACCGGCGGCGGTGCCAGCCTCGAAATGCTCGAAGGCAAGGCGCTTCCGGGGGTGGTCGCTCTCAAAGACAAATAGCCCTTCTGAAGGATTCACTACAGGCGAACCCGTTTATAATCGAATTGGAACGCCCAAGAACCATCATGTAGGAGATGTACATGGGTCTACAAGTTGGCGAGTTCATTGGCCCCTATCGCATTGTAGGCCCATTAGGACAGGGTGGCATGGCGACCGTCTATAAAGCCTACCACCCTGAACTAGATCGTCATGTCGCCATCAAAATCATGAACGCGAGTCTCTCGGAAGACCCGAATTTCCTGTCGCGCTTTGAACGCGAAGCCAAGATCATCGCCCGCTTGGAACACCCTAATATTGTCCCCATCTACCATTTCAGCCGATTCAATGATGAACCTTATCTGGTCATGAAATATGTAGAAGTTCAAACGCTCAAAGCGCAGATGTCGTCGCCGTCTGCCAGTTTTGACCAATTGCTGAAAAACTTTGAGAGCATCGCCGATGGACTCGCTTATGCCCATGAACAGGGAGTTCTTCATCGGGATGTGAAACCCTCTAACATTCTGGTAGACCATTCGCACCGCGCCTATATCACCGATTTTGGGCTTGCGCGGCTGGTGCAGGCAGGCCAATCCACGCTCAGTCAGGATATGTTGATGGGTACGCCGCATTACATATCCCCGGAACAAGCACGCGGTAGCCAAAACCTCGGCCCCGGCGCCGACATTTATTCCTTTGCCGTCATCCTGTATGAATGGGTCGTGGGGAGAGTGCCCTTTAGCCGGGACACACCCTACGCCATCGTCCACGATCACATCTATACCCCCCTCCCCTTGCCAAGCACCATCAATCCAGCCATTAAACCCGATTTGGAAATGGTCTTGCTCAAAGCCTTATCGAAGGAACCGGAAGATCGTTACCTGACAGCCGCCGAGCTTTTCCGTGCATTCAAAGCAGCAATCACTAGCACCGGCTTGCGGGAAATGGCGGACAACGCCTCACCAGCCGTCATTATCATTGAATCGCCCATCGGCAAAGAAACGCAGTTATCCAGCGCCACACCGATTGTAAGTATCCCTTTGCCGCTACCGCGTGAGCGCGTACCGGTTCAAACCTATCGCGCTGCCAATGCTCCGAAGCCAAAATCCGGTCAGTGGATTACCTACCTCACCCTCATCGTCATTGTGGGAATTGTCATCCTTCTGGTACTCGCCAGTCAGCGCCGGGAGACACCCACAAACTCGCCGCCGTTGCCCACGCTTGCGGTTCTCTCGCCAACATTAAGTCCGTCGTCTATCACATTGATTGACATTCCTGAACTCTCGCTCAGTGATGCACAAGCCGCTGTCCAGAACAATCCCAATGATCCCGCAGCACACCTAGCCCTCGGACGTGCTTACTGGCTGCAAAGTCAGATGACACCGGGCATCGAAGCGATCAATGCAGGTGCAATCCTCGCGCCAGAACAGGGCATCTACTGGCTGTCAGCAGCACAAATGACCGAAACACTGGGGGAGATAGGCGGCGCGGTGCGCCTCAATATGCAGGCACTATTTGTCACCCCGCCCGACTCGCCTCTATACCCTCAAATCCGCGCCGCCGTCGGGGAATATATTTACAATACGGCACTCAACCCGCAAGCCATCAATCTCGAGCAGGTGAAAAATTTCGGGCTTTCGGGGTGGGAAGACAATGAATTATATGACATTATGGTTATCCGATCGTTGATTTCCGGTTATCGCCTTTTGCTGGCTGAAGGCGCGATACGCCGCATGAGAGCCGAAACTAATTTTGCTGCCGAGTACCATCTGGTACGGGGCGAACTCTTTAAGGCACAGGATGACATCACCCATGCGCGGGCAGAATGGGCGCTAATCGCCACATTGCAAGACGTACCCGGATGGATCAACAATCGCGTTACCGAATTACTCTCGTTATCAGGAGTTTGACATCACTATGCGAAAGCCAATCATTGCTGGCAACTGGAAAATGTACAAGACGCTGCCTGAATCGGTCGCGTATGTACATGAATTAGCGCCCCGTCTCGCACCCTTCACCGGTGTGGAGCGCGTGATCTGCCCCACCTATATTGCGTTGGCGGGTGTCGCCGATGCCCTGCGCGGTACCGAACTCAAGGTTGGGGCGCAGAGTGTCCATTGGGAAGCTCAGGGCGCGTTCACCTCTCAAATTTCGCCGGCCATGCTGCAAGGTCTGGTCGAATATGTCATCATCGGGCATTCCGAATGCCGTGCGTATCTCGGTGAAACGGATGAAACCGTGAACAAGAAAGTGAAAGCCGCACTCGCCTATGCGCTAAAGCCGATTGTGGCGGTCGGCGAAAGTTTGCAGCAGAACGAAGCCGGACAAACGGCCAGCGTCATCGGCGGGCAGATTCGCGCTGCGCTGGAAGGCGTAGACGCAGCTAATATGGCGAACATCGTCCTCGCTTATGAACCCATCTGGGCAATTGGCACGGGTAAGAATGCCAGCGGCGCCGTTGCACAGAGCGTCATCGGCGGGACAATCCGCGCCACCTTAATTGATCTGTACGGGAATGCTGTTGCGCAAACCGTTCGCATTCAGTATGGTGGCAGCGTCAAGCCAGAAAACATGCACGAATACATGTCCCAACCGGACATTGATGGCGCGTTAGTCGGTGGCGCTTCACTCAAAACCAATGATTTTGCAGCCCTGATCGAAGCGGCGGCAAAGGCTAAAGGAGTCTAAATCTGGCTCCGCTGGATCTGTTGACCCCTTGGTTACTGTTAGCAGGGCTGTTCTATACCCTGCGCCGGCTTGAAGTGTGGCTCCACCAGCACATCTTCAAGGTAGGTTGGCTTGTCACAAAACAGTATCAGACGACAACGATCCTGTATTACGCCTTTTTCCTGCCCGGCATTCTGCTCAACCAGATCGTCTATTGGTCTACTGCCGGTTTCCTGAATGTTCATGCCGAACGATCCATTGTCTGGCCTGAAAAACAGGAAATCGGCGAGCTAAAGTTGAGTTTTGTCCGTCTTACCAAAAATGTCAGCACATTCCGCCTCACGATCATCGCCAGCACACCACTCATCGTTGGCCTGCTGGTCGTCTGGCACATTGCCGTCAATGTGCTTTCGATACCGGTTCACCTAGCCAGTTTCCAGAGTGGAGCCTATGGCGACCTCACCAGCGGCCTTGCCCGGTTGACCTCTGCGCCTGATTTCTGGCTCTGGTTGTATCTAGCGTTCACCATCAGCAACACCATGATGCCAAACTTCGCGCTACTGCGTGGTTGGCGGGTTGTCATAGTGGCAACCGGCGTGATCGTCGTGGTGCTGTTTCTTGTAGGAGTAGGCAATCAAGTCATCTTAACCAATCTACAGGTTCCCGTCAGTAATGCCCTGAGTGGGCTTTCCACCCTGTTCGCCATCATTATTGGCATTGATCTATTCTTCCTCGCGGTACTGGGAACGGTTGAAGCCGTCATTGAACGCATTACCGGCAACAGCGCCACGTTCGAGAATGGTAAAATGATTACCCTCAGTCGCGCCGAATTGCAGGAACGGCGCATACAAGCGCAGGTTGCCGCCAAACGTGCTTCAACCGCCGAAAAACACCCGCAAATCAGCGCAACATCCAGCGTCTACCAGCTTCCCTTCCCCATTCCAGAACCACCGGGGCGAGAAGCCGTCACGCGCACTCCGAATATTGTCATCACGAATGACGACACGCCGGACGCTGCACCTGCATTGGGTTCAGCCAGACAAGCACCTGCCGTTGTCAGCGGAAAAGTAACCGACAGTCCCCCGCAGATAGGCAGTCCAGCCGAGAGAAAAGAGCTACCGCCGCAGGGCAGCAGTCTGCGTCCTTCTTTCCCAGCAGGAAGCCAGCCCTCGCCCTTTTCATCCGCACCCCGTCTCGACAAACCGGCTCAACCCGCTACTGGAATAGCGCCCAAACTGGCAGCGCCTGCTCCACTACACAAGCCTCCCCAGCCTTCCACCACCCTCAGCCCGTTAGCGAGGCCAGCCTTAACACCCGCGAGTGATGAACCACAAGACGACGACGAGGACTTTAAGTTTGATGAGGATGAGGACGACGGCAACGATGACGTGACCTACGAAGATTTTGAAGACCCCGCCTGACCATTACGCGCCAGCAAAAACGACCCGACAAACACCAGTGTGAGCATCACACCCAGCGCCACGAACTTAAACAACTGGCTCTCAACCAGCAGCGTCAGAGTACCGAACAGCGCACAGAAACAATAGTAGGCCAGCACGATTTGCCGCTGACTGAACCCCATATCCAGCAACCGGAAATGAATATGCCCGCGATCGCCTACAAATGGACTTCGCCCCTGCCGCAAACGGTTCAACACCTGCCACAAACTATCTACAAGCGGCAGTCCCATCACAAGCAAAATCGTCGCCATTTTCGCGCCACCGATAATACTTAATGTACCCAGTAGGTATCCTAAAAATGGCGCACCACCACCCATGAAAATCCGCGCCGGATAGAAATTGTATAGCAAGAAACCCAGTGCGCTTCCCATCAGCGCCAGCATCAGCAGGCTCACGCTCGACTGAGGCGGATTCACACGCAACGCGCTGTTCACAAACAACATCGCCCCGGCGATGAACGCCACACCCGCAGCCAGCCCATCCGCGCCATCCAACCAATTGACCGTATTCATCATGCCTACCAGCCAGAAAAAACTCAGCGCCACTGTCACAATATGAGGCCAGGGTGCGGTCTGTTGGCCGGTCAACGGGTTATTGAGCATCTCGATGAAAATCTGGAAGAAAATCGCAATCGCAGCAGCAGCGAACTGCCCGATAAATTGAGGAACCGCGCTGAAGTGGTAAATATCATCCAGTAATCCAACCAGAAAAATAACAGCGCCCCCCAGCAGCAATCCCGACAACCGAATCACCTCATAAGGATCAAGTCGCGGTACTGGAAGCGTCTGCGCCACCAGTACCGTAATTGTGAAACCTAGATAAATACTTACGCCGCCCAGTTTAGAAACCCCGCGCTGATCGGCATCACTCTGCCGCCGCCCCCCCGCCACCGCAACAATTTTGTAGCGCCGACCCAGCCGATCCACAATCGGAACAGTCACCAATGCGATGCTAAGGGACAGCAGAAAAACAAGAATGAAGGCGCTGGTTTCTAAGATCGTCACAGTAACACTCAGGTTCCGAATTGGCGGTCGCCCGCATCACCCAGACCCGGCATGATGAACCCAATTTCATTCAGGCGATCATCAATTGAAGCCACATGAATCGGCACATCGGGATGGGCTTTCGATAGGCGTTCGACACCTTCCGGCGCGGCAATCAAGCCCATAAACTTGATGCGCGACACGCCCCAGCGTTTCAGAATATCCACTGTCGCCACAGCCGATCCGCCTGTAGCCAGCATCGGGTCTAATACCAGACACACTTGTACCGTAGGAGCTGTTGGCAGCCGATTATAATATTCGACTGGGCGCAGCGTCTTTTCGTCACGATACAAACCGATATGCCACACCTGCACATTCGGCAGCATTTCCATAACGCCGTCTACCAACCCCAGACCCGCTCGCAAAATCGGCACCAGACCAATAGCGTCTTCCGATTTATAACCCTTTGCCTCCCCCATCGGCGTCGTAACCGTCTTGGGCTGAAGCGGCAAATCACGGGTCGCTTCATACGTCAGCAGTAAGGCCAATTCGCGCACCAATTCCCGGAAAGCGCGATGATCCGTTTCTTTATCGCGCAGGACGCTCAACTTGTGCAAAACGAGTGGATGTTGGGAAACATGAACGTAGCTCATCGTCACAGCTCCTCGGGGTAATAATTCGTCCAATTGTACGCAGTGCAGAGAAGCCTGTAAAGCGACCGTTGCGCCCCATCACCTTCCGAATATACAATCGAACAAATCATCTGGTAGGGAGTCTTGAATGACTGACGATGCACGCATGGTCGGAGGAGGTCGCCGCCGCGATGACCGCGAGAACATTGCGCTGCGCCCCAAGTTCTTGCGCGATATTGTCGGTCAGGACTCGGTACGCGAGAATCTTCAAATTTTGATAGACGCGGCCAAAAGCCGCAGCGAACCGATTGACCACGTTCTATTCTACGGCCCACCCGGCCTCGGCAAGACATCACTAGCCTATGTCATTGCGAACGAAGTTGGCGTCAATATCCGCATCACAGCGGGGCCTTCCATCGAACGTGCCGGTGATCTAGCGGCGATTCTCACCCATCTCAAGCAGAACGATATCCTGTTCATTGACGAAGTTCATCGGCTGGGGAGAGCCGTCGAAGAAGTGCTTTATCCTGCGATGGAAGATTTCGTCCTCGATATTGTCATCGGCAAAGGCCCCGCCGCCAAAAATGTGCGGCTTAATTTGCCGCGCTTCACCGTGATTGGCGCCACCACACGTCTCGCGCTGCTTGCCGCCCCCTTGCGGGATCGTTTCGGAGCGCAATTCCGCTTGGACTTCTACGACCTTCCGGCGATGGAACACATCATCCGGCGGGCGGCAGATATGCTCAAAATTGAGATTAAACCCGAAGGCACCACTGAAGTCGCCCGTCGCGCTCGCGGCACACCCCGCGTCGCGCTGCGCCTGCTGCGCCGGGTACGTGACTATGCTCAGGTACGCGCTCAGGGGATTATCACTGGGCCAGTCGCCGGTGAAGCCCTCGCCCTGCTCAACATTGACCATCTTGGCCTTGATGATGTGGATCGCCGCATCTTGACCCTCATCATCGAAAAATATGGCGGCGGGCCTGTAGGCTTAGAAACCATCGCCGCCGCCATTAGCGAAGACAGCGCAACCATTATGGATGTCTGTGAACCCTATTTGCTTCAACTAGGGTTCCTCGCTCGAACGCCACGCGGCAGAACAGCCACACCATTTGCGTATGAGCATCTTGGCTTCACCCCGCCCACGTCGCCTAACGAAAGTCAACAATCCCTCTTTTAGAGGACATCTGAATGGATATGAACCAGATTGGTCGAATATTGCTCATTGTGGGCATTGGCATTTCTATCGTCGGTGGCTTGCTCATGCTCATCAGCCGCATTCCCTTCCTGCAAAACTTGGGACAATTGCCGGGTGACATTCGGGTGGAAGCGCAAGGCTTCACCTGTTTCATGCCTGTCGCCAGCATGATTTTCCTCAGCATCCTTCTAACCATCATCGTCAATATCATCATCCGACTAATAAACCGCCCATGAACATCTCTGACTTTGACTACGACCTGCCTGAATCCTGTATCGCGCAAACTCCCGTCGAGCCACGCGACTCGTCCCGGCTTATGATTTTGAATCGGCAAAATGGTCACATCGAACATCGCATTTTCCGCGATATAGCCGATTATCTGAACGCTGGTGATGTCCTCGTCATCAACACCACCCGCGTCATTCCTGCCCGCCTCAAAGCGGTAAAAACGGCAACCGGTGGCAGCGTAGAACTGCTCCTGTTGCGCCAGTTGGACGATTTGCGCTGGCAATCGCTGGTGGGTGGTCGAAAAGTAGCAGTCGGAACCCGCTTGGACTTTCCAAAGATATCCATTTATGCCGAAGTCGTCGAATCCCTTGAAGGTTCCGAACGGATTGTTGCCTTCAGCCAGCCAGTCAACGACCTTCTGGAAGAATTGGGCGAAACCCCGCTTCCGCCCTACATTCGCACACGGCTTGAAAATGGGGATCGCTACCAGACCGTATACAACCGGCAGGAGGGTTCTGCCGCTGCGCCCACTGCCGGATTGCACTTCACCCCTGATTTGTTGATGGCGCTGCGCGAAAAAGGCATTCGGATTGCCAACTGCGTCTTGCACATTGGCCTCGACACCTTTCAACCGGTGAAGGTTGACCGCATCGAAGATCATCACATGCACAGTGAATATGCCTATCTTTCCCCCGAAGATGCGCGAACCATCAACGATGCGAAACTGGCGGGTAAGCGAATTATCGCGGTAGGCACGACCAGCGCCCGCACACTGGAAACAGCCGGCCTCCTCAGTGCAGGCTTAGAGCCGTCCGAAGCCATGTCGACACCCAATATCTGCCCGTGGCGACCCGTCACAGCCTTTGAGCGCGACACCAATCTCTTTATCTACCCCGGCTATCGGTGGCGTGTCGTGGATGCCATTATCACGAACTTTCATCTTCCCAAATCTACCTTGCTCATGATGATGATGTCCTTCGCCAGCAAAGAGATCATCCACAACGCTTACGAAACCGCCAAAAGCGAAGGCTACCGCTTCTTTTCTTTCGGAGATGCCATGTTCATAAACAGCTAACCGCGCCAAACGGAGTTGCGGGTTGGCAATATCCTACCGTTGACGCTCTCGTGCGAACGCCCTATAATGGCGGTTCTGCCTATTACAAGATGTTCACAGCCCATTTTCCCCGTAGTATGTGCCCATGAAGCAGGTACAGCGGCGGTGGCAAGTGAAGATTGGGAGACACACACATGTACGCTATTATCCGCTCCGGCGGGCACCAGTATCGCGCTGAAGTCGGCGCTTTTCTGGATGTCGAAAAACTTCCGCACAACGTGAATGACAGCATCGAGATTTCGGATGTCCTGCTCGTCGGTGATGACGAAACAACCGTGATCGGTCAACCGTTCGTCGAAGGCGCGAAGGTCAAGGCCACCGTCGTTGAGCAGTTCCGGGGTGAAAAGATTATCGTCTTCCACTACCGTCAACGCACCAACTACCGCAAGACCAATGGTCATCGCCAGTACTATACCCGTCTGCGGATTGACGCAATTCAGAAATAATTACAGGAGCAGATCACAATGGCACACAAAAAAGGTGGCGGCTCCAGCCGCAACGGGCGCGATAGTAATTCGCAGCGTCTAGGTGTGAAGCGTTACGGTGGGGAATTCGTCATTCCCGGCAATATCATCGTTCGCCAGCATGGTACCCATTTCCAGCCCGGTGAAAATGTCGGCATCGGCAAAGATCACACCATTTACGCGAAGATCGAGGGTGTGGTGGTCTTTGAACGTATGCGGGGCCGTGATGGTCAGAAATGTATTTCCGTCTATCCTGAAGCTGAAGTGGCTAAATAGCCTGCGCAGCAAAAACTGATTCCCTTACCCATAAGTAGCGTTACGCTACCCCGGCGGGGGCCGTGACGCGACATAAGGACGCGAAAGAAAAATGAAAGAAAAAATCCATCCTAAGTGGTATTCCGAAGCCAATGTGGTTTGTGCCTGTGGCAATTCGTGGAAGACGGGCGCAACAGTCCCCGAAATCCGCACGGACATTTGCTCCGCTTGCCACCCCTTCTACACTGGCGAACAGCGCATCGTGGACACCGAAGGTCAGGTGGATCGCTTCCTCAAGCGCCTTCAGGTTCGTGATACCCGCCGTGCAGAAGTCGAAGCCCGTTCGGTGGCTCAAACTTCGCCTGATACCCTCATCAGCGATTTCGAAATCGGCAAACGCTATGTGACGATTCTTGAAGAACATGGCGTCAAGATTGTCGGTGACTTCCTCGCCAAGCTGGCCGAAGGTGAAGAAAAGCTGCTCGAAATTCCGGGCATTGGTCGCAAAGTCGTCTCGGACATCAAGAAGGCTCTGCGCGCTCGCGGTTACGAACTCCCGCAATCGCCGGAATAAATCCATCGTATCTGATCATATCAAGAGGCAGACCCTACCAACAAAGGTCTGCCTCTTGTGTTGTATGGAGGTAACATGCGTCACCATAGCGGACGTGTAGAAGTCATTTGTGGCAGCATGTTCTGTGGCAAGACAGAAGAATTGATCCGTCGTGCGCGGCGTGCCGTGATCGCACGTCAGGAACTTCAAGTCTTCAAACCGCGCATGGATGATCGCTACAGCATTGAAAAAGTAACCAGCCACAGCGGGCAGGATTATCAGGCGCTCCCCATCAGCCACTCCTCTGAACTGGCCTCAAACCTCGCCGCCACCACCACCGTCATCGCGGTGGATGAAGTCCAATTCTTCGATGAAGGAATCGTCGCGGTGGTTCAAGAATTAGCCTACCGGGGAGTACGTGTCATTCTGGCAGGCTTAGATATGGATTTCAGGGGTGAACCCTTCGGCCCCATGCCCCGCTTGCTTGCTATTGCCGAAGAAGTCACAAAACTACACGCCATCTGCGTCATTTGCGGCGAAGATGCCTGTCGCACCCAACGCCTCGTCAATGGCAAACCTGCAAACTACAACGACCCCATCATTTTCGTTGGCGCACAAGAAGCCTATGAAGCTCGTTGCCGCGAACATCATGACGTACCGCGTTAAACCAATAAGCACACTTTACAATCTTATGATTTATAATTACATGCTATTCACAAAAATTGAATAGACATACTTAAAACAGTCATGGTAGACTAGACAATCAAGAGGTTGTGCTTTATTTCCTCTAAATGTCTGGAGGCGTGTTAATGACCCCCATCCGTGTGGTTTGCATCGAAGACGAACCCGAAATGATCGATTTGATGCGCCTTATACTCTCACGGGATGGGTTTGAAGTCATCGGTTCTCCGGGGGGGATGCAAGGTCTACAAATCATCGAGGACGTACAACCCCGCCTTGTCCTGCTTGACTTGATGATGCCCGATATGGATGGGTGGGAAGTCTACCAGCGCATGAAGGCCAACCCCGCCACCAGCCACATCCCGGTAATCGTGGTCACTGCCCGCGCTCAAAGCATAGATAAAGTCCTCGGGTTGCACATCGCTAAGGTGGATGATTACGTCACCAAGCCGTTTGGGCCAACCGAATTGCTGGAAAGTGTGCGCCGGGTCATCGCCGAAAACGCCTAAATTCACCCACCAATTCCATAAAACGTCATTTCTTCGGTTTCGCAAATCTTATATCCTCTGTATAATCTCTGTGCCTCGTCGCTCTGTCGCACATAGGTGGGATTGTCATGAGAAAACGGATTCTACTCTCGATCATTTGCTGCTTGTTCAGCCTCGTAATGGTGCTTGTCGCGGTTCCAGCGGCGGCACAGGGGCAGAATCTGCTTACGAACCCCGGATTTGAGCCTTCCTTTCAATCCCTCGATGGGGTACCGCCCCGGCAGGTGGCACAAGGTTGGTCGCCCTGGCACGTCACTGGTGGGGCTTCTGCTTCAGAAAACATCCAACCGGAGTATTATCCGGCCTCCGATACCACAAATGGCCTCGGAGTACCGCGCATCCGTTCCGGCAGCGATGCCCAGCAGTACCAAACCTTTTTCGCCACCCATGACGGCGGACTTTTCCAGCGCGTAAACGGCGTTTCGGCAGGGGATGAATTGACCTTCAGCGCCTATATATACGTGTGGTCTAGCAGCTTCGATGACGTAAACAAAAGCGATCAGGATGGTGATGTGGTCGTTCAGGTCGGTATAGACCCAGCCGGCGGAACCGATGGCACAAGCGGCGGTATCATCTGGTCGCAACCGACTATCCAGTACGATGCTTACAACCAGTACACAGTCACGACAACCGCACAGGGAAGTGCCATCACGGTGTTTATCCGTTCAACCGTGAGCATCCCCGTTAAAAACAACAACATCTACGTGGATGATGCCTCTCTCACAACCGGTGCAGTCGTAGTTGCAACGGCCACCAATACGCTGCCGCCGGAACCGAGCGCGACAAATACGGAACAGCCCTCGCCAACCCCGCAAACTGAAGCCTCTGCCACGCCAGTTCCGCCGAGCGCAACGCCAGAAGCGACAATTGCGGCGCCCGAATCCGCGAGCGCGACTCCCATCCCCGAACAGCCGACTGCAACCAACACCGAGTTGCCGCTTGCTTCCGCCACGCCCACGCAGGAATCCCTTCAAGCCAGCGCAACGCCGCTGCCGCCCACATTTACGAGTGTCCCCCCCACCCCGGAAGGTGGCTTCCAGAGCAATATCACCCATGTGGTTCAAACCGGTGATACAGTTGGAAATCTGGCAACCCTCTATGGAAGTACGATTGATGCCATCATCAAGGCCAATGGCTTAGCGAGTAGCGCCTTCATCCGCGTGGGTCAAAGCCTGATTATTCCAGTGCGGCAACCGCCGATCATGCCAGCCACCGCCACCCCCTCGCCGGTTGCGCCCATCACCACACCGCTGCCGCCGAATCCTTCTTCACAGACATTTGTGTATGTGGTGCAACCCGGCGATACCCTGTCGCGCATAGCCGTGCGCTTTAGCACCAATTCAGCCACCCTTTCCCAGTTGAACGGCATTGCCAACCCCAACCTGATCCGGTTAGGTCAGCGGTTGCTCATCCCGAATGGTCAGGTGTCAGGTGGCGATGTGACCGGAGCAAGTGCCACTACCCAACCTCCAGTCGCACAAAGTACCACCTATGTCGTCCGGGGCGGCGATACGCTCTATGGCATCGCCCTGCGCCTGAAGCGCACCGTTGCGCAGTTGATGCAGGCCAACAACCTGAACAATCCGAATTTCATTTTCGTTGGGCAAGTGTTGGTCATTCCATGAGTACAAAATGGCGTGTGCTGCGCAGCATTCGCAAACATGAAGTCATCTTAGCGCGTGTCCGCCTATGTGATACGTTCTGGACACGCTTCAGAGGGCTTCAACTTGTTCGCCATTTGCCGGAGGACGAAGGGCTGCTGTTTGTGACGAACTCGGAAAGTCGTTCCAACACCAGCATTCACATGCTCTTCATGTTCTTCAGTATTGGCGTCATTTGGCTAGATGCGCGGGGCAAGGTCGTAGATACTTGCCTCGCCAAACCTTGGCGACCTGTCTACGCGCCTAAAGCACCAGCGCAGTTCTTCGTGGAAGCCAATCCCATCATCCTCAATCGGGTTAAAATCGGGGATGTGCTGCGCTTTGACGAGGAATCTGCATGATCCAGCGTGGGTTACTACTGTTCTTCATGGTTGCCTTCCTAATTGTCTGGCCTTCGCAAGCTCAGGACAACACCGCCAATGTCACGATCCATGTCGTGCAGCGCGGCGAAACGCTATACCGGATTGCTCAGCAGTACGGCCTCACAGTCAGCGACCTTGCCGCGCTGAACGGCCTCCTTGACCCTAGCAATATAAAGGTCGGGCAACGCTTGCTGGTACCCATAGCAGGCAACCCCATCCCTGCACAACCGCTGACGCATATCGTACAGGCTGGCGAAACCCTCCGCAGTATCGCGCAATTGTACAATCAAACCATCGAAGAACTCGCAGCACGAAATAACATCACCGATATAAATACCCTGTATATTGGGCAGGTTCTGGCACTGTCTAATGCCCAGTCCCCCGCCCCAAGCCCCACGCAACCACAGCCAACGCCTATCGCACAGGTGGCACAAGCACCCGCACCCGCATCCAGCGCCAATAGCATCCTTTATGTGGTTCAGAGAGGCGATACGCTTTTCCGCATAGCCACGCGCTACGGCGTCACCGTGAACACGCTTACGCAAGCCAACAGCATCAGCGACCCCACGCTCATCTATGCCGGTCAACAAATCATCATACCCGCTGGAGAAGCGCCACAGATCGCGCTGGATTTACCTGCCACGATCAGCCAGCTTGACGTAAGTCCAACCCTGCTGGTGGAAGGCAAATCCGCACGTATTCAATTCACCTCTACCGTTCCAATGAACGTCGGCGGAACATTTCTGGACAAAACGCTGAACGTGGCTTCGGAAGAAAGCAATACCCGGCATACCATCTTTGTCGGTATACCCGTATTCACATCGGCGGGTATTTATCCACTCACCCTCGTACTCACCGATGCCAATGGCGCACAAACTTCGCTCACCCTCAATCTACAGATTGTTGCGGGTGGCTATGGGCGCGAATCGCTGACCATCGGGGCAGATCAAGCTGATTTGCTGAACCCCAACGTGGAAGCAGCAGAGCAGGCTGTGCTTCAAAGCGTCATGGGGCGCTTCTCACCCACACGTTACTTCGATGGCCCAATGGGGCTTCCTGCTGCCGCCAGTATCACCTCCCCCTTTGGGCGAAACCGTTCCTATAATGGGGGCCCATTTGATCGCTTTCATTCGGGAACCGATTTTGCCGGCGCTCCCGGAACGCCCGTCCTTGCGGCAGCTTCAGGCGTTGTGGTGATGGTAGATCGGCTCAATATACGCGGCAACGCCACCATCATAGATCACGGATGGGGCATCTACACCGGCTACTGGCATCAGACTGAACAGTACGTCAGCGTAGGGGATATCGTCAGCACCGGACAGGTCATCGGCACCATCGGGTCTACTGGCCGCGTGACCGGACCGCATTTGCACTGGGAACTCTGGGTCAATGGCCTTCCCGTTGATCCAATGCAGTGGGTTCAACAACCGTTCCCCTAATCTCTCCACAAAATCACAATCAAAAAGAGGGCATGAGTGCCCTCTTTTTGATTTCAGATCAAGTGTACTGTCACCTATGCAGACGGCTTAAAAGCCTCATCTAGTGCTTCAAAGTTCGTGAACAGGAAATGATCGTGGTAGTAATGAATCCACAAGAACGAGAGGATCGCGGTGTAGTATGCCGTATCGAAATGCTTGTTGGAGTCAATGCCGGGGTATATCAGTTGTGTAGCCACATAAACCACCACAAACACAATCAACGACCCAACCAGCATCATCGTACTCAGCGCGAACAACCCCCATGAGTCTTTGCGATTGCTAAAGCGCGAAACCAGCGGGGCGCTCTGCTTCAGATCGCCGTACTGCTGGCGAATCTTGATGATGTAGAACGTGATCGCTAGATACTGGAACGAGTGCCACATATTCGCACCCTGAAACGCGGTATCCAGATTGGGGAACGCAGCCAGCGGGAAGAACACAATCACCGACAGACCGATAAATATGGTCTTAGGCCAGTTCACAATGCCGGACTGAACTTCGCGGATCGTCTTAATAATCCACAGTGCAGCCGCAACAAAGAACACCGCAGCAGCGGCATAAAACAACCATGACTGCTGGAAAAATGCAGGGATAGACTGTGTGAGATCGTTCTGCCCTACCTTAAACGCTCCCGCAGCAATCTTGAATGCCGCCATCGGGAACAAGCAAGTCAGCACAACAGCGTAGTCCAGCCCACGAGCCATCGGGCTAACCGCGCTCTGACCATTCTTAACGATGGCATGTTCCTTGTGGTTATACAGCTCGACAATATACGTCACCTGATGCAAAACATGCAGCATCGCCCAGAAAAAGAAGATAGTCAGCAGCAGCGTCAGGTTCAGGAAAGCCAGCGCAATCACGATAACAGGAATAATCAACGACGACCGAATCAGCATCGGATAACGACGTTTGAAATCGCCATCCAAACCGGTTCGCAGCAGCGTAGACATCATGTGCGGGCCACCGACTGCAATAGCGACAAACCCGTTGACGACATTGCGGCTTACGTCCGATTCCAGACCGAATACATCCATACCGATAACGTAGAACACATAAGGCAACGGCACAACCAGCACGCTGAGAATAATGAAAATCATATCCCAGCGTTTGTTGCGCAGCCAAAAACTTGGCTTATCCTGCCCTAAAGCAGGCGCTTGTGATGAAATAGAAGAAACAGCAGTAGCGGCCATAACGACTCCCTCCAAACGTACTTAAACGAACACAACTCACAGGAAGATATCTTCACTGGATCGTTTATTTAGCTACGCTAAGCATTTTAGCCGAAATAAACCTTATTCGCTACAACCAATCTATCTTGTGGACAACGTAGATGCAGTCATTTGCACGCTTCGCGGTGGTCATCCCCCCGTCAAATAAAAAGGGGATCGCCTAAAGCGACCCCCTCCAGCGTAGGCGTCACGCCCTACGCAACAGTCAATCCATAGTCGTTTGCGCGTGCAGCGGGACAACCATCGGAATCGGAAACCCGTTGAAGGGGACGGCATACTCATTGGTATACGCGCCCGTGTCCAGAAACACCAGTCGATCGCCGATGTGCGTCTCCGGCATTTCAAAGCCGCGTGCGATCACATCACAGCTATCGCAGCTGGGGCCTGCCAGCGTGTAATGAGCGATCTGGCGATCATCTGCATTCGGATCGAGGTGACGAACGACCGGCGGAAAGCCTTCGTAAGTCTCCATCAACCCGTTGAACACGCCCGCATCCAGATACAACCACATTTCATCGCCCCGGCGTGCCTTGCCCACCACTGTCACCAGCAGACGACCAGACTCACCCACCAGACCACGACCCGGTTCCAGAATCAGGCGTGGGTTCGGGTGCGGAATAAAGTCCCGCACAGACTGCATAACCGCACGACCAATCTCCTCAATCGTCGGAATGCTGGCATCATGATAGTGTCCGGCAGGAAAACCGCCACCAATGTCGAGAAAATGAAGGCCAAACCCCTGAGCGATGGCCTGTTTCCAGACCTCGCCGCAAGTACGAATGGCGTTCACCCAATTCTGGACTTTCAGACATTGAGAACCCACATGAAACGACAATCCGATCGGTTCCAGACCGAGATGACGTGCTTGCTGGAACAAATCGAGCGCATCAGCGCCGCTAACACCAAATTTGCCTGCGAGTGGCAGCACACTTCCGTGATTATCCACAGATAACCGAACATACACTCGGGAACCCGGAGCATACCGTGCCACTTTCTCGACCTCGAAAGTCGAGTCTACCACCATCGCGTATACGCCTGCGTCGGCCATACGCTGCAAGAAGACCGGATTCTTGATTGGATTGCTGCAAATGATCTGCTCGCCGCACGCTCCCACCTCTAGCGAACGTTCTAGTTCAGCCAGAGAAGCGATTTCCAATCCGCCGCCCTTATGAACAACCAGACGCATCACATCTGTGCTGGCATTTGCTTTCACCGCGTAGAAAATCTCGCTGCCGGGAAATTCACGCAGGAATGTGTCATAGGTACGATTGATTCGATTGAAGTCAAGAACAAGACTGGGAGTAGTGGTCAATGGGTCATGCAAAATAGCGTCCAAGCGGACTGTGTTCATCTGGATTTCTGTATTCTCCCTCATCGCTACTTAGAACGGACACAGCATAAAGGGGCAGCCCATAATGATATAGCCAACCCCTTCATAATTAGATTCTAGAACATTTTGCACCTGCTGTATATAGAGAGTTGATAAAAGTCTTGTTAAAAATTCCGCACGGTATCGGGGTTAACTCAAAGCAGATGCGATACCACATCCACTCCCTGCCAGATGGACATTCCCTTACCTGTTTCCCAGTGTTGGGAATATTCTTCTGTACTCAGGATGGCCTCTAGCTCGAATGACAATTCCTCAAGCGTATTCATGAGTATATCGCCAGCTGCGGGGTGGTGAATGAGGAGCGACAAGAGTTCCAGCGCGGTTGTATGCTGATGCTCGACAAAAAGCCAGCGTATCGCCGCCCACAACGCTTGGATGATGAGCACACTATCATTCGATTTCCGGGCTGCACCGATCATATCTTTAAGCACTTCTTTTGATGGAGGTTGGAGTGCGATCTTTAACTCGCTCGTATCCCGGATAGCACCCGCCATCCCCCACCCCTTCTCATCCTTACGAGACATCTCTAAACTGCGTTGAAAATACGCTAACGCAACCGCCACTTCTCCCAGTTCATAAGCAGCATCCCCGAGGCGATTACAAACCCGAACTTGCCCCCCTAGATCGTTTGCAACCTCGAATAACCGAAGGGCTTCCTCAAGATACTGACGGGCTTCAATCGGCTCACCTTGCACCAGCGACACGCTACCGAGGCTCAACAATGAATCCGCGACAATCAAATCGTCTCGGATTTCGTGAGCCGTTATCAAATTTTCTTGGTACAACTTGCGGGCAGGGCGGTACTCGCCCAATCCAAGATGTGCCGATGCTATATGACTCTTGAAACTAATCTGATCCCGAATTTGCCCCGTTGTAATAGCGAGCTGCAACGCCTGATCGAAATACACCAGCGCATTACGGTATGCGCCATGCTTTAATGCCTGTGTCCCCGCCAGCACGCCGTACCGCGCCTCTTTAGCTTTCTCGCCCCCCAGCCCAAAATGGAATGCCAGCATCGGCCACGTTTCGGATTCATCAGCACGGAGCGCCTCTAACTCAGCCGCAATCAATCCATGCAGTACCGGACGCCGATCCGATTCGATAAGCTCAAGTACCCCTTCACGAAGTTTGTCATGCGTGAATCGCCACCGATCTTCAAAAACCTCCAGCACCGCCGCATCCGAACAATCCGCCAACCATTGTTGGATATCCTTGTCGGGGGACAATCGCCCCAAAACACTGACATCCAGCCATCGTCCCATCACTGCCGCGAATTGCAAAAGCGGCATAGCCGATTCTGGAATTCGCCCTAAGCGTCTTTCAATAACCCGCTTGATACCGCCTGCAAGCACCGACGCAGGTAGCGTCACCAGACCGATTCGATCCAGTTGCCCCGCTTCTTCTGCCAGCAGGCGAACCACTTCGACCAGAAAGAATACATTCCCTTCCGTTTCTCGTTGAAGCAGTTCCAATACATGCGGTTGCTTGCCATTTTCACCCAGCATCGCTTCGCTTAATTGAGCAATGCCGCGGTCGCTCAACCGCCGTAAACGCAAAACGTGCGCTCCGGGTATTCGTCCGGCCAGTTCGGGACGCTCATCATCACGAAAACTGCCCACCACCAGCAACGAAAGTTTGCCAATATAACTCGATAGGTGAATAAGCACATCGAGGCTTTCCGCTGCCCACTGCATATCCTCAAGAAGAATAAGCGTAGGTTGTTTCAGATTCGTAAAAAGCCCTTGAAACGCATCCAGAAAACGTTGATGCGCGAAACGAGGAGTCAATTCAGGCGCATCAGGAACAGGCCGCCCCAACAGCTCATGAATATCGGGAACCAGTATCTTCAGCGGTGATAGAATCTCGTCCGGTAGACCGGGCTGCATCACCAACCACCGCAGCACCGACCGCCACAGAAAATACGGACTGCCGCCTTCGGCAATCGCCTGCCCGCGCAGTACCAATGCCCCGCGCACCAACGCAAGCGCCCGCACCTCATCCAGCAACCGGCTTTTCCCAACGCCGCTTTCCCCACTCACCAACCACAGGCCACCAAGTCCTGCCAACGCCTCGCTCAGCGCCGCAGACAACTTCGACACTTCGGCATCGCGCTCGACAAGACGTGCAGCCTGCAAGAAACTCTCACGAGTCGCAGCCGACTCCTGGAATATGGCATTGCTGGTCAAAGACCCCATCTCGCGCAGAACTTCCGCCGCATCCTTAAAGCGCAGCACACGATCTCTTGCTAACAATCGCTCAAGAATGAACTTTAAGTCGGGATGGACATCCAACTCGGAAACATCCGGGTTGCCGTATAACAACTGATTGGTTAACCTTCACAATAGGGGGAGAACGGATGTAAACTGTGGTGCATGATCATGAGATACGACTACCTCAGCCAACATCCGAACGTGTTTCAGAAATGCACCGGTCTGACCGTTGATCT
>Ga0172373_10001142_pt1 | contig 43084 bp, 38 predicted proteins | sample Lak10m_2_FD_114546 | JGI IMG/M metagenome (GOLD analysis project Ga0172373, IMG submission 114546) | Freshwater microbial communities from Kabuno Bay, South-Kivu, Congo - kab_092012_10m | ecosystem: Environmental > Aquatic > Freshwater > Lake | place: Democratic Republic of the Congo... | reverse complement strand
TCGGTGTTCGAGCACCATGCGGACAGCACGTTCGCGCACCTCGGGTGAAAAACGGTTTGATTTCTTGCTCATGGCTCCATCTTCTCAAAGTGTGGAGCCTCCTCAAAATCCGGGGCGATTCACCAGCAATGCAGCCGACAACCCAATTGAAGCAAGTAGGCCAAGCCGGTGCGTCTTGCATGTAGCGCGTGGCTTTCACGTACCAAGCGGCTACAAAGTCGAGCAGGCCTGAGTTGTCGATGCCGCTAAACACCCCGCGTGTGTCTTCGCGTTGTGCATCGTCCATGAACTTGGCACCCACGAACGGCGGATTGCCCAACACATAGCTGCACCGCTGCGCAGGCAACACCTCGTTCCAGTCCAGCCGCAGGGCGTTGCCGTGTTGAATGTGCGGCGTGCTTTTAAGCGGAATGCGGGCAAAGTAAAGGCCAAACTCCACGCTCACGCGCAGGTTCATTTGGTGGTCCATCAGCCACAAGGCCACTTGGGCAATTTGCGCGGGGAATTCCTCGATCTCAATGCCAAAGAATTGGTCCACGTTCACGCCCACCAAGCTGTGCACGTCCACCGCCAGCTGGCCTTTGTGGGCGCTCAGCTCGTGGTCGGCGCGCAGCACTTTCAGCTCCAGCTCGCGCAGTTCGCGGTAGCTGATCACCAAGAAATTGCCGCACCCACAGGCTGGGTCAAAAAATGTCAGTTGCCGCAGCTTTTTGTGAAACTCAAACAGCTTGCTGCGGTGGCCTTTCACGCGCTCAAACTCGGCGTGCAGCTCATCCAAAAACAGCGGCTTGATCAGCTTGAGGATGTTGGCCTCAGACGTGTAATGCGCGCCCAAGTTGCGGCGGGCTTTGTCGTCCATGATGCTCTGGAACAAGCTGCCAAAAATCGCCGGGCTGATGGCAGACCAATCCAGCGCGCAGGCGTCCAGCAGCGCTTCGCGCATGGCGGTGCTGAAGTCGGCCATGGGCAGGGTTTCTTCAAACAAGCGGCCGTTGATGTAGGCAAACTGGCCCAGTTGTTCGTCGATGTTTTTGCTGCGCTGGTTCTCTGGCGTGTTGAGCACCTGAAACAATTGCCCCAGGCGTGGCCCCAGGTCCGAGCCGTCGGGCGCGGTGCGTTCTTCAATGAAGTCTCTGAACGATTGCGCGGGCTGAAAAATGCCCGTGTCATCCGCAAACAGGCAAAACAGCAAGCGCACCAGCAGCACTTCCAGTGCGTGGCCGCTGTAGCCGCTGGCTTTCAGGGCATCGTGCAAGCGGCCCATCCGCTCTGCCGCTTTGATGTTGACGGGGTCTTCGGCTCGAATGGCTTGCACTTTGTAGCCCGCGAGCAGGCCAAAGAGCTTCACGTGCTTGTGCAAGTCCTTGAGTTGAAACTGAACGCTCTCGCCCGTGGCCAAAATGCGCACGCGAAAGCGCGCAAAGTCGCAAGCCACCACCAACTGGGGCAGGTTGCGCTCGGGCACGTTGTGCAGGTAGTTCAAGGCTTGGCCGTCGGCTGCGTCTAAATCTTCGTTGCGAGACTTGTGCTCCACCACCAGCACGCCCGGCCAAAACAAGTCGACATAGCCTTGCGAGCCATCGAGTTTTTTAACGTTCAGCTCAAAGATGGCCACGCGTTTGTCGGTGATGCCAAAGATCTCGAAGAAGGCAATCCAAAAGGGCTTGGCTTCGCTGTCTTCTTTGCTAGCGTCGGCCCAGGTTTTGCTAAAAAGCAATGCCCTCGATTTAATTTCGTTCCAAGCGAGACTTATTTGGTATTCAAAAATGAGCCTGAATGGTAATGGAGTTATCTCATTTCACCTAATATTTGGCGCGCTTTGAGTTCTAAAGAGTTAACCCGGTGCAACGCTGGCCTTGAGCTAGCATGCGGCATGACCAAACACCCTTCAAATTGGAGCCGACGTCACTGGCTCATGGCCGCTGGCGCTTGGGCGTCCCTGTGTGCGGCCCCCAGTTGGGCCGCCAAGCCCGAATTGCGCATTGGCAACACCAACCCGTATTCAGGCCCCGCAGCGGCCTGGAGTTCCGCCGGCAAAGCCATGGCGGCTTATTTCCAGCTCCTGAACGACCAAGGGGGCATCGATGGCCACCCCATTCGCTTCATCACCTTAGACGACGCCTATTCACCTGCCAAAACCATCGAGGCCACCCGCCGCTTGGTCGAGCGCGATCAGGTGCAGCTGATGTTTGGCTCCTTGGGCACGGTCACCAATTTGGCGGTACAGCAATACCTCAACGACCGGGGCGTTCCCCAGTTGTTTGTGCAGTCCGGGGCTTCGCGTTGGAACAACCCCAGTCAATTTCCCTGGACCATGGGCTGGTCGCCCAGTTATTTCAACGAGGGCAAGATCTACGCGCAAGCCATCTTGGCTAGCCCCGATGCCCATGCGCGCATCGCGGTGCTCTACCAAAACGACGATTTCGGGCGCGATTACCTCAAGGGCTTGCTGGCCGGTTTGGGCGAGCGTCGCAACCAAGTGGTGGTGCAGGCCGCCTACGAGGTCACCGATGCCACGGTGGATGCCCAGCTCATCAGCATGAAAGCGGCTGGCGCCCAGGTGCTGGTGAACTTTGCCGCGCCCAAATTTGCGGCGCAAAGCTTGCGGCGGCTGGCCGAATTGGGCTGGAAACCCACCCACTACCTGAACGTCACGGCCAATTCCATCAAGGCGGTGTTGCAAGTGGCGGGGCTAGAGCACGCGCAAGGGGTGATTTCTGCGGCCTATTACAAAGACCCCAGCGACCCGCGCTGGCAAAACACCCCCGAGCTCAAGGCCTACCTAGCTTTCATGGCGAAATACTTGCCCCAAGCCAATGTGAACGATGTGTTCTACGTGGCGGGCTACAGCAATGCCCAAACCTTGGAGCAGGTGTTGCGCCAAGCCAAGGGCGACTTTTCCAGGGCCAACCTGCTCAAACAGGCGCGTCAACTGCGCCAAGTGCGTTTGCCCATGCTGTTGCCGGGGGTGGTGCTCAACACCTCCGAGACAGACCACGCCCCACTGGAAGCCATGCAGTTGCAGCGCTTCCAAGGTGAACGCTGGGAGTTGTTTGGGCCCGTGATCGGGCAGTGAGTCAGCTGCTGGTGGGGGCGGTTAACACCCGCCGTGCGCCATTGAAGCGCTGGGCCCAATAGCGATCCGACATGGCCTCCACCTGCACCTTTTTGCCAGGGCGCGGGGAGTGAATGAAGCGCCCATTGCCCACGTAAATGCCCACGTGGCTGTAGGCGCGCCGCAAGGTGTTGAAAAACACCAAGTCGCCGGGTTGCAAATCGCTGCGCTCGATGCGCTCGGTGGCTTGGGCTTGGTCGCGGGCGCGTCGCGGCAGCTCCAGGCCCAAGGTGCTGGCATAGACCGATTGCACAAACCCGCTGCAGTCAAAGCCTTTGGCGCTGCTGCCGCCCAAACGGTAGGGCGTGCCCAAAAAACCCAGCGCGTGCGTCACCAAATCGGTGGCCGGGTTTGGGGGCAGGGCGGTGAGTGCGGTTTGGGCGTGAACGCAAGCGGCAAACCAACACCCCGCCAACACGGTGATCCAGGGTCGCATGGGGCGGGATCATAAGCGCGAACCTGTCGCACAATCAGGGCCCGCCCAACGCTAGACGGTAAAGTGCCAGCCATGAAAGCCCTGCTCCTAGAAAAATCCCCCGACTTCACCGCCCGCGTGGCCGAGGTCAGCGAAGCCGATCTGCCTCAGGCCGATGTTCGTGTTCGCATCAGCCATTCCACGCTCAACTTCAAAGACGGCTTGGCCATCACCAACCGCAGCCCGGTGGTTCGCCAGTGGCCCATGGTCGCAGGCATCGATGGGGCTGGCGAGGTGCTGGCGTCCAATCACCCCGATTGGCGGGTGGGCGATGCCGTGATCCTCAATGGCTGGGGTGTGGGTGAAACCCATTGGGGCTGTCTGGCTGAACAGGCCAGCCTCAAAGGCGAATGGCTGGTGCGCAGGCCCGATGCCTTCACCGCCCATCAAACCATGGCCATTGGTACGGCGGGCTACACCGCCATGCTGTGTGTCATGGCCTTGCAAGCCCACCACGTGACGCCCGATCAGGGCGAGGTCTTGGTGACGGGCGCCAGTGGTGGCGTGGGCAGTGTGGCCGTGGCCTTGCTGTCGGCCATGGGCTACCACGTGGTGGCCTTAACGGGCAAGGCTCAGTCTCACGATTACCTCAAAGGCTTGGGCGCCCAGAGTGTGTTGGACCGTGCCGAATGGGCCAATCCGGGCAAGCCGTTTCAAAAGGAACGCTGGGCGGGCGTGGTGGATGCCGTGGGCTCACACACGCTGGCCAATGCCTTGGCGCAAACGCGCTACGGCGGCACGGTTGCCGCGTGTGGCCTGGCCCAAGGCATGGATTTGCCCGCCACCGTGATGCCGTTCATTTTGCGCGGGGTGACCCTCGCGGGCATTGACTCCGTCATGGCCCCGTTGCCCCTGCGTCAGCAGGCGTGGGCTTTGTTGGCGCAATGGCTCAAGCCCGATGCGCTGGCTCAAATCACCGAAACCGTGGGTTTGGATCAAGCCATTGAGCGCGCCCAAGCCCTGATGGCGGGGCAGGTGCAGGGCAGGGTGGTGGTGGCCCTATGAGAATCGAAGCCGAACTGAGCCAATTGCTGCTGATCGACTGGCAGCCCCGCCTCATGCCCGCCTTGTTTGAAGGGCCTGCCGCTGTGGCCAACGCCCAGCGCTTGGCGCAAGCCGCTCAGCGCTTGCGCGTGCCCACCTGGGGCACCGAGCAAAACCCCGACAAGCTGGGCCCCTTGGTGCCCGAATTGCGTGGCCTGTGCCGCGACACGCTGAACAAAATGAGTTTCAGTGCCGTCGACGATGGGCTGGTGCCCTGGCTCATGCCCAAACCCTCGGGCAATGCCAAAAGCATGCCCAAGCATTTGCGTGCCAACAGCCCCGCCACCGAGCCCACCAAGCCCCAACTCATCGTTTCAGGCTGCGAAGCCCATGTGTGCGTGATGCAAACCGCCTTGGATTTGCTGGAAGAAGAGCACTGGCAGGTTTGGATCGTGACCGATGCGTGCAGCTCGCGCACCGAGCGCAACCGCGATGCCGCCTGGGATCGCCTGGCCTCGGCCGGGGCCGAGTTGGTGACCACCGAAATGGTGTTGTTCGAATGGCTGCGCAGCGCCGAGCACCCGGAATTCAAGGCCATTCAAGCCCTGATTCGCTGAAATCTGTTTTACGTCAGCTTGTCGCAAGCCCCTCATTCCCATAATCGCCGCTTCAATCAAGCAGCATTCAGGAGAGCTGGGCATGGGTTCCTATTCGGATTTTTATCGCCGGTCCATTGAAGATCGTGACTCGTTTTGGCGCGAACAAGCCCAACTGGTCGACTGGCACCAAGCGCCCACCGAAATCTGCAACTACAACAACCCGCCGTTTGCCAAATGGTTTGTGGGCGGGCGCACCAACCTGTGCCACAACGCGGTCGACCGTCATGCCGCCAAACGCCCCGACGCCCGCGCCCTGATCGCGGTGTCCACCGAAACCAACACCGAAACCGTCTACAGCTTTGCCCAATTGCGCGACGAAGTTCAGCGCATGGCCGCTTCCCTCCAGTCCTTGGGGGTGAAGTCTGGCGACCGAGTCCTCATTTACATGCCCATGATTGCCGAAGCGGCGTTTGCCATGCTGGCTTGTGCGCGCATTGGCGCCATTCACTCGGTGGTGTTTGGTGGCTTTGCTTCGCATTCTTTGGCTTCTCGCATCGACGACGCCGAGCCCACGGTCATCGTTTCGGCCGATGCGGGTTCGCGCGGCGGCAAGGTGGTGTCCTACAAGCCTTTGCTCGACAGCGCCATCGACTTGGCCCAGCACAAGCCCCAGGCAGTGCTCATGGTCGATCGCCATTTGGCACCCATGACCCTGGTGGCTGGCCGCGATCACGACTACGCCCAATTGCGCGACAAGCACCTCAACGCCCAAGTGCCTTGCGAATGGCTGCCCAGCGAGCACCCGTCTTACACCCTCTACACCTCTGGCACCACGGGTAAGCCCAAAGGCGTTCAGCGCGACACGGGTGGCTACACCGTGGCTTTGGCGGCCAGCATGCAGCACATCTTTCAGGGCCGCGAGGGCGAAACCTATTTCTCCACCTCCGACATCGGTTGGGTGGTGGGTCACAGCTACATCATTTATGGCCCGCTCATCGCTGGCATGGCCACCATCATGTATGAGGGCTTGCCCACGCGCCCCGATGGCGGCATTTGGTGGCAGCTGGTTGAAAAGTATCAGGTCACTGTCATGTTCAGTGCCCCCACCGCCGTGCGGGTGCTGAAAAAGCAAGACCCCGCCTTCCTGACCCAATACGACTTGTCGTCCTTGCGGGCGCTGTTCCTCGCGGGCGAGCCCCTCGACGAGCCCACCGCTCAATGGATTGCCCAAAGCTTGGGCAAGCCCATCATCGACAACTACTGGCAGACCGAAACCGGCTGGCCCATCCTCACCATTGCCAATGGCGTCGAGCGCAAACCCAGCAAGTTTGGTTCGCCGGGGCTGCCCATGTATGGTTACCAAGTCAACCTCTACGACGAAAACACGGGTGAAGTGCTCACCGGCGCGCAGCAAAAAGGCGTGTTGGCCATCGATGGCCCCTTGCCGCCGGGCTGCATGCAAACCGTGTGGCGCGACGACGACCGCTTTGTGAACACTTACTGGAAGAGCATTCCCGGTAAGTTGGTGTATTCCACCTTCGATTGGGGCATTCGCGATGAGGACGGTTACTTCTTCATCTTGGGCCGCACCGACGACGTGATCAACGTGGCGGGACACCGCTTGGGCACCCGCGAAATCGAAGAGAGCATTTCCAGCCACGCCAACGTGGCCGAGGTGGCGGTGGTGGGCGTGGCCGACCAGCTCAAAGGGCAGGTGGCCATGGCGTTTGCCGTTCCCAAAGATGCCAGCTTGGTCGAGACCGACGAAGCCAAGCTGAAGATGGAAGGCGAAATCATGAAGCTCGTGGATGCGCAACTGGGGGCCGTGGCTCGCCCGGCGCGGGTTTTCATGGTGAACCTCTTGCCCAAAACACGCAGCGGCAAATTTCTGCGACGTGCCATTCAGGCGGTGTGTGAGCGACGCGATCCGGGCGATCTCACCACCATCGAGGATCCTTCAGCCCTCGAACAGATCAAAACCTTAGTTCAATCTTCTTAATCGAACGGGTTTTTTTCCAGCGATGCGGGGAATTTGATGCCCATCAATGGCAGAATTCCCCCGTGATTTCAGGCCCTTCCCAGCCACAGTCGCATCCGCTATCCGGTTCAGCCGTGTCGCGGGAGGTTTTTCTAACCAGCTAATGTTCCCTGCAGGGGAACGGAGGTCAGCGTTCATGAGTGAGACATCTTCTGTCTATCTTGCCTTCAACGGCAATTCCTATTTGTTTGGTGGTAATGGCCCATACGTCGAAGAGATGTATGAAAAATACCTCGAAAACCCCGGTTCCGTCGACGACTCCTGGCGCGCTTATTTCGACGCCTTGCAGCATGTGCCCGCAACCGATGGCAGCGAAACCAAAGACGTTCCCCATTTGCCCGTGATCAATGCGTTTGCCGAACGCGCCAAAGCGGGCGGCACGCGAGTGGTCATGGCCAACGCCGATGCCGAAATGGGCCGCAAGTGCACGGCTGTGCAGCAGCTGATTGCCGCCTACCGCAACGTGGGCAACCGCTGGGCCGACCTCGATCCGCTCAAGCGCACCGACCGCCCCAACATTCCCGAACTCGAACCCTCGTTTTACGGTTTCGGCGACGCCGATCTGGAAACCGTGTTCGACACCAGCAACACCTTCTTCGGCAAAGCCCGCATGAGCCTGCGTGAGCTGCTCAATGCCTTGCGCGAAACCTATTGCGGCACCTTGGCGCCCGAGTTCATGTACACCTCGGACCAAGCCGAAAAGCGCTGGTGGCAACAAAAGCTGGAAAGCATTCGCTCCAAGCCCACTTTCAGCGCCGACGAGAAAAAACGCATCCTCGACCGCCTCACGGCGGCCGAAGGCCTTGAGCGATACCTGCACACCAAATACGTGGGCCAAAAGCGTTTCTCGCTCGAAGGCGGCGAGAGCTTCATTGTGGCCATGGACGAATTGGTGCGCCAAGCGGGCATCAAAGGCGTGCAAGAAATCGTGATTGGCATGGCCCACCGTGGCCGCCTGAACGTGCTGGTGAACACCTTGGGCAAAAAACCCAAAGACCTGTTTGCCGAGTTCGACCACACCGCCCCGGAAGATCTCCCTGCGGGTGACGTGAAATACCACCAGGGCTTCAGCTCCGATGTGTCCACCCCTGGCGGCCCGGTGCATTTGTCGCTGGCCTTCAACCCTTCGCACCTGGAAATCGTGAACCCCGTGGTGGAAGGTTCGGTGCGCGCCCGCATGGACCGCCGCGACGACCCCAAGGGTCGCCAAGTGTTGCCCGTGCTGGTGCACGGCGACGCCGCTTTTGGCGGGCAGGGCGTGAACCAAGAAACCTTGGCCTTGTCTCAAACCCGTGGTTACACCACTGCAGGCACGGTTCACATCATCATCAACAACCAAATCGGTTTCACCACCTCCGATCCCCGCGATTTGCGCTCCACCGTGTTTTGCACCGACATCGTCAAGATGATCGAGGCCCCGGTGCTGCACGTGAATGGCGATGACGCCGAAGCCGTCGCCCTGGCCATGCAACTGGCGTTGGAATTCCGCATGGAGTTCGCGCAAGACGTGGTGGTCGACATCACCTGCTTCCGCAAGCTGGGTCACAACGAGCAAGACACCCCCAGCCTGACCCAGCCGCTGATGTATAAAAAAATCGCGGCCCACCCCGGCACCCGCCAGCTGTATGCCGAGCGTCTGTCGGCGCATGGCTTGGGCGAAACGCTGGGCGACGACATGATCAAGTCCTACCGTGCCAGCCTCGATGCCGGCCAGCACGCCATTGACCCGGTCATCACCAACTTCAAGAGCAAGTTCGCGGTCGACTGGTCGCCTTATTTGGGCAAGACCTGGACCGACCAGTGTGATTCCGCCATTCCGCTGTCGGAGTGGACGCGCCTGGCCGAGCGCCTCACCACCATTCCCGAATCGGTGACTCCGCACCAGCTGGTGAAAAAGGTGTATGCCGATCGCGCGGCCATGGGCCGTGGCGACATCCCGGTGGATTGGGGCATGGGCGAGCACATGGCTTTTGCCTCCTTGGTGGCCAGTGGCTTCCCGGTTCGCCTCTCAGGCGAAGACTGTGGCCGTGGCACCTTCACGCACCGTCACGCCGTCATTCACGACCAAAACCGTGAAAAGTGGGACATCGGCACCTACGTGCCCCTGGAAAACGTGGCCGACGGCCAAGCCCCGTTCACCGTCATCGATTCCATCTTGTCTGAAGAAGCGGTGCTGGCGTTCGAATACGGCTATGCCTCCAACGACCCCAACACCTTGGTGATTTGGGAAGCCCAGTTTGGTGACTTTGCCAACGGCGCTCAAGTTGTGATCGACCAGTTCATTGCCTCGGGCGAAGTGAAGTGGGGCCGTGTCAACGGCATCACACTCATGTTGCCCCACGGCTACGAAGGCCAGGGCCCCGAGCACAGCTCGGCCCGCGTCGAGCGCTTCATGCAGCTGGCCGCTGACACCAACATGCAGATCGTGCAGCCCACCACGGCCAGCCAGATCTTCCACGTGTTGCGCCGCCAGATGATTCGCCCCCTGCGCAAGCCCCTGATCATCTTCACGCCCAAGTCCTTGCTGCGCAACAAAGACGCCACGTCGCCTTTGTCTGAGTTCACCTCGGGTGGTTTCAAAACCATCATCCCCGAGACCAAGACCCTGAAAAACGACAAGGTCAAGCGCGTGTTGGTGTGTTCGGGCAAGGTCTACTACGACCTGGTCAAAAAGCGCGAAGAAAACGGCGCCGACGATGTGGCCATCTTGCGTGCCGAGCAGCTCTATCCGTTCCCACACAAAGCCTTTGCGGCCGAGCTGAAGAAATATCCCAAAGCCACCGAGTGCGTGTGGGTTCAAGACGAGCCGCAAAACCAAGGCGCATGGTTCTTCGTGCAGCACTACCTGTTCGAAAACCTCTCCACGGGCCAGAAATTGGCCTACGCCGGCCGCGCTGCATCGGCTTCACCTGCCGTGGGCTACACCCACTTGCACCAGGAACAACAAAAGAACCTGGTTGAAGCCGCATTCGCCCGTCTCAAAGGCTTGGTCCTGACCAAGTGATCTCACGTTCAAGAACATTCTGAAAGCAATTCAAATGGCCATCGTAGAAGTCAAAGTTCCCCAGTTGTCCGAGTCTGTGGCTGAAGCCACCTTGTTGTCCTGGAAAAAGCCCGCTGGCAGTGCCGTCGCTGCCGACGAAATCCTGATCGAAATCGAGACCGACAAAGTTGTGCTCGAAGTGCCGGCCCCTGCGGCTGGTGTTTTGGAAGCGATCGTCATTGCTGACGGTGGCACCGTGGTGTCCGACCAGCTCATCGCCAAGATCAACACCGAAGGCGTTGCGGGTGCTGCTGCTGCGCCTGCCGCTGCTGCCCCTGCACCCGCCGCCGCAGCGCCCGCCGCTGCACCGGCCCCTGCCTCCAACAGCAAAGCCGGCGTGGCCATGCCTGCCGCTGCCAAGCTGATGGCCGACAACCAACTGGCCGCTGGCTCGGTGGCTGGCACGGGCAAAGATGGGCGCGTCACCAAAGGCGACGTGCTCAACGCCGTGGCCACGGGCGCCAAGCCTGCCAACATCCCCACTGGGGTGCCCACCACCAGCTTGCCTGCTGTGCAAGCCCCCGATGTGGGTCAGCCCGACGAGCGTCCCGAGCAGCGCGTGCCCATGACGCGTTTGCGCGCCCGCATCGCCGAGCGCTTGTTGCAGTCGCAAGCCACCAACGCCATCCTCACCACCTTCAACGAAGTGAACATGGCGCCGGTCATGGAAATGCGCAAGCGCTTCCAAGAGAAGTTCGAGAAGGAGCACGGCATCAAGCTGGGCTTCATGAGCTTCTTTGTCAAAGCCGCTGTGCATGCCCTCAAGAAATACCCCATCCTGAATGCATCGGTCGACGGTAACGACATCGTCTACCACGGCTACTTCGACATCGGCATCGCCGTGGGTTCGCCCCGTGGTTTGGTGGTGCCCATCATTCGCAATGCCGACCAACTCAGCTTTGCCGACATCGAGAAAAAGATCGGTGAATTCGGTGCCAAGGCTCGCGAAGGCAAGCTGGGCATTGAAGAAATGACCGGCGGCACCTTCTCAATTTCCAACGGGGGCACCTTTGGCTCCATGTTGTCGACCCCCATCATCAACCCGCCGCAGTCGGCCATTCTGGGTGTGCACGCCACCAAAGACCGCGCCGTGGTGGAAAACGGCCAAGTGGTGGTGCGCCCCATCAACTACCTGGCCATGTCTTACGACCACCGAATCATCGATGGCCGTGAAGCCGTGTTGGGCTTGGTGGCCATGAAAGAGGCCCTGGAAGATCCCGCTCGCCTCTTGTTTGACCTTTGATAGAAAGCTGACATGTCCCAATCATTCGACGTGATCGTCATCGGGGCTGGCCCCGGTGGTTACATCGCCGCCATTCGCGCGGCCCAACTGGGCAAGTCGGTGGCCTGTATTGACGCCTGGCAAAACGCCAAAGGGGGCCCGGCTCCCGGCGGCACCTGCACCAACGTGGGTTGCATTCCTTCCAAGGCCTTGCTGCAATCGAGCGAGCACTATGACCACGCCCTGAACCACTTCGCCGAGCACGGCATTGGGGTCAAGGGCCTGGCCATGGATGTGGCGCAAATGGTGGCGCGCAAAGACGAGGTCGTGAAGCAAAACAACGACGGCATCCTTTACTTGTTCAAAAAGAACAAGGTGAGCTTTTTCCACGGCACCGCCTCCTTTGGTCAGGCGGTGGCTGGTGGCTACGAAATTCGCGTCAATGGCGCCAAGCCCGAAACCCTGGTGGGCCAGCACATCATCGTGGCCACAGGCTCCAAGGCCCGCCCTTTGCCTGGCGTGCCTTTCGACGAAACCCAAGTGCTTTCCAACGACGGTGCCTTGCGCATCGGCGCGGTGCCCAAAAAATTGGCCATCATTGGCTCGGGCGTGATTGGCTTGGAAATGGGCTCGGTCTGGCGCCGTTTGGGCGCTGATGTCACCGTCCTCGAAGGCTTGCCCACCTTTTTGGGCGCTGCCGACGAAGCCGTGGCCAAAGAAGCCAAAAAAGCGTTCGACAAGCAGGGCTTGAAGATCGAGCTGGGCGTCAAAGTGGGCGAGATCAAAGCCACCAAGAAAGCCGTGAGCGTGGCCTACACCAACGCCAAGGGCGAAGCGTTCACCCTCGACGCCGACAAACTGATTGTGTCCATTGGTCGCATCCCCAACACCGACGGCCTGGCCGCTGATGCCGTGGGCTTGCAGCTCGACGAGCGCGGCGCCATTGTGGTGAACGATCACTGCCAAACCAACCTGCCCAACGTGTGGGCGGTGGGTGACGTGGTGCGTGGCCCCATGCTGGCCCACAAGGCCGAAGAAGAGGGCGTTGCCGTGGCCGAGCGCATTGCCGGTCAACACGGCCATGTCGACTTTGGCTTGATCCCCTGGGTCATTTACACCAGCCCTGAAATCGCCTGGGTGGGTCGCACCGAGCAACAGCTCAAGGCCGACGGCGTGCCCTACAAAGCGGGCAGCTTCCCCTTCATGGCCAATGGCCGTGCCCGCGCGCTGGGCGACACCACCGGCATGGTGAAGTTTTTGGCGCATGCACAAAGCGACGAGATTCTGGGCGTTCACATCGTGGGCCCCATGGCGTCTGAGCTCATTGCCGAGGCTTGCGTGGCCATGGCCTTTAAAGCCAGTGCCGAAGACATCGCCCGGATTTGCCACGCTCACCCCAGCTTGAGCGAATCCACCAAAGAAGCGGCTTTGGCCGTCGACAAACGCACCCTCAATTTCTAAGAGGCAATGCGTTTTGGGCCTGACCGTCCGGCAAATCTATGAGCGCGAGTTAAGCCTACGCGGGTTCCAGCCGGATCCCGCGCAGCTGCGCGCCGTTGAAGCCCTGGACGCTTGTGCCCAGGCCTGGATGGCCCACGACCAACAAGCCACTGGCCTCAAGCGCTGGCTGAAAAAAAAGCCCGAACTCCCCAAGGGCGTTTACCTGTATGGCGGGGTGGGGCGCGGCAAAAGCTTTTTGATGGATTGCTTTGACCAAGCGGTTCAGGTCAAGGGCAAGACCCGTTTGCATTTCCATGAATTCATGCGCGAGGTGCATCGCGAGTTGCGGGACTTGCAAGGCACGGTGAATCCGCTCAACGAATTGGGCCGGCGCATGGCCAAGCGCTATCAGCTCATTTGCTTCGATGAATTCCATGTGGCCGACATCACCGACGCCATGATCTTGCATCGCTTGCTCGATGCCTTGTTCAGCCATGGCGTGGGTTTTGTCACCACTTCCAATTTCCAGCCCGATGGTTTGTATCCCGACGGCCTGCACCGCGATCGCATCTTGCCCGCGATTGAGTTGATCAAGCAGCGCATGAACGTGCTGGAGGTGGACAACGGCACGGATTACCGCCGCCGCACCCTGGAGCAACTGCGGCTTTACCTCACGCCCTTCAGCGAGGAAACCGATGCCGAGATGGCCCAGGCCTTTGACCGCTTGGCCACGGGCCCCGACGAAGACCCCGTCATGACCATCGAGAGCCGAACCATTCAGGCCATTCGCCGTGCGGGCGATGTGGTGTGGTTTGACTTCAAAACCCTCTGTGGTGGCCCGCGCTCCATGAACGATTACCTGGAGTTGGCCACGCAGTTTCAAACGGTGTTGCTCAGTCGGGTGCCGCAAATGCCGCCCAAGCTGGCCTCAGAAGCGCGCCGCTTCACCTGGCTGATCGATGTGCTGTATGACCGCCGCGTCAAGCTCATGCTGTCGGCCGAAGTGCCCGCCGTTGAGCTCTACACCCAAGGGCCTTTGTCGCACGAATTTCCCCGCACCGTCTCGCGGCTGGAGGAAATGCAAAGCGCCGAGTTTTTGGCCTTGGCGCGACGGGATGTGGACACCCGATTGACATGACGCGCATCACGCATCCTGTGCTGAGCCTGCGTGCTTTGGCAGTCATCATGGCCAGCATGTTGACCTTTGCCACTCTGGCGCAAACCGCACCTACGCCAGCCTTGCGCACCATCGACGAGATCAATGCGCAGCAAGCGCAAATTGAGGCCCAATACCAAGCCGAGGATCAAGCCTGCTTGCAGCGTTTTGCGGTGTCCGACTGTCGGCAGCGGGTAGAGAGGGCCCGTCAACTTGAACTCGACCGCTTGCGGGCCGAACGCTTGGCCCTCAAGGCGCAGGAGCGCCAATCGCGAGCGCAAGCGGCCCAGCGTCGTCTCGAGCAACGCCAAGCCGAGCACGAACGTCGGCGCCAAGAGCGCGATGAACGATAAGCCCACCCCGCCCGACGAGCAAACATCGACCGGTTTTCGTCAGGCGGTGCACCGCACCCTGAGCGAGGCGGGCGAGTTGGCCCGCCACTGGCCCAACTACGTACCCCGTGCAGGCCAAATCGACATGGCGCAAGCCGTGGCCCAAAGCATTGAAGAAGGCTCGAGCTTGGTGGTGCAAGCGGGCACCGGCGTGGGCAAGACCTTTGCCTACCTGGTGCCGGCTTTGTTGAGCCAAGAGCGAACCCTGATTTCAACGGCCACCAAGGCCTTGCAAGAGCAATTGCATGGCCGCGACTTGCCCGAACTGCTCAAGGCCTTGGGCCTGAACCTGAAAGTGGCGCTGCTCAAAGGGCGCTCCAGTTACCTGTGTTTGCACCGCCTGGAGCAGACCTTGGACCACGGCCGCTTGAGTGATCGGGGCGATGTGATCTTTCTCGATCAAGTGAAGCGATGGGCGGGCACCACCCGTCAAGGCGATGTGGCGGAATTGGCCGGTTTGGAAGATCAATCCACCTTGCTGCCCCTCATCACCTCCACCCGCGACAACTGCCTGGGTTCGGAGTGCGCGCATTGGCAGGATTGCCACGTCAATCTCGCCCGAAAAGCCGCCATGCAAGCCGATGTGGTGGTGATCAATCACCATTTGTTTTTTGCCGATTGGCAGGTGAGGGCGTCGGGTGTCGCCGAGCTGTTGCCCCAAGTTCGGGTGGTGGTGTTTGACGAAGCCCATCAACTCAATGAGGTGGGCACCCAGTTTTTGGGCGATGCCTTCACCAGCTCGGCGGCCTTGGAGTTCAGCCGCGATGGCTTGATGGCGGGCTTGCAACACGCCCGTGGGGTTTCGGTTTGGCAAGACCTCAGCGCCCATTTGCAACAGGCCCTGAAAGATTGGCGCTTGGTGATGCCGGTCGACCCGGTGGCCAACCGCTACCGCTGGCTTGAGCAGTCTCCCGACGGGGTGAGCGTCGAGGCCTGGGCCAAAGCCTGGCAAGGGGTCACGGATGCCTTGGAGGCGTGGCGCACCGCTCTGGAGGGCGTGGCCCCCGCACACCTGGAGTTGACCCGTTTGCTTGAACGCTGTGAGGCCTTGTTGGCCACGGCCCAGACCATTGAGCAACCCCTGACCCAAGGGGTTCGTTGGCTGGAAACCGGATCCTTTGGCAGCATGGGCTTGCACCAAGCCCCGCTGGATTTGCAAACGGCCGTTGCGGATTTGTGGGGGCCCAACGCCCAAGCCATGGCGCAGCCCGACAGCGAGTCAGAGCGCGAGGCAGCGCCCGACCCCGACAGCGACGCCGAAGCACCGCCACCGCCCAGCCGCCCGCGCGCTTGGATCTTCACCTCGGCCACCCTGGGGGTCGATGAACACATGACTTGGTTCACCCAGCCGTGTGGCCTGACCCACGCCCGCACGCTGAAGGTGCAAAGCCCCTTCGATTACCCCTCGCAAGGGGTGTTGTTTGTGCCGTCCGACATGGTGGAGCCGCGCGACCCCTTGCACTCCGAGCAAGTGGCGGTGTTGGCCACGCGCCTGGCCAGGGCCTTGGGTGGGCGAACTTTGGTGCTGACCACCACCAATCGCGCCTTGAAGGACATTGCCGCCATCCTGAGCGAAGACCTCGATCAAGCCCACGACCCCGAGGTGATGTGGCAGGGCCAGCACACCAAACGGCAACTCATGAGCTGGTTCCAGCAAGGCGGGCGGGATCCCGAGCGCGGCGCGGTGTTGGTGGCCACCGCCAGTTTCTGGGAGGGCTTTGATGTCCCCGGGGATGCCTTACAGGCCGTGATCATCGACAAGCTGCCCTTTGCCCCGCCCAACGACCCCATGATGGAAGCCCGCGCCAAGCAATTGGAAGCGCAGGGTTTGAGCCCGTTTGCGCATTTGCATTTGCCCGACGTGGCGGTGAGCCTGCAACAGGGGGCCGGGCGGCTGATTCGGACCCAAACGGATCAGGGGGTGTTGGTCATTGCCGACCGGCGATTGGTGAAGGCCAGCTATGGCGCCAAATTGATGGCGGGCTTACCCCCCATGCGTCGTGTGCACACGGCCCCGGCGTTGTTCGAGGCCCTGCGCGAGATGGGGCTCACCAAAAGCGATACCAAGGCTTCTTAGCGGGTTCTGCCGGGGGCGGAGGAGCCTTGATGGCGGTGGGCGGCTTGGTTGCGTCGGGGGTGTCCAGAAACACCGATTTGCTCAGCACGTTGTCGGGAAACGAGCGCTTGAGCACCCGCAAGTTGTCATCCCGCAATTGCTTCAGGCCCAACTTGTCGTAGTTGCGCACCAGCAGTTCCAATGCCTTTTCGACGGCATCGGTGTTGGGATAGTCCTTGAGGATGTCTTGCGCGCGGTTGATGGAGGCCACGTATGCCCCCCGTGAAAAATAGAACTCAGCCACTTTGAGGTCGGAGGTGACCAGGCTGTGCGCGATGTAGCGCATGCGTTTTTTGGCGTCTTCGCTGTATTTGGACTCTGGGAAGCGCTGCGCCAGTTCTTTGAAGTTGGCGAAAGCGGTTTTGGCCGCTGCGGTGTCACGCTCGGCCAGTTCTTGCGGGAACCAGCGCTCCAGCAAGGTGTCTTGCACCTTGTAGCTGGCCATGGCTTTGAGGTAGAGCGCATAGTCGGTGGCGGGGTGATTGGGGTGCAGCCGCATGAAGCGGTCGACGGTGGCAATGGCCAGGACATGATCGCCGTTGCGGTGGTAGGCAAAGGCTTTATCGAGCTGCGCTTGCTCCCCCAGAATGGTGCCAGCCGCGAGGCCTTCGACTTTGTCAAAATACTCGATGGCTTTGTCGTATTGGACGGCGCTCATGAAATCCCGCGCTTCGTCGTAGATTTGCTGGGCGGTCATGCCCGCAGTCGGGTCCTTGGTTTCCGTGGCGCAAGCCGTAACGCCAAGCACCAGTGCGATCATCAAGAGCCGAATCCGCTTCACAGTTTTCTCCAAGGCAAGCAATTGAGCTCCATTATCGGCCAGTCCAACGCAGCAGATCCCGCCTCCAGTTTGGAGCCGCTCGAGGACTCGGTTTTGGATGCCGAGGACCAGGGGGGTGTTCACACCGAGTGCCTCACGGTGAACGCGTCTGGTCACGGCGTGCGACTGGACAAATGGCTGTCGACCCAGCTGCCCGGCTGGTCACGCAGTCACCTGGCCCAAGTCATCCAGCAAGCCGATGTGCGGGCCTTGCATGCCCCCGCCCAGGCTCTGAAGGCCGCCCACAAGATCAAGGCTGGCGAGCGCTACGAGGTGACCCTGCGTCCTCCCCAATCCTCGGCAGCCTTTGTTCCCGAGGCCATGGCGCTGGCGGTCGTTCATGAAGATGACCACCTCTTGGTCATCAACAAGCCCGCCGGGCTGGTGGTGCACCCCGCACCCGGCCATTGGCAAGGCACGCTGCTCAATGGCCTGTTGGCCCACCATGCGGGCGCCGTGGATTTGCCGCGTGCCGGCATCGTGCATCGCCTGGACAAAGACACCAGCGGCTTGATGGTGGTGGCCAAAACGCGGCCCACCATGGATGCCTTGGTGCAAGCCATTGCCTTGCGCGAAGTGGGGCGCGAATACCTGGCCTTGGCCTCACGCCCCTGGACGGGGCCCCGACAAGTCAGCGTGCAAACCGACATGGGGCGTGACCCCCGACAGCGGCTGCGCATGGCGGTGTTGCCTGACGGGCAGGGCAAATTCGCCCAGACCGACGTCACTTGTCTGGCCTCTGAAGCCGAAGGGTCTTGGGTGCATTGCCGCCTCAAAACGGGGCGAACCCATCAAATTCGGGTGCACCTGGCGCACCTGCGCCATCCCTTGTTCGGCGATGGCTTGTATGGCGGGCCCAGCCACCCCCTGATTGACCGCCAAGCCCTGCACGCCTGGCGCCTGAGCCTGCGCCACCCCCAGACTGGCGAGTCTTTGCTTTGGACACAACCCCCACCAGAGGACTGGCTGGCCGTTTTGGCCACTTGGGGCCTTGGCTACAATGAAGCCCTTTGTCCCGCGCCGTGAGGCGCCGGTTTTCTTTCAGGCGTTCCCGCTCTATTTATGAACTCCTTCGAAGCCAAGCGCATTCTTGAAACTGCGCTCATCTGCGCCACCCAGTCCATGAGCCTCAAGGACATGGCACTTCTGTTCAACGACCAAGTCGAAGCCGACACCCTCAAGCGGTGGCTGCAAGAAATTGAGCTCGACTGGGCCCAAAAGGGCTTGGAGCTGGTCCATCTGTCCACGGGCTGGCGTTTCCAAAGCCGGCCCAGCATGCGCACCTATCTGGATCGTTTGCATCCGGAAAAGCCCCCCAAATACAGCCGCGCCGTCATGGAAACCTTGGCCATCATTGCCTACCGGCAACCGGTGACGCGGGGTGACATGGAAGACATTCGTGGCGTGACCATCAACAGCTTGGTCATCAAACAACTGGAAGACCGGGGTTGGGTGGAGGTCATTGGCCACCGCGAAACCGTGGGTCGTCCCGCTTTGTATGCCACCACCCGCCAGTTTCTGGACGATCTGGGTTTGAGCTCACTCGACCAATTGCCGCCGCTCGAAGTGGCCAATTCCATGCTGGATGAGCTCATCCAAGCCCATGAACCCGTGGATGAGAGCCAATTGCCCATGGCCTTGGATACCCCCAACGACACTGAGGAGCCCCAAGATGGCCAGCCGCAAACCCACACCTCGGAGTGATTCGCCCGACACCCACGAATGGTTTGACGACCTGACCTCGGGGGCATTCGACGACGAGTTGGTGCCCGAGGCCCCTCAGGTGGCCGCGCGCCCCAAGCGCGTGCTGCTCGCCCAGACCGAAACCCCCAAATTGCACAAGGTGCTGGCTCAATCGGGTCTGGGGTCACGCCTTGACATGGAAGCCATGATTCGCGATGGGCGCATCAGCGTGAATGGCCAGCTGGCCCACGTGGGGCAGCGCATTCAGTCGGGCGATCAAATCCGTGTCGACGGCAAACCCATCCGCTACCGCTTGGAAGACCCCACGCCGCGCGTGTTGGCCTATCACAAGCCGGCTGGAGAAATCGTCTCGCACGACGACCCCCACAACCGCCCCTCCGTGTTCCGAACCTTGCCCCATTTGGCGGCGGGCAAATGGTTGTCGATTGGCCGTTTGGACCTCAACACCGAAGGCCTGCTGCTGTTTTCTAACTCGGGCAACTTGGCCAACCGCCTCATGCACCCACGTTTTGGCATGGAGCGCGAATACGCGGTGCGCATCTTGGGCCGCCTCACCGACGAGGCCTTGCAGCGCCTGCTCGATGGCGTTGACCTCGACGATGGCCCGGCCAACTTCGAGTCCTTGCATGCCCTGGGCCACGGCGAAGGGGTGAACACCTGGTATCGCGTCACCATCCGTGAGGGGCGCAACCGCGAGGTGCGGCGCATGTTTGAAGCCGTGGGCCATGTGGTCAGCCGCCTGATCCGGGTCCGCTATGGCCCCATGGTGCTGCCACGCGGCTTGCGGCGTGGGGCCTGGGTGGAACTCTTCGGCAGCGACTTGTTCGACGTCTTGCGCTCGGCGGGCATCACCGAATTGGGAGGGGCTGCGGCACCCAAGCCCACGCGCCGACATTCCCCCGACCGAGGCAAAGTCAAGTCCACCAAACCCAAGGCCCCGTCAGCCAAGGCCGTGGCCACGGCCCAACGCCTGGCTGCGCGCCCTGGCGATGCACCGGCTGAGCGCAATGCCCGCAAGGACTTCATTGGCGAACAGGCCCTGAGCCGGCGCCGAGCCAACGCCAAAAAATCCCCAACAGCACGCAAGTCGGCGCGCCGTTGACCGCCAACCCTTCGCGCTGCAGGGTGAGCCCCGGGCAAACCCCAAGAAGCAGCCGATGACTGGTTAAAATCTCGCTTTTATCTTGTTGCCTGTAAAGGCTTATTTCTCTGGAAACACACCATGGCCATCGAACGCACCCTGTCCATCATCAAACCCGACGCCGTTGCCAAAAACGTGATCGGTCAAATTTATGCCCGTTTTGAGGCTGCTGGCCTGAAAATCGTGGCCTCGCGCATGGCCCACCTGTCGCGTGGCGAAGCCGAAGCCTTCTACGCCGTGCACAAAGAGCGCCCCTTCTTCAAAGACTTGGTCGACTTCATGGTGTCTGGCCCCGTCATGATTCAAGTGCTCGAAGGCGAAAACGCCATCCTCAAAAACCGTGACCTCATGGGCGCCACCGACCCCAAGAAGGCCGAACCCGGCACCATTCGCGCCGATTTCGCCGACAGCATTGACGCCAACGCTGTGCATGGCTCCGACGGTCCCGACACCGCTCGCAACGAAGTGGCGTTCTTCTTTGCTGGCATGAACGTTTTCAACCGCTGATTCGGGCCAGTTCCCGAATCGGTTCGCACCATGTCGGTCAACCTCCTGGACTTCGATCGAGAAGGCTTGACCCAATGGTGCGAGTCCCGCGGGCAAAAGCCCTTTCGGGCCACCCAACTTTTCCGCTGGATTCATCAAAAAGGCGTTCGCGACTTCACGGCCATGTCCGACTTGGCCAAGTCGTGGCGCGATGATCTGCTGACTCAAGCCCACATCGGCTTGTTGCCGGTGCTCTCTCGGCATGACTCCGCCGATGGCACCATCAAATGGTTGTTCGATGTGGGGCAGGGTAATGCGGTGGAAACCGTGTTCATCCCCGAAGACGACCGCGCCACCTTGTGTGTGTCCTCCCAAGCCGGTTGCGCTGTGGGTTGCCCCTTTTGCTCCACAGGCTTTCAAGGCTTTAGCCGCAACCTGACCACCGCTGAAATCCTGTCTCAACTCTGGTGGGCCGAGCACAGCCTGCGCCAAGAGCGGGGCACCGATGAGCGCATCATTTCCAACGTGGTGATGATGGGCATGGGCGAGCCCTTGCAAAACATTCACGCCCTGTTGCCGGCCTTGAAGGCCATGCTCGACGACCACGGCTACGGCCTGTCGCGACGCCGCGTCACGGTGTCGACCTCGGGGGTGGTATCGTTGTTCGACCGCCTGGCCCAAGCCGCACCTGTGGCCCTGGCCGTCTCCTTGCATGCCCCCACCGATGCCTTGCGCAACGAGTTGGTGCCCTTGAATCGCAAATACCCATTGCAAGAACTCATGGCCGCTTGTCGTGCTTATTTGCCGCATGCGCCCCGCGATTTCATCACCTTCGAATACTGCATGCTCGACGGCGTGAACGATGCCGATGAGCACCTCCACGCCCTGATCGACTTGTTGTTGCACGCGCCCGAAGGCCCGATGCCTTGCAAGATCAACCTCATTCCCTTCAACCCTTTCCCCCAGTCCGGCCTGAAGCGCTCGCCCATGGCGCGGGTGCGTGCCTTTGCCGATCGGCTCAACGCCGCTGGCTTGGTGACCACCATTCGCAAAACCCGGGGCGATGACATCGATGCAGCCTGTGGCCAACTCGCAGGCGATGTCAAAGACCGCACCCAAGTGCATTTGCGACGTGCAGACCGCTTGAGCGGCATTCCGGTGGTGACGGGTTCAACCTCATGAGCACGGAACAGCCCATTCCTTTTTCCAAGCCGCAGACCAGCCGCAGCACCCGCGTGACCGTTCGCTGGGGTGAGCACCAGGTGGTCATGGGGCAGGGCGCGCCCGTTGTCGTGCGGTCCATGACCAACACCGACACGGCCGACGTGATTGGCAACGCCATTCAAGTCAAGGCTTTGGCGCAGGCGGGTTCTGAAATGGTCCGCATCACGGTCAACACGCCCGAAGCGGCGCGTGCTGTCCCTCACATTCGCGAGCAACTCGACCGCATGGGGGTCAACGTGCCCCTGATTGGCGACTTCCATTTCAACGGCCACCGCCTCCTCACCGACGAGCCGGCTTGCGCTCAGGCTTTGTCCAAATACCGCATCAACCCGGGCAACGTGGGCAAGGGCGACAAGCACGACAAGCAATTCACGCAAATGGTCGAGGCAGCCCTGAAGTGGAAAAAAGTCGTTCGGATTGGCGTCAATTGGGGGTCCTTGGATCAAGAACTCTTGGCCCAGCTGATGGACACCAATGCGGCGCGTTCACAGCCCTGGGAATTGCGTCAGGTGATGTTTGAAGCGGTGGTGCAATCGGCCTTGCAATCGGCCGACTTGGCGCAACGCATAGGATTACCCGCCAGCCAATTGGTGCTCAGTTGCAAGATGAGCGGGGTTCAAGATTTGGTGGCGGTTTACCGCAACCTGGCCTCACGAACCGATTTGGCTTTGCACCTGGGCTTGACCGAGGCGGGCATGGGCACGCGCGGCACCGTGGCCTCGGCAGCCGCACTGACGCTGTTGCTGCAAGAAGGCATTGGCGACACGATTCGCGTCTCCCTCACCCCCCAGCCGGGCGAGGAGCGCACGCAAGAGGTCGTGATTGCGACTGAAATTCTCCAAGCCTTGGGCCTGCGTTATTTCGTGCCCTCGGTGACGGCTTGTCCGGGCTGTGGTCGCACCACCAGCACCACCTTCCAAGAGCTGGCCCAACAAATCCAAGACCATTTGCGCGATCAAATGCCGGTTTGGCGCACCCAATACCCTGGCGTTGAAAACCTCAAGGTGGCCGTCATGGGCTGCATCGTCAATGGCCCTGGCGAATCCAAGATGGCCGACATTGGCATCAGTCTGCCCGGCACCGGCGAAGCCCCAGCGGCTCCGGTGTTCATCGATGGCGTCAAAACCCAGACCCTGCGCGGGGAGGGCATTGCCGAGGCCTTTCAGAACATCGTGGCCAACTACGTGCACCAGCGGTTTGGCCCCTCATCACATTGAAGCATCGACATGAGTGAAAAAATCACGGCCGTCAAAGGCATGAACGACATCTTGCCGGCCGACTCCGCCGAATGGGAACGTCTGGAATCGTTGTTCCGAACCATCCTCGGCCAGCACGGTTATCGCAATTTGCGCACCCCCATCGTGGAGCCCACGGGTTTGTTTGTGCGCGGTTTGGGCGAAGTCACCGACATCGTTGAAAAAGAGATGTATTCCTTCGAGGACAAGCTCAACGGCGAACATTTAACGCTCAGGCCAGAAGCCACGGCCGGCGTGGTGCGGGCCGTCACGGAGCACAACCTCCTCTACGAAGGGGGGCAACGCCTTTATTACAGCGGTCCCATGTTCCGTCACGAACGGCCGCAGCGGGGCCGTTATCGCCAGTTCCACCAAATGGGCGCAGAGGCCCTGGGTTTTCCGGGCGCCGAAATCGATGCCGAGCTCATCCTCATGGCCCACCGCCTGTGGCAGGCCCTGGGCCTGGAAGGCATTGAGTTGCAACTCAACAGCCTGGGCCAGCCCGAGGAGCGACAGCGTCACCGCGAGGCCTTGATTGCGCACTTGTCGCAGCATCAGGACCTGCTCGATGAAGACGCCCGTCGTCGCCTGCACAGCAACCCCTTGCGGATTCTGGATACCAAAAATCCGGCCCTGCAAGCGGTGGTTGAATCCGCGCCCAAGCTGCTCGATTACTTGGGCCCCGAGTCGTTGGCCCATTTCGAAACGGTGAAAGCCATTCTGGACGCCCATGGCCTGGCCTATCGCATCAACCCCCGTTTGGTGCGTGGCATGGACTACTACAACCTCACGGTTTTCGAGTTTGTGACCCAGCAATTGGGCTCCCAGGGCACGATTTGCGGCGGTGGTCGCTACGACCACCTGTTCACCCAACTCGGCGCCAAGCCGGCGCCTGCCGTGGGTTGGGCCATGGGGGTGGAGCGGGTTCTGGAACTGGTGAAAGAACAAAACAAACGCCCCAGTCACACCCGATGCGATGCCTACGTCATCGTCACCGAACCTCAGGCTTATGCGCAACTCATGCCGGTGCTCACTGGCTTGCGCGACATGGGGCTGAGCGTGGTCATGCACGCCGCTGCCCAGTCTGGGGCTGCAGGCCAAGTGGCTTTGGGCAGCATGAAGTCGCAATTCAAAAAGGCCGATGCCAGTGGCGCCACCTACGCCCTCATCGTTGGCCCCGACGAATGGCAAAAGGGCGAGTTGTCCCTGAAGAACCTGCGCGACCCCAGCGCCACGCAGCAGCAAGTGGCCATGCAAGACTGGGCCACCTGGGCCAGCCACCTAAAATCCTGACATTGAAACCCTGAGCACACCATGGCTGCACACCTCGATCTCGAAGAACAAGAACAACTGGCAACCCTCAAGCACTTTTGGTCGCGCTGGGGCAACCTCATCACCTGGAGCGTGACTGGCCTCATGTTGGCCTATGCCGCTTGGACGGGTTGGCAATACTGGGAGCGCCGTCAAGCCGCCCAGGCCGGGGCCATGAAAGAGGCGGTCACACAAGCTCTGGCCAGTTCCAACTGGGCCTTGGCCGAACAAGCCACCACCGACCTGACCCAACAATTCCCCAAAACCCATGCCGCCAGTGCAGCCCAGTTGCTGCTGGCCAAGGCCGCTCTGGACCAGAAAAAAAACGAATTGGCCCGTCAAAGCCTGAACTGGGTGGTCCAACAAGGCACCGACGACGCCTTGGTGTCGTTGGCGCGCTTGCGCTTGGCCGGCCTGTGGCTGGATGAAGGCAAGCCTGATCAGGCCAAGCCCCTGCTCAGTGTCAACCCGGCACCGGGCTTTGAGGCTTTGTTCGACGACCGACTGGGCGACTGGGCCCAAGCGACCCAGCAAAACAACTTGGCCGTGGAGCACTACAGCAAGGCCTGGAAGGCCTTGTCAGACACCTCGGCCATGCGACAAGTCATTGCCATCAAGCTCGCCGCCCTTGGGGTGGATGTCAGCACCCTCAAATGACCCACCGGACGACCCCCATGACTGTTATTTCTGCCTCACCTTTGCATCGATTGGCTGGTCGCGTGGGGGCTGTGCTCTTGGCGCTGGGTTTGGCCGCTTGCAGCTCCTCCCCCAAACCCAAGCCCCAAAGCCTGGAGCAGGTTCCGGTGGCTGCCGCCATGACGGCTTGGGAAACCCGTTTGGGGGGCGACTTGAACCGCCAATTGCCCACCGTGCGGCAAGGCCAAATGGCCCTCACCACCCAAGCGGGGGAGGTGGCCGTTGTGGACCTGTCCTCCGGCCAACCGCTGTGGCGCCACGCCACGCGCTCACGCTTGGTTTCGGGCGCGGGTTTCGATGGCGTTCGCGTGGCGGTGGTCAGCGACACCAATCAGCTGATCGTGTTGCAAGCGGGGCAACAGGTTTGGCAAGTGCGCCTGCCCAGCCAATCGTTCACACCGCCCTTGATTGCCGGTGGTCGCGTGTTTGTGCTCTTGGCCGATCGCACCGTGTTGGCGCTGGATGGTGAAACCGGTGGCCTCATTTGGGATTTGCAGCTCGAAGGCGAGCCCTTGGTTTTGCAGCAACCCGGAGTCCTCACCCATGTGGGCAATCGCCTTCTGGTGGGCCTGGGTTCCCGGTTGGTCAAACTCAACCCGGACAACGGCCAGGTTGAATGGCAAACCACCTTGGCCGTGCCCCGGGGCTACAACGACTTGGAACGCCTCATTGACCTCATCGCCCCCTTCGAGCTGAGTGGCTCGCGCTTGTGTGCCGTGTCCTTCCAAACCCAAATCTCGTGTGTGAACACCGGTCCGGGCCATTTGCTGTGGAGCCGTTCCTCCACTTCGGTGGTGGGGCTGAGCGGTGACGACAAAGGCCTGGCCAATGTCCAAGAAAACGGCGTGGTTCGCTACTGGAACATCACCAATGGGCAAATGCTGTGGGACTCTGAGCGCTTGAAGTTTCGCCAATTGCATTCCCCCCTCATTCGCGGTGAACGCATTTGGCTGGCCGACGAAGACGGCCAGCTCTTTGGCTTGCAACGCAGCAATGGTGAACTCAAAGCCCGCCTGAACTCGGGCCTGGGCGCCTTGGCTGCAGACCCCATCAACACCGACGCCGGTGTGCTGTTGGTGAGCCGCAAAGGCCAAATTCGTTTGCTGAAAGGCCTTTGACCCATCGTGACGCCTGTTCTTGCCCTGGTGGGGCGCCCCAATGTGGGGAAATCCACACTCTTCAATCGACTCACCAAGAGCCGTGACGCCATCGTGGCCGACTATGCCGGGCTGACCCGCGACCGTCACTATGGCCAAATGAAAGCCGGCGGGCGCCAGTGGATCGTGATCGACACCGGGGGCTTCGAGCCGCGCGCGGAAACGGGCATTTATCACGAGATGGCCAAGCAAACCCGTCAGGCGGTTTTGGAGGCCGATGTGGTCGTGTTCGTGGTCGATGCCCGCGAAGGCCTGAGCGCCCAAGACCACGACATCGCCCAACACTTGCGTCGGCTGGGCAAGCCCACTTGCCTGGTGGCCAACAAGGCCGAAGGCATGCAGCAGGGCCTGCAACTCGCCGAGTTTTACGAGTTGGGTCTGGGCGAGGTGTTCCCGGTTTCTGCCGCCCACGGGCAAGGCATGCGGGGCCTCACCGACTTGATCGAGCAAGCCCTGCCGCTGGCCATGCAATTCGACCCCGATGCGGCAGAGGAGGAGGTCGATCCCGATCAGCCCATCCGTTTGGCTGTGGCGGGTCGCCCCAACGTGGGCAAGTCCACCCTCATCAACGTGTGGTTGGGTGAGGAACGCCTGGTCGCGTTTGACCTCCCCGGCACCACCCGAGATGCCATTCGCATCCCCTTCGAGCGCGATGGCCAACGTTTTGAATTCATCGACACAGCCGGTTTGCGACGCAAAGGCAAGGTGTTTGAGGCCATCGAAAAGTTCTCGGTGGTCAAGACCTTGCAAGCCATTGAATCGGCCAATGTGGTGTTGCTGTTGCTCGATGCCACCCAAGGCATCACCGATCAGGACGCGCACATTGCGGGCTTCATTTTGGAATCGGGTCGGGCTGTGGTGCTGGCCGTCAACAAATGGGAAGCCGTGGACGACTACCAACGCGAACTGCTCAAGCGTGCCATTGAATCGCGTTTGGGTTTCTTGAAGTTCGCTCGCATGCATTTCATCTCGGCGAAAAAGCGGCAAGGTTTGTCGGGCATTTGGGCCGCCATTGCGCACGCCCATCGCTCGGCCATGACCAAGATGCCAACGCCCAAGCTCACCCGCACCTTGTTGGAAGCTGTTCAATTTCAGGCGCCCAAACGCTCGGGCATGTTCCGGCCCAAGTTGCGCTATGCCCACCAGGGGGGCATGAACCCGCCCGTGGTGGTGGTTCACGGCAATTCGCTGGAGCACGTGACGGATGCGTATCGGCGCTTCTTGGAAGGGCGTTTCCGTCAGGTTTTCGACCTCGAAGGCACACCCTTGCGCATTGAGTTCAAGACCAGCCACAACCCCTATCGGGACGACCACTAAACCCCTGCATTGCGTCAGATCATCAGCTCAAGCAACGAGCTGTGATATGGTTCAGCCTCATTCATGAACACGGAGAATATCGTGAACAACAAAGGGCAACTTTTACAAGACCCGTTTCTGAATTTGCTGCGCAAAGAGCATGTGCCGGTGTCCATCTATCTGGTCAACGGCATCAAGCTGCAAGGCCAAATTGAATCCTTCGACCAATATGTGGTGTTGCTGCGCAACACGGTCACGCAGATGGTCTACAAGCACGCCATTTCCACCATTGTTCCTGGTCGCGCCGTGAGCTTCAATCCGGCAGAGGGCCAGGAAGCCAGTGCAGACTGACGCACCCTCCGGCATTTGACCGCTCACGCCACGGCCCCCTCGGCATCACCCGCCATCGTGTTGGTGGGGGTGGATTTGGGCCATGCGCACTTCGATGCCGAATTGACGGAATTGAGCCTCTTGGCGGAATCCGCTGGCCTTCAGCCGGTGGCCAAGCTCAGCTGCAAGCGGCGTGCACCCGATGCGGCCCTGTTTGTGGGCAGCGGCAAAGCCGATGAAATCAAGGCCTTGGCTGAAACCCATGGCGCGGTTGAGGTGTTGTTCGATCAATCCCTGAGTCCAGCCCAACAGCGCAACCTCGAGCGCCACTTGGGCTTGCCCGTGAACGACCGAACCCTGCTGATTCTCGAAATCTTTGCGCAGCGGGCCCGCAGCCACGAAGGCCAACTGCAGGTGGAGTTGGCCCGCTTGCAATACCTCAGCACGCGCTTGGTGCGGCGTTGGTCCCACCTCGAACGTCAGCGCGGGGGCATTGGCGCACGCGGTGGACCGGGTGAGACCCAAATCGAACTCGATCGCCGCATGATTGGCGAGGCCATCAAACGAACGCGTGAGCGTTTGGTGAAGGTCAAACGCCAACGCAACACCCAGCGCCGGGGTCGATTGCGCCAAGGCATGCTCAAAATTTCCTTGGTGGGTTACACCAACGCCGGTAAATCCACATTGTTCAATGCGTTGGTGAAGGCCCGCACTTATGCGGCCGACCAACTGTTTGCCACCTTGGACACCACCACCCGCCAGTTGTTTTTGCAAGACCCACAAGGCCTTCAAAGCGGCATTCAAGTGTCCATTTCCGACACCGTCGGCTTCATTCGGGACTTGCCCCATGGCCTGGTGGAGGCTTTTGAAGCCACCTTGCTCGAGGCGGCCGACGCCGATTTGTTGTTGCACGTGGTCGATGCTTCCCACGCGGATTACCCCGAACAAATTGCCCAGGTCCAACAGGTGCTGGCCGACATTGGCGCCGCCGAGCTGACCCAATGGGTGGTCTTCAACAAAGTGGATGCCTTGCCCGCACCCGCTCAGCCCGAACGGGCCTCCGACCATTACGAGTGGGACGGGCGGGCCTTGCCGCGCTGTTTCATCAGCGCCCAAACAGGCCAAGGCTTGGCCGAATTGCGCTCAGCGCTTTACGACTGGGCCCAATCTCAAACCCACATACCCTCGCAATCCGTAGGGGGTGAAGGGCAATTGCCGATGGAGGCCAGCGGCAACAGGCAAAATAAGGCCTAAGTGAATGAACCCATGATCATGAACCGCAACGACACCTTTCAATCTCCCCGGCGCTTGGCTCGCTTCATGCCCTGGCTGTTCAACCTGAACGATGGCCGATGGGGTCGTGACCCCAATGAGCCCGCTCAGCCCCAAGGCTCGGAGCAACGGCCCGATGAGGCCCGCCCCAACACACAAGAACCGCAGCGACCTGCCAGCTCGGGACGTCGAGACCCCCAAGGCCCGCCCGATTTGGACGAACTCTGGCGCGACCTCAGCCGCAAGCTCAATGGGCTGTGGGGCAAAGGCCAAGGCGGCTCCGATGGCGGCGGCCCCAATGGCCCCAGCTCGTTTGGCTCTGGCATGGGTCCATCCCGGTTCGGCCTGGGTCTGGGCGCCTTGGTGCTGGCCCTCATTTGGCTGGCCAGTGGGTTTTTCATCGTGCAAGAAGGTCAGCAGGCCGTGATCACCCAATTTGGCAAATACCACAGCACGGTGGGCGCGGGCATCAATTGGCGCATGCCATATCCCGTGCAACGCCACGAACTGGTTTATGTGACCCAAATTCGCTCCATCGACATTGGTCGCGACAGCGTGGTGAAGTCCACTGGGCTGCGGGATTCGGCCATGTTGACCGAAGACGAGAACATCGTTGAGATCAAGTTTGCCGTTCAATACCGCCTCACCGATGCCCGTCAGTATTTGTTTGAAAGCAAAAACCCGGTCATGGCGGTGACCCAAGCGGCTGAAACCGCTGTCCGCGAGGTGGTGGGCCAAATGAAAATGGACAACGCCTTGTCTGAAGAGCGTGACCAAATTGCCCCCCGTGTTCGCGCCATCATGCAAAAAATCCTGGATCGCTACAAGGTCGGCATTGAAGTCGTGGCGATCAACATGCAACAGGGCGGCATCCGCCCGCCCGAGCAAGTTCAGGCGGCCTTTGACGATGTGCTCAAAGCCGGTCAGGAACGTGAACGCGCCAAAAACGAAGCCGAGGCCTACTCCAACGATGTGGTGCCCCGCGCCGTGGGTGCGGCCTCTCGCCTCAAGCAAGAAGCCGAGGCCTATCAAGCCCGCATCGTGGCTCAGGCCCAGGGCGATGCCCAGCGCTTCAAGTCCTTGCTGACCGAATACCAAAAGGCGCCTCAAGTCACCCGCGACCGCCTCTACCTGGAAAACATGCAGCAAGTGTTCAGCAATGTGTCCAAGGTGTTGGTCGAGTCTCGCCAAGGGTCCAATTTGTTGTATTTGCCTCTGGATCAGCTCATTCAGGGTGTTGCACCCGGCGCCAACCGCAACGACGCCAACAACAATACCCCCATGAACCTGTCTGGCTCCTCATCACCCAGCCCCGCCATGAACTCCGAAAGCCGCGTTCGCGATGAACGCAGCCGCGAGCGCGATTACCGTCAGTGAGCAACACATGAACCGTTTGGGACTCCTCATTTCCGCGATCATGGCCTTGGTGGCCGTGACCATCTCCACTGTTTTCGTAGTGGATCAGCGTCAATTTGGCGTGGTCTATGCCTTGGGACAAATCAAGCGCGTGATCACCGAGCCGGGGTTGAACTTCAAGCTGCCGCCTCCGTTTCAAAACGTTCGATTCATCGATAAGCGCCTGCTGTCTTTGGAGTCCTCGGACACCGAACCCATGCTCACGGCCGAAAAGCAGCGCATGGTCATCGACTGGTTTGTGCGCTGGCGCATCAACGATCCCTCCGCTTACATCCGCAACGTGGGTTTGGATGAGCGCACCGGCGCCGTGCAATTGGCCCGCGTGGTTCGCAACGCGTTCCAAGAAGAAATCAACAAAGTCACGGTGCAGGAGTTGATCTCCACCAAGCGCGAACAGCTCATGGAGCGGGTGCGCAAAGAGGTCATTGAAAACGTCACTGGCGCCAAGCCCTGGGGCATCGAGGTGGTCGACGTTCGCATGACTCGTGCCGATTACGTGGGCGCCATCACCGAGTCGGTTTATCGCCGCATGGAGGCCGAGCGCAAGCGCGTGGCCAACGAATTGCGCTCGACCGGTGCAGCAGAGGGCGAAAAGATCCGTGCCGATGCCGACAAGCAACGCGAAATTGCCTTGGCCAACGCCTATCGCGAAGCCCAGCAAATCAAAGGGCAGGGCGATGCCCAAGCCGCCAGCGTCTATGCCGAAGCCTTCGGCAAAGACCCCCAATTCGCCAAGTTCTACCGCAGCTTGGAAGCCTATAAGGCCAGTTTCCGCAACAAGTCGGACGTGATGGTGTTGGATCCTTCCTCCGAGTTTTTCAGTGTCATGAAAAACAGCGGCGCGGCCCCGCGCAAGTGACGGCATGAGTGGAACGGATTGGCTTCAGGCCTTGGCGCTCGTCTTGATCGTCGAAGGCCTGATGCCTTTTTGGTCGCCCACCCGTTGGCGGCAATTCATGCAGCAGGTGCTGCAACTTCAAGACGGACAGATTCGTTTTTTTGGCCTGTGCTGCCTGCTGGTGGGTGCGGTGCTCTTGCTTGGGCTGGCCTGACCCGCGCAGGGTCGTATCGGTCTGGCGTGCCGCTAGAATTCGCTCTTTTGCACCCTCTGGTTTGAGCATGTCCGCCTGGCTTCTTCCCGATCACATTGCCGACGTTTTGCCCTCTGAAGCTCGGCACATCGAGGAATTGCGGCGTCAATTGCTCGATGTGTGCCGTCGCCACGGCTATGAAATGGTGATGCCGCCATTGGTCGAGCACCTCCAAGCGCTGTTGTCAGGCACTGGGCGCGATCGCGAACTCGACACGTTCCAAATGGTCGATCAACTGTCTGGCCGCACGCTGGGCATTCGCGCGGACATCACCCCCCAAGTGGCCCGAATCGATGCGCATTTGCTCAACCGCCAAGGCACCGCCCGTTTGTGTTACTGCGGCCCCGTGCTTCACACCCGGGTGAGCCGTGCTGGCGCAAGCCGCGAACCCTTGCAACTGGGCGCCGAAATCTTCGGCCACGCCGGTCTTCACGCCGATTTGGAAGCCCTCGATCTCAGCCTGGCCCTGATGCAAGAGGCTGGCTTGAGCGAGGTGCAACTGGACATGGGCGACGCCCGACTCTTTCCTGCTGTCGTGGCAGGGCTGAACTTGAGTGAGTCCACCCTCAATGCCTTGCGCACCGCCTTGCTCACCAAGAGCAGCCCAGGACTGCAAGCGGCCGCTCAGGGCCTGCCTGCTCCGGTGACCGATGCTTTGGCCTACTTGATGCAAGCCTACGGCGATCGCACCTTGCTCGATGAAGCCCGTCAGGCTTTGGCGGCCTTTCCGCTGGCGCTCCAAGCCCTTGATGATTTGGCCTGGCTCACTCGCCACCTCACTTGCGATTTGTCGTTCGATCTGGCCGACCTCAGCGGTTACGCCTACTACAGCGGCGTGCGTTTTGCCGCCTACGTGCCGGGTTGCAGCGATGCGGTCTTGCGTGGCGGTCGATACGACGAGGTGGGTGCCGTTTTTGGCCGCAAACGCCCGGCCGTTGGCTTTAGCCTCGACTTGAAAACCTGGGTGCAATTCACGCCAGAAGCCAGTCCCAATCTGGCCATTCGTGCACCCTGGGGCGAGGACCCCGAGTTGCGTGAGGTGATTGCCCGCATGCGGGGCCAAGGCCACACCGTGGTGTGTGTGCTGCCCGGGCGCGAAAGCGAAGTGGACGAGTTCCAGTGCGATCGTGAGCTCATTCGTGTGGCCGACCGTTGGGTCGTCCAATCCCTTTAATTCAAAGAGTAACCGTTCGATGAGTGTGATTTCTGGTCGTCACGTGGTGGTCGTCGGAACCCAATGGGGTGACGAAGGCAAGGGCAAATTGGTGGATTGGCTCACCGAAACCGCTACTGTTGTGGTGCGCTTCCAAGGCGGACACAACGCTGGTCACACTTTGGTGATCAACGGGGTGAAAACCGCCCTGCACCTGATCCCCAGCGGCATCATGCGTTCGGGCGTGAAGTGCTACATCGGCAACGGTGTGGTGCTGGCCGCAGGCAAGTTACTGGAAGAAATTCAAGGTTTGGAAGCCGCAGGCATTGAAGTTCGCTCCCGCTTGCGCGTGAGCGAAGGTTGCCCCTTGATTTTGCCGTTCCACGCTGCCTTGGATGTGGCGCGCGAAGCCGCCAAGGAAAAGGCTGGCGCTGCCAAAATTGGCACCACAGGGCGTGGCATTGGCCCGGCCTACGAAGACAAAATCGCACGTCGTGCGCTGCGCGTGCAAGACCTCAAGCACCCCGAGCGCTTTGAGCGCAAGTTGCAAGATTTGGTCGCCTACTACAACAGCCAATTGGCCGCCCTGGGCGCGGCTCAGGTCAACTGGTCGCAGTCCGCTTGGCTCAAAGACCAGCCCTTGGCTGCCTTCATCGCCCATGGCCAGATTCAAATCGACGCGGTGCGTGAGCAAGCCCAGGCCCATGCCCAAGCCCTGTTGCCCATGATTGCCGATGTGTCTCGCGAGCTCAACGAAGCCCATCGTGCTGGCGCCAACCTGTTGTTCGAAGGTGCACAAGGCACTTTGCTCGACATCGATCATGGCACCTATCCATTCGTCACCTCCAGCAATTGCGTGGCGGGCAATGCCGCCGCAGGTTCTGGCGTGGGGCCTCAGTTGCTGAACTACGTCCTGGGCATCACCAAAGCCTATTGCACCCGTGTTGGCGGTGGCCCATTCCCCACCGAGCTCGATTGGGAAACCCCCGGCACGGTGGGTTACCACTTGTCGACCGTGGGCGCAGAGCGTGGCACCACCACGGGTCGCTCACGCCGATGCGGCTGGTTCGATGCCGCCTTGCTCAAGCGCAGCGCTCAGGTGAACGGCTTGTCTGGCCTGTGCATCACCAAGCTCGACGTGCTTGACGGCATTCCCGAATTGCAGCTGTGTGTGGGTTACGAACTCGATGGCGAGCGCATCGACCTTTTGCCCTTGGGCGCCGATGACATCGAACGCTGCCAACCCATTTACGAGTCCTTGCCGGGCTGGACCCAGTCCACGGTGGGGGTGACCGAATTCAACCGCTTGCCACCTGAGGCGCAAGCCTATTTGCGACGCATCGAAGATGTGTGTGGTGTGCCCATTCATTTGGTGTCCACCAGCCCCGACCGGGACCACACCATCCTGATCCATCATCCCTATCACGCTTGATTTTTTTTCCTCATTGAAAAGGCCCCGCCATGTTGACTGAAGACGGCAAACACCTCTATGTGTCCTACGACGAGTATCACAGCCTGATCGAAAAGCTGGCCCTCAAAATCCATCAATCGGGTTGGGAGTTCGACACCATTTTGTGTTTGGCACGCGGTGGCATGCGCCCTGGCGACATCTTGTCGCGCATCTTCGACAAACCCTTGGCCATCATGTCCACCAGCTCCTACCGAGCCGAGGCGGGCACCATCCAAGGGCATCTGGACATTGCCCGTTACATCACCACCCCCAAAGGTGAAATCGCCGGCCGAGTGCTCTTGGTGGACGATTTGGCTGACACCGGCCACACCCTGAAGGCCGTGGTCGATTTGCTGCGCACCCAATACTCGCCCATCACCGAATTGCGCACCGCCGTGATTTGGACCAAGGGCGTTTCTTCCTTCGAACCCGACTATTCGGTGGACTTCCTGTCCACCAACCCCTGGATTCATCAACCGTTTGAACCCTACGACAACATGCGCCCCGAAAAGCTCATGGAGAAGTGGCGCATCTGAGGCTCGTCATGGGACGCAGCACCGAACTCATCCACCACCCGTATCGGGCGCCCGATGCGTTCGATGCGCCCCAGCCTGGGGTATTCAAAGCGTCCACCGTCTTTTTTCCCACCGTGCAAGCCATGCGTGAACGGGACTGGAAAGACAAGTCGGCCTACACCTACGGCTTGCACGGCACGCCCACCACGTTTTTGCTGGAAGAGCGGCTCTGTGCCCTGGAGGGCGGACGGCATGCGGTGCTCGTGCCCAGTGGCTTGGCGGCCATTGCTCAAACCAATCTGGCCTTTCTCCAAGCCGGAGATCATGTCCTCATTCCCCACAACGCCTATGGTCCCAGCCGCGCCTTGGCCAAGGGTGAGTTGGACCGCCTGGGCGTGACCCATGCGCTTTACGACCCCTTGTCGGTCGACGACTTGAAAGCCCGCATCACGCCTCAAACCCGACTGGTCTGGTTGGAAGCCCCGGGTTCAGTGACCCTGGAATTCCCTGACCTCAGGGCCATGGTCAGGGCTTGTCAGGACCAAGGGGTGCTCACAGCCTTGGACAACACCTGGGGCGCTGGCCTGGCCTTTCAGCCCTTCGATTTGTGCCCGGGCAGCGCCGAGCGATTGAGCGTGGATGTGTCTGTGCACGCCCTCACCAAATACCCCAGTGGCGGGGGTGATGTGCTCATGGGCTCGGTCATGACCCATCGAGACGACCTGGCGCAAGCCCTGAAGCTCTCCCACATGCGTTTGGGTTTTGGGGTGGGAGCCAACGATGCCGAAGCCATTTTGCGGGCCTTGCCCAGCATGGACATGCGCTACGCCCACCAAGACCGCAGTGCCCGTGAGCTCGTGGCTGGAGTGCTAGGCCATCCTCGCGTGCACCAAGTGTTGCATCCTGCGCTGCCCGACTCACCTGGGCACGCCCATTGGCAAGCGGTGTGTGGGCCAGCGGGTCGCGCAGCCGGTTTGTTCAGCCTGATCCTGGATCCCGCGTTAACCACCGCACAAGTCGATGCTTTTTGCGAGTCTTTGCGTCACTTCAAGCTGGGTTACAGCTGGGGTGGGCCCGTGAGCCTGGTGGTGCCCTATGCCTGGTCGACCTTGCGAGGCGAGGTTCCCGCCCATCTCAAGCCCGGGCACTTGGTTCGATTCTCTACCGGGCTTGAGGATTCGGAAGATTTGCTGGCCGACTTGCAGCAAGCCCTGTCGCTCGCATGAGCTCCTGCGCGCACTGGGACAGGCGCGCATCATCCAAGCCCTTGAGCACCAGGGTGCGTGCAGAGGGCTTTTTTTCGCCCGATTGGCCAAAGAGCCGCTGACTGGCGCGCTGGTAATTGGGGTCATAGTGGCGCAACAACAGGTCTTCGACCAACGCCGACCATTCGCCCTGTGAGCTCAGGGCTTGCCAGTGCTGGACCACTTGCTTGCCCACAATCGGCTGTAAGGCCAGTATGCGTTGCTGAAAACTGCTGGGGTCTTCGAGAAAGTGAGCGTAATCCGCGCACAAGAGCTGCACGCGGTCGGCCAAGGGCGCCTGCAGGTTCACCAACGGAGCAGCTTGCAGGCTGGCGAAAACGTCAGGGTGAATGGTGACGGCACCCACACGTTTGCTTTCGGCTTCAACAAACACCGGTTGCGCGGGATCCAATCGCCGCAATGCGTCCCAGAGCTTCATGTCGAAGTGTTTTTGGCTGGGCTGAGCCACGCCAGGCCAGTGACCCAGCACCGAGCTTCGATGCGAGGCGAGGGCTTCTAAATCCAGAATTTGCGCGCCATGTTGCTGCAAATGGTGCAGCAAACGGGTCTTGCCAGAGCCCGTGGGGCCGTCAATGACCACCCATTGCAGGGCTTGGCTCAACCGTTGCAGGTCCAACAGCATCTGCTGGCGAAACGCCTTGTAGCCGTCTTCAATCAGGCGGACCGAAAAACCAATCTGCCCCAACACAAAAGCCAACGAGCCACTGCGCTTGCCCCCCCGCCAACAGTAGACAAAGGGTTTCCAGTCGCGCTGCAAGCCTTGCACGTGTTGGTGCAAGTGGTGGGCAATGTTCTCGCTGACCCACGCCGCCCCCAATTTGTTGGCCTCAAAGGGGTTCACTTGCTTGTAAAGGGTGCCCACTTTGACCCGTTGCTCATCGTTGAGCACGGGCCAATTGTGCGCATGGGGCAGGTGGTCCAGGGCAAATTCACTGGGGCTTCGCGCATCGATGACGCGAGGGCCTTGGCCTGCGCTTGTGAGCGCATCCTCCAGCGGCCATTGCGCCAGGGCTTCTTGAGCAGAGATGGAATGCAAAGCCATGGGTGAAGTCAGAGCAGTGGGCGCAGGATGGGCCACACGTTGTCCAACAGGCGAGGGTGGGCCTTGGCGAGGGGGTGAATCCGGTCAGCTTGAAACCAGTTGGCAGCGTCTGGTGCATCGGCAATGCCTGCCAACAAAAACGGCACCAGTGGCACCTGATCTTGCTGGGCCACCCGCGTGAACAGGCTTCGGAACGCTTGGGTGTAGCGGGCACCAAAATTGGGTGGAATCTCCATGCCCACCAGAACCACTTGAGCCCCAATGGCCCGACAGGCCCGGATCATGGCCCTGAGGTTGTCTTCGCTGGCCTTGAGCGACAGGCCACGCAAGGCGTCATTGGCGCCCAATTCAATCACGACCAGTTGGGGTTGATGGGTTTTCAGCAAGGCCGGCAGCCGCGAACGGCCGCCTGCGGTGGTGTCACCGGAAATGCTGGCATTGATGACTTGCCAAGGCATGGCTTGCGCCTGCAGGCGTTGCTCGAGCAGGCGAACCCAGCCCGAACCCTTGGCAATGCCGTATTCGGCGCTGAGCGAATCGCCAACCACCAACAGACGTTTGGGCGATTGCGCGTGCAGACCACCTGGCGCCAATCCCCACAAAACCGAGGACAAGCTCAGAGCGGTAAAGTGACGACGTGTTATCTGGGAAAGCGACATGGCAGACAAAGCGGCATTGGTGAAGGTCACAGGCGTCCACAAACGGGTTCAAGACGCCAATGGCGAACTGGAGATTCTCCGCGATATCCATTTCTCGGTCGAAGCTGGGCAAACCGTTGCGCTGGTGGGGGCCTCAGGCTCGGGCAAAAGCACCTTGTTGTCGTTGCTCGCTGGGCTGGACATCCCTTCAGAGGGGCAGATTGAAATCAAGGGGACCTCGCTTTTTGCGCTCTCCGAGGACGATCGCGCCGCTTTTCGCGCCCGGCATATGGCTTTTGTCTTCCAGAGTTTTCAATTGCTGGGCTCGCTCACGGCCCTAGAAAACGTGATGTTGCCCTTGGAATTGGCCGGTGCCAGCCGAATCAAGGAGCAGGCGACTGCATTGCTTCAACGGGTTGGTCTGGGTGAGCGCCTGAGTCACTATCCCAAAGTCTTGTCGGGGGGTGAACAGCAACGCGTGGCCTTGGCGAGGGCTTTTGTCATGCAACCCGCTTTGTTGCTGGCCGATGAGCCCACGGGCAGTCTGGATCACGCCACTGGCAAAGCGGTGATGCAGCTCATGCTCGACTTGAATCGGGATTTGGGCACCACCTTGATCTTGGTCACCCACGATGAAGGCATCAGCAACCTGTGCCAGCGGCGATTGCGCATGCACGAAGGGCGGCTGAGCGAAGACTAGCGCCTCAGCGGTTGCGCGATTTCATGGCCCGCTCCACCTCGCGCTTGCCCTCGCGCTCCTTGATGGTGTTGCGTTTGTCGTGGTTGGCCTTGCCCCTGGCCAAGGCAATTTCGCATTTCACCCGGCCATTTTTCCAGTGCAAGTTCAGGGGCACCAAGGTATAGCCTTTTTGCTCCACCTTGCCAATCAAGCGCCGAATCTCGTCTTTGTGCATCAGCAGTTTTTTGGAGCGCACCGAATCAGGGCGCACATGGGTGGAAGCGGTTTTCAGGGGGTTGATTTGACAGCCAATGATGAACAGTTCGCCTTGCTTGATGACCACATAGCCATCGGTGAGTTGCACCTTGCCTTCGCGAATGGCCTTCACTTCCCAACCCTCGAGCACCATCCCCGCCTCAAACTTTTCCTCGAAAAAGTAATTGAAAGCGGCCTTTTTGTTGTCGGCAATGCGTGCGGGAAGGGGTTTGCCTGAGGCCATGGGGATCGATGAATAAAATGGCGTAACGCCTGTTGAGGCTGGCATTCTATGAAATTGAAATCTGTCCAGAAGAGTGTGCTGCTCTGGTATAGCGCCCAGGAAATGTATGACCTGGTGATCGACGTTCCGAAATACCCGGAGTTTTTGCCCTGGTGCGACCACGCACAAGTCGTTGAGCTCACGCCCGACGGCATGGTGGCACGCATTGGCATGCAAGTGGCGGGTTTGAGCAAAAGCTTCACGACGCGCAACGTCCACACCCCCGGCCGTCAGGTGGCCTTGTCGCTGGTCGACGGCCCCTTCAAAGCCTTGCAGGGCACCTGGGACTTCATTCCCATGGGCGAAGAGCGTGCGTGCAAAGTGGTGCTCAATTTGAACTACAGCTTCGACTCGGTCCTGGGCAGCTTGGTTGCCCCGGTTTTCGATCGCATTGCCTCCACCTTGGTGGATGCCTTTGTGGATCGCGCGCAAACGGTGTATCCGGCATGAAGGTCAGCGTGCTCTGGAGTATGGGGCCACGGTCCACCGAACACGTGGAGTTGGAGTTGCCCGAAGGCGCGACCGTCGAATCCGCCCTAACGGCATTGGCCCAAAGCACATCGAACCCACCTTGGGGTGAGGGGCTACCCACCGACACCCCCTTGAACTGGAGCGTTTGGGGGCGAGCCGTGAGCCTCGATACGCGCTTGCGCCCCGGTGACCGCTTGGCCACCACGCGGGCCTTGCGCGTGGACCCCAAAGTCGCCCGGCGCGAGCGTTTTCGTAAACAAGGCGCCAAAACAGCGGGCTTGTTTCAAAACCGCCGACCGGGTGCCAAACCCGGCTACTGAGGGCGTTCTGTATACACCCAGGCTTGGTGCGCGCCTATGATTCTTTTTTTGGAGTCATCGCATGCGCCTTCTCGGTCACGCACTCACTTTTGACGATGTGCTTCTGGTGCCAGCCTTCTCGCAGGTTCTGCCCAAAGACACACACCTTTCCACCCGTTTTTCCCGTCACATCGAGCTGAACCTGCCCTTGGTTTCGGCCGCCATGGACACCGTCACCGAAGCCCGGTTGGCCATTGCCATGGCCCAAGAAGGTGGCATGGGCATCATCCACAAAAACCTCAGCGCCGAGGAGCAAGCCGCACAAGTAGCCAAAGTCAAGCGTTACGAAAGCGGCGTTTTGCGCGATCCGGTGGTCATCACCCCGGCTCACACCGTGCGTCAAGTCATGGCCTTGTCCGAACAGTTGGGGGTTTCGGGCTTTCCGGTCTTGGATGGGGGACAGGTGGTGGGCATCGTCACAGGCCGGGATTTGCGCTTTGAAACGCGCTTGGATGCCCCGGTTCAAGCCATCATGACCCCCAAGGATCGGTTGATCACGGTGCCGGAAGGCACCACTCCCGAGCAAGCCAAAGCCTTGCTGAACCAATACAAATTGGAACGTTTGTTGGTGGTGAATGATGCTTTTGAACTCAAAGGACTCATCACCGTCAAAGACATCACCAAGCAAACCAATTTCCCCAATGCGGCGCGCGATGCCAGCGGCCGATTGCGCGTGGGTGCCGCCGTGGGCGTGGGCGAGGGCACCGAAGCGCGGGTTGAGGCGCTGGTGCAAGCAGGGGTCGATGCCATCGTGGTGGACACGGCCCACGGGCACAGCCAAGGCGTGATCGAGCGCGTGCGCTGGGTCAAGCGCCACTTCCCTCAAGTGGATGTCGTGGGTGGCAACATCGCTACCGGCAATGCGGCCAAAGCCTTGGCCGACGTGGGTGCCGATGCCGTCAAAGTGGGCATTGGCCCGGGTTCCATTTGCACCACCCGGATCGTGGCGGGCGTCGGGGTGCCGCAAATCACGGCCATTGCCAATGTGGCCGAGGCCTTGGCCGGGACCGGGGTGCCCTTGATCGCCGATGGCGGGGTGCGCTACAGCGGTGACATTGCCAAAGCCTTGGCAGCAGGGGCTTCCAGCGTGATGATGGGGGGCATGTTTGCCGGCACCGAAGAAGCGCCTGGTGAAGTCATCCTTTACCAAGGGCGAAGCTACAAGAGTTACCGGGGCATGGGCAGCATCGGTGCCATGCAACAAGGCAGTGCCGATCGCTATTTCCAAGAATCGAGCACCGGCAACCCCAACGCCGACAAGCTGGTGCCCGAGGGCATTGAAGGCCGAGTGCCCTACAAAGGTTCGGTGGTTGCCATCATCTTTCAGTTGGCCGGTGGGGTTCGTGCGGCCATGGGCTACTGTGGCTGCGGCTCCATACAAGCCCTGCACGAGCAAGCGGAGTTTGTGCAAATCAGCGCTGCGGGCATGCGTGAAAGCCACGTCCACGACGTGCAAATCACCAAAGAATCGCCCAATTACCGGGCCGATTAACGCCGCTCGTTCCCCTGGCGCTGGTCACCCAGCTCCCCGGGTGTTTTTTGCGACAATCCGCGTTTGGCCAGACTGAGGTCTGGCCCCTTTCATTGGCTCGGCTGTTTTCCATGTCTCATCAAAAAATCCTCATCCTCGATTTTGGTTCTCAGGTCACCCAGCTCATTGCCCGCCGGGTGCGTGAGGCCCATGTGTATTGCGAGGTTCACCCTTGCGACGTCACCAGCGACTGGGTGCGGGATTTCGCTGCCGATGGCCAACTCAAGGGGGTCATTTTGTCGGGCTCGCATGCCAGCGTTTACGAGGTGGATGACAAAGCCCCAGACGCTGTTTTCGAGTTGGGTGTGCCCGTTTTGGGCATTTGCTACGGCATGCAAACCATGGCGGCACAGCTAGGCGGCACGGTGGAGGCGGGTCAAACCCGTGAATTTGGCTACGCCGAGGTGCGTGCCCAAGGTCACACGGCTTTGCTCAAGGGCATCGAAGACTTCGCCACCGCTGAAGGTCACGGCATGCTCAAGGTCTGGATGAGCCATGGCGACAAAGTGACCCAAATGCCACCAGGTTTTCAGGTCATGGCCAGCACCCCAGCCTGTCCCATCGCTGGCATGGCCGATGAATCCCGTGGCTATTACGCGGTGCAATTTCACCCAGAAGTCACCCATACGGTTCAAGGTCAAGCCATTTTGAATCGTTTTGTATTGGAAATTTGCCAAGCTCGTCCGGACTGGATCATGGGCGACTACATCGAAGAGGCGGTGGCACGCATTCGGGAACAAGTGGGCAAGGAAGAAGTCATCCTGGGCCTGTCGGGTGGTGTGGACTCCTCAGTGGCGGCGGCCTTGATTCACCGCGCCATTGGCGATCAGCTCACCTGTGTTTTTGTCGATCATGGCCTGCTGCGCCTGAATGAAGGCGATCTGGTGATGGACATGTTTGCCGGCCGTTTGCACGCCCGCGTCATCCGGGTGGACGCCAGCGACCTGTTTTTGGGCCAATTGGCGGGTGTTCAAGACCCTGAGGCCAAGCGCAAAATCATTGGCGGCCTGTTTGTCGACGTGTTCAAGGCCGAAGCCGCCAAACTCAAGGCCGGAGGGGAAGGGCATCAGGGTGCAACTTTTCTGGCCCAAGGCACCATTTATCCTGATGTCATTGAATCAGGCGGGGCCAAAAGTAAAAAAGCCGTCACCATCAAAAGCCATCACAACGTGGGCGGATTGCCTGAACAGCTCGGTTTGAAGCTTTTAGAGCCATTAAGAGACCTGTTCAAGGACGAAGTGCGCGAATTGGGGGTGGCTTTGGGTTTGCCTCGTGACATGGTGGATCGTCATCCTTTCCCCGGCCCTGGCTTGGGGGTTCGCATTTTGGGTGAGGTGAAGCGCGAATATGCCGACATCTTGCGCCAAGCAGACGCCATCTTCATTGAAGAGCTTCGAAATACCATCGATCACCAATCGGGCAAGACCTGGTATCAACTCACCAGCCAAGCTTTCACCGTCTTTTTACCCGTGAAAAGTGTGGGCGTCATGGGCGATGGCCGCACCTACGAACACGTGGTGGCTTTGCGCGCTGTCCAAACCAGCGATTTCATGACTGCTGACTGGGCAGAATTACCCTATGCATTACTGAAAAAGACCTCTTCACGCATCATCAACGAGGTGCGTGGCATTAACCGCGTGACCTACGACGTCAGCTCCAAACCACCCGCAACCATCGAGTGGGA